>Ga0364873_10569_pt1 | contig 15901 bp, 21 predicted proteins | sample ExccelAu500001D3_2_FD_206928 | JGI IMG/M metagenome (GOLD analysis project Ga0364873, IMG submission 206928) | Enriched cells from Trout Bog Lake Hypolimnion, Wisconsin, USA - BchlTB.Aug07.5000.01.D3 | ecosystem: Environmental > Aquatic > Freshwater > Lake > Hypolimnion/Profundal zone | place... | reverse complement strand
CATCCCTGCACACTTGGATGGCGGGAGCGTGCGGTTCGTTACGCTCCAGAGCAAATAATGCCGCACTCATCATGCTACGCCCGCGCGCTCTGTGGCTCGGGCGGCGCGCCGATGGCCCCAGGCGCGGATGGCGAGCGCGGCGAGGAGTTGGAGCGTACCGAAGAAACAAACGCCGTTCCAGCCCCAGCGGGACCAGCCTAAGGCTCCGAGCGCGGAACCGAGTGAGCCGCCGAGAAAGTACGTCACCATGTAGACCGTGTTCAGACGGCTTCGGGCTTCGGGCACGAGCGCGTAGATGCGGGTTTGATTGGCGACGTGGCCGGCCTGCACGCCGAAATCGAGAAGAATCACGCCGGCGACGACGCCCCAGATGCGTGCGCCCGCGAGGTAAAAGACGGCGAAGGCCAGGATGGAGACGAGCACCGCCATGGTCACGGCGAAGGCCGGGCCCTTCTTATCCGAGAGGCGGCCGACGCGCGGAGCGAAGAGAACGCCCACCGCGCCGATGATGCCGAAAACGCCGGCGACTCGCGCGCCGTAATGGAGCGGCGGGGTGGCGAGGAAGAAGACGAGCGTGGCCCAGAAGGCGCTGAACGCGCCGAACAGCATGCCGCCGATTAGCGCGGCTTCCCGAAGGACCGGCTGTGCGGCGACGAGATGCGCGATGGAGCGGATCAGGTCCGGGTAGCGGAGGTGCTGGTCAGGCCGATCGTGCGGGAGCGCTTTGCCGAGGATGAGAGCGAGGGCGGACATGGCGATGGTGGCCAGCCAGTAGATGGCGCGCCAGCCGAAGAGGTCGCCAATGAAACCGCTGGCGACGCGGGCGAGGAGAATGCCGAGCAGGAGTCCGCTGAGCACGGTGCCGACGACGTGGCCGCGCTTGTGCGGCGAAGCGAGTTTGGCGGCGAAGGGCAGAATGAGATGCGGAACGATGGAGGTGAGGCCGACGAAAAACCCAGCCGCGTTGACGAGCGCGAGGTTGGGCGCAAGCGCCATGGCGAGCACCGTGACGGCGGAGGCCGCGCACAGAACGACGATCAATTCGCGGCGAGGAAACATGTCGCCGAGCGGGACGAAGGAGAACATGCCGGCGGCGGTGCCCGCCTGCGTCCACATGGGCAAATAGCCGATGGCGCGGTCCGATACGCCGAGCGAGCGGCCGATATCGGAGAGCAGCGGCTGGCAGTAGTACATGTTGGCGACACTCACGGCGCCTGCCGCGAACATCACCGCGACGGTGCGTCGTTCGATGGACATTTTGACTAAGGTTGAAGGCGGCTACTTCAGGTTCAGGGTCTTCTTCAGCCAGGCGATCATTTCAGCTTTGTAGTGCTGCTGGTCGGCATCCTTCCAGCCTCCCATGCCGTGTCCGCCGGCCTCGACGGTGATGATTTCGCAGGGGACGTGCACGGCGTGGAGAGCGTCACACATCATGGTGGATTGCTCGTAGGGGACCTGATCGTCGCGGGTGCCGTGGATTTCGAGGTACGGGGGCATGCCGGCGTGAACGGCGTGGATGGGGGAGATTTCTTTCAGCGTGGCGAGGCTCGCATCGTCGTAACCTTCCACCTGAAAAAACCAGATGCCGCCGCCTTTGGCTTTGTGGCCGCTGATGGAGGCCATGTTGAAGCGGGCGGGATAATCGCGGCGCTGGCGCGCGATCTTTTCGTAGTCGGTGGGGCCGTAGATATCGACCACTGCGGCCACTTTCGTTATCGGCGTTTCATGCGTGGCGGCGTAGTTGATGAGGTAGCCGCCGGCGGATTCGCCGCTGATGACTATTTTCGAAATGTTCACCCGATAGGTTTTCGCGTTGGCCTTGAGCCACTCGATGGCGGTGTCGATATCTTCTTTCGCCTGGGGGAAGCGGAAATCGGGCGCCATGCGGTAGTCGATGCTGAACCAGGCGAAGCCGGCATCGGCCAGCGGCTGGAAGGTGGGAGCCATGTTGGTGGCCCGGTTGCCGCCATCGAAACCGCCGCCGTGCACCAGGATGGCGGCCGGGAAGGGACCGGGGCCGGCGGGAACGTGGAGATCGACGAGCAGCGGGTGCCCGCCGGGGCGCGCGAATTCCACGCCTTTCTGGTTGAGCTCCGTTTGATCCGGAGTTGCGGCGGCGAGCCCTGCGGCAAGCGAAGCTGCGCAGAGACAGACGAGGGCGACGGTTTTCATCAACGCAGATTTTATCAGGATCGCGGGCCGGAATTGCGGCGCGGCCGGGCTTACAGCTTCAGCGTTTTGAGGTATTCGCGGAAGGCGCCGCCCAAATCGTGGCGGTGCATGGCGAATTCGACGGTGGCTTTGAGGAAGCCGAGTTTGTCGCCCGCGTCGTAGCGTTTGCCATCGAACTTATAGGCGTAGATGGGGCGGCTGCGGAGCTGGTGTTTCAGGGCGTCGGTAAGCTGGATTTCGCCGCCCGCGCCGGCTTCGACCTTTTCGATCGATTCGAAGATATCGGAGGTCAGGATGTAGCGCCCGATGATGGCGAGATTGGATGGGGCTTCCTCGGCTTTGGGCTTTTCGACGAGGTCGCGGATGCGATAGACCTTGTTCTTGCTGCCGTTGTGGGAAACCGGCTCGGCGTCGATGCAGCCATAGGCCGAGATCGATTCCTTCGGCACTTCCATGACGGCCAGCACGGGCGCGGAGAAGAACTCATACACGTCGAGCAGTTGGCGAATGCAGGGTGTTTCGGCGTCGATCACGTCGTCGGCAAGGACGGTGGCGAAGGGCTCGCCGCCCACCAGTTCCCTGGCGCAGAGCACGGCGTGGCCGAGGCCGCGGGCTTCTTTCTGGCGGGTGTAGGCGATGCTGATGAGGTCGGAAACCTGGCGGACGAGCGCGAGCAGTTCCTTTTTCTTGCGTGTTTCGAGGAGGTGTTCGAGTTCAAAACTGACGTCGAAGTGGTCTTCAATGGCGGATTTGCCGCGGCCGGTCACCATGATGATGTTGGTGATACCGGAGTGGATCGCTTCTTCGACGCCGTACTGAATAATGGGCTTGTCGACGAGCGGCAACATCTCTTTGGGCTGCGCTTTCGTGGCCGGGAGGAAGCGGGTTCCGAGACCGGCGGCGGGGAAAACGGCTTTGCGAACTTTCGCGGCGGGCATTCGCTCTTATCTTGATGGGTCCGGGGGAATTTGGCAACTATGCCAAAGTGAACGGCGGAAATTAGTTAAGTATTCGCTTGACTATCTCGGTGCGTGGCCAGATACTGAAGTAGTCACTTAACTAAGTGAATTCGAGGGATACAGTTATGGAAACAGCCAGAGTGGTCCACCACACATTTACGATGGAGCGGAGTTTTCGCGTGCCGCCGGAGCGCGTGTTCCGCGCGTTTTCAGAGCCTGAGGTGAAGCGCCGCTGGATTGCGGAAGCCGGCCACCAGCAGGTGGAGTTATTCGAACTGGATTTCCGGGTGGATGGCGCCGAGCGGGTTCACATGCGATTCGGAGACAACACGCCGTTTCCGGGCATGCTTTTCGCGCGGGAGTCGCGGCATTTCGAGATCACTCCGGGGCGGCGGATCGTGATGGCTTCGAGCATGAACATGGGTGGCCGGTGCATTTCGGTGTCGCTTGAAACCTATGAATTCTCGGCGTCGGAGGCGGGGACCGAATTGCTTTTCACGAACCAGACGGCGTTCTTCGAAGGCTCGGACGGGCCGAAGATGCGGGAAGACGGGTGGGCAAAACTGCTCGATAAGCTGGTGGCGAAAGCGTCGGAATAACGGCGGGCCAGATGAATGAGCCCGATTCACAACTGGACCGCGTTTTTCACGCGCTCGGCGACCGGACGCGGCGCGCGATGCTGGAGCGGCTGAGCGCGGGTCCAATGTCAGTCTCGCGGCTGACGGAACCGTTGGGGATCAGCGTGGCGGCGGTGGTACAGCATTTGCAGATCCTGGAGGCGAGCGGTCTGGTGCGGACCGAAAAGTCCGGGCGGGTGCGGACGTGCGGGATCGACCCGGCGGGTTTGGCGATTGCGGCGAAATGGCTGCAGGAGCGGCGGTCGGCGTGGGAGGAGAGGTTCGACCGGCTGGGGGATCTGCTGGAATCGGACGGCGGCGGGGGAGCGCGGTAAGCCAGGATGGACGCGGGTTTGACGCTGGTTTGACAAGGCGGGGCGAGGGTATCTATAGTTGATAGATTCCCGTTTCAGATCCGGCCCTGCCCGTGGGGCCGTGAGAGAGCGGGCGGAGCCAACGCCTTGATCCAACGAGACACCCCTGAAAACGAACTGCCCGGCGTTCCCGATCCTTCGGGAAGCAGCGTAGACGCGGAAGACTACCAGCACTTCCTCGAAGACTACAGCCATCTGGCGCCGCCCTCGCGCCATGAGGTGATTGAGGGCCGCGTGCTCGCGATCAAGGGCGGCAACGTTTACATCGACTTTTCCGCGAAATCCGACGGCGTTGCGCCGCTTTCCCAGTTTCAGGATCTATCCGGCAACACCACGGTCAAGCCGGGCGACGTAGTGGAAGTCATGGTGGAAGGCGGTTTTACGGCTGAAGGCTGCATGCAGCTTTCGCACGAGAAAGCCGCGCGGCTGAAAGTCTGGGACAACCTGGAGCAGGCGCTGAGTGAGCAGTTGACCATTTCGGGCCGGGTGCTGGGGCGCGTAAAGGGCGGGCTTTCGGTGGATATCGGCGTGCGCGCGTTCATGCCCGGTTCGCAGGTGGATTCGCGGCCGCCGCGGAATGTGGATCAGTTTCTCGGCCAGGATATTCCGGTCAAGATCGTCAAGCTGAACCGGAAGCGCGGCAATGCGGTGGTTTCGCGGAAGCTGGCCGTGCAGGAAGACGTGGATTCGCGCAAGAGCCTGACTCTCGGCATGATTCACGAAGGCGCGGTGCTGACGGGGACGGTAAAAAATCTTACAGAGTATGGCGCGTTTGTGGACCTCGGCGGGATCGACGGGCTGCTGCATGTGACCGATATTTCGTGGGGCCGGGTGTCGCATCCTTCCGAAGTGCTGGAGCCGGGCGCGGAAGTAACGGTGCAGGTGCTGAAGTACGACGCTGCGAAGGAGCGTGTTTCGCTCGGGATCAAGCAGCTTTCCGCCGATCCGTGGGAAGGCGTGGCGGAGCGCATTGTGGCGGGTTCGCGCGTGCTGGGCCGTGTGGTGACGGTGACGGATTATGGCGCGTTTGTGGAACTGGAGCCGGGGATTGAAGGGCTCATTCACATCAGCGAAATGACGTGGTCGCGGCGGATGAAGCATCCTTCGAAGGTAGTCAAACCGGGCGATCAGGTGGAAGCGGTGGTGCTCGAGATCAATTCGGCCGACCGCCGGATTTCGCTGGGCCTGAAACAGCTGGAAGCCAATCCGTGGACGACGGTGGAGCAGCGCTACAGCGTGGGCTCGGTGGTGGAAGGCCGTGTGCGAAATATGACAGAGTTCGGCGCCTTCATCGAAATTGAGGAAGGCATTGACGGGCTGGTGCATGTTTCCGATCTTTCGTGGACGCGGCGCATTAAACATCCAAGCGAGCTGCTGCGGAAGGGCTCCGTGGTGCAGGCGGTGATCCTCGCGATCGACGCGGCGCACAAGCGATTGTCTTTGGGCGTGAAGCAGTTGCAGCCGGACGCGTGGGAGACCTGGTTCCAGAAGCATCACGTGAACGATACGGTGCATGGCAAGGTGCTGCGCCTCGCGGGGTTCGGGGCGTTTGTGGAACTGGCGGAGGGCGTGGAGGGGCTTTGCCATTTTTCGGAAGTGCCGGGGTGGTCTGGGCGGAAATCCGATCCGCCGCCGCTCGCTCCGGGGTATGACGCCGATTTCAAAGTCATTCGCATGAATGAGGAAGAAAGGAAGATCGGGCTGAGCCTGAAGGCGATGGCGGATGCAGAGGAGTTCGACAGACTGGAAGAGTACCGGCGCAAAGCGGCGGCGGCTGGTTCCGGGCTTGAGAACCTGATGCCGCGCAAAAGTTAGCCACAACCTGACAAAGGTTTGGGTGGCACGAGCGAACCTGTTGTAGCATAATGCTTTATAGGCAGTTCGAGGAAGGTATAACGATGACAAAAGCCGATCTGATTGAAGAGGTCTCGCGAGTTGTGGAAATGACGCGCAAGGAATCCGAAGTTATCGTCGAGGCGATCTTCGACAGCATCGTACGCTCGTTGCGAAATGCCGATAAGATCGAGATTCGCGGATTCGGCAGTTTCCGTACGCGGCAGCGGCAGGCGCGGGTCGGGCGCAATCCGAAGACGGGTACGCGCGTGGAAGTGCCGGCGAAGAAGATTCCGTATTTCAAGCCGAGCAAAGAGCTGAAGGACGTGGTGAACAACTCGGCTGCCGTGGGAGAGACGGCGCCGGCGGCTGCGACGGAAGCACCGGTCGCGTAAGCGGCCTTCGTTCAGTCCGCATCGGTTTCGATACAAAAGTGGATCATCTCTGGAGTCCGTGGCGGTTTCAATACCTCTCGGGCGAACGCACTCGCACCGGTTGTGTTTTCTGCGGCATGGCCGCGGAAACGAACGACGAAGAAAATCTCATCGTGCACCGGGGCGTGCATAATTTCGTCATTCTCAATCGTTACCCGTACACGAGCGGCCATCTGATGGTGGTGCCGTACGCGCACGCTTCCGAACTCAACTCCATTCCCGAAGCGGCGGCGTTTGAAATGATGCAATTCACGCGACTGGCCGAAGGGCACATTCGCGCGCTGTACAAGCCCGACGGTCTCAACGTCGGCATGAACCTGGGCGAGAGCGCGGGCGCCGGAATCGCGGGGCACATTCACATGCACGTATTGCCGCGCTGGTTCGGCGATTCGAATTTCATGACGACGGTGGGAGAAACGCGCGTGCTGCCGGAAGAACTCGCGGTGACGTGGCGACGGCTGAGCGGCGCATTTTCAACCGTTCAGCGCTGAGTACACGCGGTTCGTCCGAATCCGCAGGCGTTTGGGGCCGGCGGCAGTCACAATAAAGACATGAAGTGGGTGCTGTCACTATTCCGGCGGAACAGCGGTCCTCCGACATGGCGGGAAATGCCGTCGCTGGTGGCGAAGTGCGCCGTGCTGGGTGCGGTCACGGGGCCGTTTTTCGCCGCGTTCTTCACGTCGTTCGGCAGCCTGCGGGATGCCGCCGGCATTTTTGTTTCGCCCACGCTGCTGTTCTGGACGTCGATTACGGGAATCATTTTCTCCTTATGCTTTTGGGTCACCGGCGGGTTGGGGAACGCGTACCTTCGCGAGTTCCTGCGCGATTATCCGTCCGCCCTCATGCGCGCCATCTACGTGATCTATAACGCGGCGGGCGCGTCGCTGGCGTTTGCGGTCGCCTCCTTCCTGATATTGAAGCTGCCCTCCGGTATTCGCTTCGAAGTTCCGTTTTTTCGCCAGGTGCTGGTGGTGGACGCGATCATTGGTGCGGTGCTGGCGCTGGCGATCGGCGCGTTTGCGAGGTTGAAGAACCAGGTGGAGGAGACGCAGAAGCAACTGCGCGAGAAGGAACTGGCGGTGCGGGAGCTTGCTGTGGCGGAATCGCAGGCGCAGACGCGCGCTTTGCAATCGCAGATCAATCCGCATTTTTTCTTCAACACGCTGAATACGATCTCGGCGCTGGTGGATGAGGATCCGAAGGCGGCCAGACAAATGATCGGGCGGCTGTCGGATCTGTTCCGCTATACGCTGGGCTGCACGACGGCGGATGCGGTGACGCTGGCAGAGGAGCTGGAATTTGTGCGCGACTACCTCTCGATCGAGCATGCGCGTTTCCGCAAGCGGCTGCGCGTGGAGATGCCGGAGGGGCAGGCGCCGCACGTGCGCATACCGGGGCTGGTTCTGCAGCCGCTGGTGGAGAATGCGATCAAGCACGGGATCGCGCCACTGATCGAGGGCGGGAAGGTTTCGGTGAAGGTTGCGCCATCGGGTGCTGGCTTCCGCATCTCGGTGCGGAATACGGCGGAGGAGCGCGCACTGCCCGAACCGGCGGCGATGTTCCGGCCGGGCCATGCGCTCGAAAACGTGCGGGCGCGGCTGCGATTGTTCACCGGTGAAGAGGAGCCACTGCATTTCGAGAGCGGCGAGGATTGGGTGGAATTCAGCTTTGAGGCGCGCGCGGCGGCGGTATGAGCATACGGACGCTCATTGTGGACGACGAAGACCTGGCGCGCCAGGCGGTGCGGCAGATGCTCGAATCCGCGAACGGAATTGAAATTGTGGGCGAGGCGGCGAATGGCGTGGAAGCTCTGGGGATGATCGCGGAACTGCGGCCGGAACTGGTGCTGCTGGATATTGAGATGCCCGGTTTCGACGGTTTCGAAGTGGTGCTGCAACTGGAGAAGCCGCCCGCGATTGTGTTTGCGACGGCGTACGACGAGTACGCGGTGCGGGCTTTCGAGGCGAACGCGATCGATTATTTGCTGAAGCCGATCCGGCCGGAGCGGCTGACGCGCGCGCTGGAGCGTGTACGCCAGCGTCTGGAAGGCCCGGCCGCGGCTGCGCAGGCCACGAGCAGCGCGGTGAAAGATGTGGCGCGGGAACGCAGCGGTCCGCCGCGGCGGCTGGCGGCGCGGCGCGGCAAACGCATCGTGATTGTGCCGCTGCGCGAAGTGCTGCGCGTGGAAATTGAAGATAAGCTGGTATTCGCGGTGACGGCGAGCGACCGGTTGCTGGTGGAGAAGACGATCGCTGAACTGGAGCAGAGTTTGCAGCCGGCCGGGTTTCTGCGCATCAGCCGGTCTGAACTGGTGAATCTGGAAGCGGTGAAGGAACTGGTGCCGTGGTTTTCCGGCACGTGGCGGGTGAAGCTTTCGAATGGCGAAGAGCGCGACGTGAGCCGGGAGCGGGCGCGGAATCTCAAAGAGGCGATGGGTCTTGAATAGCAGCGGGATTGGAATCATGATGACGACGCTCGATGGCTCGACAAGACCCGCCATCATGCTGGGCGCCTGGGTGCTTTGGGTGCTGCCGTTTGTGCTCGGATGGCGCGGGCGTTCGAGGCAAGCGGCGGAGATCGATTCGAGCGCGCGATGGGGCGTTTGGCTGGAAATGCTGGGTTTCTTCGCTGTGAACCTGCACGGGCCGCGCACGTGGAGCGAAGGAATCGCGGTGTGGCGCGCGGTGGCCGGGGCGGCCTTCGCGGTGCTGGCGATTGTGATGGTGTGGAGCGCGCGGCGGAATCTGGGCCGGCAGTGGCGGATCGACGCGGGGCTGAACGCCGATCACGAACTGGTGCGGACGGGCGCGTACCGGATCGTGCGGCATCCGATTTACGCTTCGATGCTGGGGATGCTGGTGGCGACCGCGTGGTGGGGAGGCACGTTGCCAGGCTGGCCGATCGGGCTGGTGCTTTTCCTGGCGGGAACGGAGATCCGGATTCGCGTGGAAGACGAACTGCTGCGGAGCCGGTTCGGAGACGAGTTTTTGAGCTGGCAAAAGGCTGTGCCCGCCTGGCTGCCGTTCATCCGGTGAGTTTCGCGGCGCAGCGGGCTTCATGCGGCCATGCTGTATGATCGTTTCTGAAACTGAGCGTTTCAGAAACCGCTTTATGGTCACTCCCTGCCTGCATCACGTTCTTGTCGCCACGCGCGATCTCGCCAGTTCGCGCCGGTTCTACAGCGAAGTACTGGAATTGCGCGAGATTCCGCGGCCCGCATTCCGCTTTGACGGCGCGTGGTATCAGTTCGGCGGCGGACAGCACCTGCACCTGATCGCGGACGATCAGAAGACGCTGCGGAGCAACCAGAAGCTCGACACGATGGACGTGCATTTCGCGCTGGGAATGGCGAGTTACAAGAAGACGCTCGACTGGCTGCACAGCAAGGGCTACAGGGAAGACCTGGCGGACGACGATCCGATGAAGCTGGCGCTGCGGCCGAATTCGATTGTGGGCCGTCCGCAGCTCTACATCATGGATCCGGACCGGAACGTGATCGAATTCATCTGCGACGTGCTCGAATAGAGCGCGCGGCGTTCACGGCCAAGTCGAAGAACCCAACCATCATCTCGTCGTACGTCTGATCGCCCCAGGTGACTTCGGCGGTGGGTGGCGACGGCCTGCAATTCGGTACCAGTGGCTCGATCCGGTAGCGGCCATCGGCGAGGAGAGGGATGAACGTTGATGCGAACCGCATCCCTCTATTGTGTTGCATCCGTGCGCGGGAAGCGGGAGACTGTAAGGGTACACACGGATTACAGGTACAGGGAGATTAGAAAAGTTATGAAGAGATGGATTTCGAGCGCGGCGATTGTCTGGGCGAGTTGTTTGCCACTCCTCGCACAGGGGGGCGGGGGAATGGCAGCCCAGCCGGCGGGAATTGCGGCGGAAATTAAGCAGGCCTACACGTCTGTGAAGAACAATCTGATCGGCGCCGCGAATGCGATGCCCGAAGCGAACTACGACTTCGCGCCGGTGCCGGAAGAAATGACGTTCGGCAAGTGGGTGGCGCATGTGGCGGATTCGCAGACCAGCACCTGCTCGGCGCTGAACGGCCAGGCAAAGCGCGGCGATGCGTCCACGAAGACCAGCAAGGCGGATATCGTTGCGGCGCTGCAGGCGTCGTTTGCGGAGTGCGATGCGGCGTTCAACGCGCTGACCGATGCGAACGCGCTCGAGATGGTGGCGGCGGGACGCGGGCAGCGTTCGCGGGCCGGCACGCTCGCCGGCGTAAACGTGCACGACAACGAGTGCTACGGCAGCATGGCGGTTTATATGCGGATTAAGGGCGTGGTGCCGCCTTCGACGGCGAACCGCCCGGCAATGGGCGGCGGAAGAGGCGGCAGCGGCCGCGGTATGGGCGGCATGGGCGGAATGAATATGGGTGGCCCGGGCCGCTAAGAAGTTCGCGAGGACAAAGAAAAGCCGCGATACGGTTGCAACCGGATCGCGGCTTTTTTGTTTTGAGTGGTGAAAAGGGGAGGGAAGCTTACTGCTTCTCGTCCGTCTCTTCCGGCTCGCGGCCTTCCTGCTGGGCCTTGAGGCGTTCTTCCTTGCGCTTGGCGCGTTCAGCGGCGCGCTTCACCAGTTCGGAACCAACCAGTTCGATCATCGCCAGTTCGGCGCCATCGCCCTTGCGGGGTCCAAGACGGGTAATACGCGTGTAGCCGCCGCTGCGCTGACCGAAGCGGGTGCCGAGCGTATCGAACAGTTTCTTCACGGCGGCGGGCGTCTGCAGAAACGCCGCGGCCTGCCGGCGGGTGTGCAGGGAATCGCGCTTCGCCAGCGTGATCATCTGTTCCACGAACGGCTGAATGGCTTTCGCCTTCGGCACGGTCGTAATGACGCGTTCTTCGGTGATCACGCTCGTCGTGAGGTTTTTAAACAGGCTGTTGCGCGATCCGATATCGCGTTTCAGTTTTACGTTGCCAAATCGATGTCTCATATCTCTGAACCTTCCGGACAGACCCGCTGGCGGAAACCAGCCGGCTTATCCAACTTATTCGTAGGGCGTGTCTTCCGGAATCTCTTCCACCACCGTGCCCGGAGGAGGCGGCGGCGCGGCCACCAGGTGGCCCTGGGCATCCGGCTTCATGCCGAGGCTGAGGCCCATGCTGTAGAGGATTTCCTTGATTTCATTCAGCGACTTGCGGCCGAAATTCTTCGTACGCAACATCTCCGATTCCGTCTTCTGCACCAATTCGTTGATGGTCTGGATGCCGGCGTTCTTCAGGCAGTTGTACGAGCGAACCGAGAGTTCCAGCTCTTCGACCGAGCGGTTCAGCTGTTCGCTGACGCGATCGCCGCCGCGTTCGGCCTGTTCTTCCACCGCGTCCGGCAGCTCTTCGAAGTTGATGAAGATCGTCATGTGATCCTTCAGCAGCTTCGCGGCGTGGCCGATGGCGTCCTGCGGCGAGATGGCGCCGTTGGTCCAGACTTCGAGCGTCAGCTTGTCGTAATCGGTCATCTGGCCGAGACGCGCGGCTTCCACCGTGAAATTCACTTTGCGCACGGGGGAGTGGACGGAGTCGATCGGGATGTAACCGATGGCCAGGTCTTCATCGAAATTCTTGTCGGCGCTCACATAACCGCGGCCGGGCTTCAGGCGCATCTCGATATCGAGCTTGCCGCCTTCGCTGACGGTGGCAATGTGGAGGTGGCGATCGAGCACTTCCACGTCCTGATCGGTTTCGATCTGGCCGGAGAAGACTTCGCCCGCCTTGTCGGCCCTGATGCGAACGGTCTTGACGCCGTCACCCATCACCTTGAACGGAACCTGCTTCAGGTTGAGGATGATATCGGTGGCATCTTCCACGACGCCCGGAATCGGGCTGAATTCGTGATCGACGCCATCGATGCGGACGGCGGTGATGGCCGCCCCTTCAATGCTCGAAAGCAACACGCGGCGCAGGGAATTGCCGATGGTGGTGCCGAATCCGCGCTGGAACGGCTGGGCGGTGAACTGCCCGAAGCGCTCCGTCAGAGTCTCGGTATTCGCAACCAGACGCTTGGGTTTCTGAAAGCTTTTAAACGTCATTCTTTGATTCGCTCCAATAGCGGCGTGGCTTTATCTCAATCCGCTCACGCCGGTTATTCCGACCACAAAACAAGGCGCGGACCGGAGTCCGCGCCGGAAGTCCGATTACTTGCTGTAGAGTTCGACGATCAGCTGTTCGTTGATCGGGATCTGCGTCAGTTCATCGCGGCGCGGCGTGGAGATGATCCGGCCCTTCAGATTTTCGCGATCGACGTCCATCCAGCTGGGCGAGGGAGCGTGCGCCGTGGCGTCACGCGCGGCGAGAATGTTGGCGTTATTTTTGCTGCCTTCACGCACGGCGATTTCGTCGCCCGGCTTCACGATGAACGAGGGGATATTGACCTTACGGCCATTCACCTGGATGTGCCCGTGGCCGACGATCTGGCGGCCCTGCGAGCGGCTGGTGGCGAGGCCCATGCGGTAAAGGACGCTATCGAGGCGCCGCTCAAGAGTGCTGAGCAGGTTTTCGCCCGTGATGCCCTTCATCTTCACGGCCTTTTCGTAAGTGTTGTGGAACTGGGATTCGAGGACGCCGTAAATGCGGCGCACCTTCTGCTTTTCCCGGAGCTGCAGGCCGTAGCCTACAACTTTCTTGACCTTGCGGTCTTTGCCATGCTGGCCAGGGACAAAATTGCGCTTTTCAATCGCGCACTTCGCTGAATGGCAACGTTCGCCCTTCAGGAACAACTTCATGCCTTCACGCCGGCAAAGACGGCAAACCGGACCTCTGTAACGTGCCAAACTTATTTCCTTTCACGTGCGGTTTACGACCCCGGAAGGTCTTCGTCCCGCTTCAACCACTTCTATCAGAATAACAAACACGAATCAGCCACAGACGAACGGGAAGTGCGTCTGTGGCTGGAAATCAAACGCGGCGCTTTTTGGGCGGGCGGCAACCGTTGTGCGGGATGGGCGTGGCATCGCGGATACCGCGAACTTCCAGACCAGCCGTCGCGAGTGCGCGGACGGCCGATTCACGGCCGGAGCCGGGGCCGCTCACACGAACTTCCACAGTGCGCAGACCGACTTCGTTCGCCTTGTTGGCCGCGGTGAGAGCCGCCTGCTGTGCTGCGAACGGCGTGCCCTTGCGCGAGCCACGGAAGCCAAGCGAGCCGGCGCTCGACCAGGAAACGGTGTTGCCTTCCGGGTCGGCGATGGTGATGATCGTGTTGTTGAAAGTCGCCTGGATATGCACAATGCCGTTGTGGACAATGCGCTTTTCCTTCTTCTTGACGACCTTCTTCCTGGCCGTCTTCGCGGGTGCTTTTGCCATATATTAAGTCTTCGTCGCTTTCTTCTTACCTGCCACTGTGCCCTTGCGCGGTCCCTTGCGGGTGCGGGCGTTGGTGTGGCTGCGCTGTCCGCGCACCGGCAGACCGCGGCGATGCCGCAGACCGCGATACGAGCCCATTTCGATGTGCCGCTTGATGTTCAGCGAAACTTCCTTGCGGAGATCGCCTTCCACCGAGCCTTCTTCTTCGAGAATCTGACGGACGTGGTTGACTTCTTCCTCAGTCAGGTCCGCAATCTTCTTGTCCGGATCGATGCCGGTACGGTGGCACAGGCTCTTCGCGCGTGTCCGACCGATTCCATAAATGTAAGTAAGGCCAATCTCAGCCCGCTTCTTCGGCGGTAGATCGACGCCCGCAATACGTGCCATATAGTTTCTTCCTTATCGCTTCCCGCGACGTTGCCGCCGCTAGCCCTGCCGCTGCTTGTGCTTCGGATTGACGCAGATGATCCGAACCACACCTTCGCGGTGGACCAGCTTGCACTTCACGCAAATTTTCTTAACCGACGCTCGAACCTTCATAAATTTTCTACCAATCCCAGCCCTTAAACGAGCTTTCTTAAAATTCTGGCCCGCGTCGGATCGTGTTCGGCGAACTCGACTTCAACCCGGTCCCCCGGCAACAGCCGGACCCAATTTCGCTGCGTGCCGGCGGCGTTCCGCGCGTCACGCTGTGCAAGCCCGGCGCCATGCGCCAGAACCTGCGACTTGTTGCTCAGTTCCAGCCGGTACAGCAGGCTGGGTAACTCTTCGAGGACAGTGGCCTCTACTACTATCGCATCCGATGGGCGGCGGAGCATGAAAACCCTCCCGACTACGGTCTGGTCAGCACCCAGGGACCGTCTTTGGTTACCGCCACGCAGTGTTCAAAGTGGGCTGAATACGAGCCATCCTTCGCCACCGCTGTCCACTTATCTTTCAAAACCTTCGCGTCCGGCCGGCCCGCATTGACCATTGGTTCAATGGCCAGCACCATGCCTTCACGCAGCCGCGGATTCTCATTCCGCTTATCCACGTAGTTGGGAACCTGGGGCTCTTCGTGCAACTGAGTCCCGATGCCGTGTCCTACGTACTCCCGGACGATCGAGAAGCCGTTTTTTTCCACGTACTCCTGCACCGTCCCGCAAATATCGAAAAGCCGGTTACCCTCGCGAACTTTGTCGATCGCCAGTTCCAGCGAATCGCGCGTCACAGCCAGCAGTTTTTTCGTCTGCTCGCTGACTTCGCCGACCGGAACGGTCAGCGCGGAATCCCCGAAGTAACCTTCGAGCGACACGCCCGTATCGATCGAGACGATGTCACCCTTCTTCAAAATCCGTTTGGGATTCGGCATGCCGTGGACGATCTCTTCATTGACCGAAGTGCACAGCACATACTTAAACCGCTCCCCCGCGGCGGGCACATAATAACCCTTAAACGCCGGTTTGGCGCCCGCGTCCTGCATCATCTTCACCGCGGCCACTTCGAGATCCCAGGTGGAAATCCCCTCGGTGACCATGTCGCCCAGCGAGTGGAGGATCTCATAAACGAGCAATCCACTGCGGCGCATTTTTTCCAGTTCCGCGCGGGTCTTGATGACAATCATTTCCCGAACGACTCCGTATTTCCGTTCGCCTCCAGATCCGCCTGAATCTTTTCAAAGATCTGCTGCGGCGTCTGATCGCTGGCGTTCTCCTCAAACATCTTCACGCCCGCGTTGCGGAAAAAATCGATCACAGGCCGGGTCAGCGCTTCATACTCATGCAACCGCGCGCGTACCACTTCGGGCCTGTCGTCTTCGCGAACCACAAGGGTGGACCCATCGGCGTCGCAGATACCTTCCTGAGCCGGCCGGTTGGAGATGGCATTGTAGAGGGTGCCGCAAACCGGGCACACGCGTCTTCCAGCCATTCGCGAGATAATTACATTGTAATCAACAACGAGGTGAATTACCACCTCCGTCGTACCAGAATTGCCGAGAACGCGCTGCATTTCAGCAGCCTGTTCCGGCGTCCGCGGATAGCCGTCGAGAATAAAGCCCCGCTGGCAATCCGGCTGGCGGAGTCTTTCAAAAACCAGTTCGTTCACCAGGCGATCGGGAACCAGTTCGCCGGCTTTCATCCGGGAGGCGATGGAAACGCCGATGGGCGTCCCCGTCCGCACGTGCTCCCGGAGCATATCGCCGGTGGAAATCTGCGGGATCCC
>Ga0364873_10551_pt2 | contig 15910 bp, 17 predicted proteins | sample ExccelAu500001D3_2_FD_206928 | JGI IMG/M metagenome (GOLD analysis project Ga0364873, IMG submission 206928) | Enriched cells from Trout Bog Lake Hypolimnion, Wisconsin, USA - BchlTB.Aug07.5000.01.D3 | ecosystem: Environmental > Aquatic > Freshwater > Lake > Hypolimnion/Profundal zone | place... | reverse complement strand
GGTGCTTGAGCGCGGACCAGATTCCTTCCTCACGGAAAAAAAGGCTGCGGCCGAGCTGTGCCGCGAACTGGAATTGGGACCGGAACTGCTGCCCTCGAACGACGGCGCGCGCAAGACTTATATCCTGGTACGCAATCGGCTGGTGGCGCTGCCAGATGGTCTCATGTTCCTCATCCCTACCAAGCTGGTGCCCACGGCGCTGACCCCACTATTCAGCCTTGCGACGAAGATTCGCATGGGGCTTGAGCTGCTGCATCCGCCGCGCAGGCACGAGGGCGACGAGTCCGTGGCGGACCTGGTGAAGCGGCACTACGGCCAGGAGGCGGTGGACCGGCTGGCCGATCCGCTGCTGAGCGGTATTTATGGCGGAGACTCGGCCCAACTGAGCGCGCGCACGGTTCTGCCCCGGCTCGTGGATATGGAGCGCGAATTCGGCTCGCTGACCCGCGGCATGCTGGCCGCTCATCGCAGGATGCGCGCAGCCATGAAGAACGCCCCCAAACGCGAAGGCGGCGCACCCGCCATCTTCACGGCCCTTCGTGGCGGCATGCAGCAACTGGTGGATGCGCTCACGGCGCGGCTCAGTCCCGCGTCGCTGCTCACGAATACGCCGGTGAGCGCAATTCAAAGGACGCCTGTTGGATGGACCGTCGAAGCAGGTGGCAAGACCCACAGCTTCGACGCGATCATTATGGCTTCACCCGCATGGGCAGCCTCTGTGCTGCTCAAGAGCGTTGACGGCGCGCTCTGTTGTGACCTGGCCGGAATTTCTTACTCCTCGTCGATCACCGTGAACCTTGTCTACGACGAAGCTAAAATTGGCCCGCTGCCGGATGGATTCGGCTTTTTGGTTCCCGCCGTTGAAGAACGTTCCATGCTGGCCTGCACGTTTGTGCATCGCAAGTTTCTGGGCCGCACCAAGCCGGGAAAGGCCGTGTTCCGCGCCTTTCTGGGCGGAGCACGCAACGAAGCCCTGCTTGCCGAAAGCGATGCATTGCTCGTAGGCACGGTACGTCGCGAACTGAGCCAGATCTTGGGCGCAAAGGTTTTGGGCATCGACATCGAACCGGAGTTTATGCAGGTGTCGCGCTGGCGGCGCGCCATGGCGCAGTATTCCGTGGGCCATCAGGAGCGCATCGAGCGCATCTCCGCCCGTGTGGCGGCGCTGCCTGGCCTGCGCCTCGTCGGCAATGCCTATGACGGAATCGGAATCTCCGACTGCATCCGGCTGGGAAGGCAAGCGGCGAAGGACTTGGCGGCTTCCTGAGGCGCTAAGTCGCTGGCAGAAATTGAATCCGCTTCAGAAACTCTGTCCGCGGCGGGTGACTCGGCTCCCCGTATACTCGACAGAGAGTATGGCGACCCGTACAGACACAGTTCTCGACACAATTCTGGCTGCAACGCGGGCCACCGTGGAGCTGCGCAAAGCCAGCGCGCCCGCGGCTGCGCTGGAACGCCGTGCGGCTGAACATCGCCCTCGCGGATGGGCTGCGGCGCTGCGCCGTCAGGCCACGAACGGCATCGCTATCATTGCCGAGATCAAGAAAGCTTCGCCGTCCAAGGGGCTGATTCGCGCGGATTTTGACCCCGAATGGCTGGCCCGCAGTTATAAAAAGGGCGGTGCCGCAGCGCTTTCCGTGCTGACGGACGAGCCATTCTTCCAAGGCAGCCTGCGCAATCTGGAGCTGGCCTCGGCTGCGGTGCCGCTTCCCTGCCTGCGCAAGGACTTCATGGTGGATGAGTACCAGATGGTCGAAGCCCGCGCGCACCGGGCCGATGCAATTCTGCTGATTGCCGCCGCGCTCACCAACACCGAGCTGAAGCGCTTCGCGGTAGCAGCCCACGATTTCTCGCTCGACGTGCTGGTGGAAGTCCACACCGCTGAGGAACTCGATCGCGTTCTTGATTCCCTAGGGGAGACAGGGGCAGACGCTATCGGCGTCAACAATCGCGACCTGCGCACGTTTGAGGTGAAGCTTGAGGCATCGCTGGCGTTGGCGGATCGCATTCCGGCGTCTGTTGTGCGAGTGGCGGAGAGCGGGATTGCGACATCGGCAGACATTGCACGGCTCCGCGATGCAGGCTTTACGGCATTTCTGATTGGCGAGACCTTTATGCGCCAGCCCGACCCCGGCGACGCACTGGCCGCGCTGGTGAAGGGTGTTCCGGGCAAGGCATGAGCCGCATCTGGATCAAAATTTGCGGGAACACCTCGCTGGCCGATGCGCAGTTGGCGGCGGATGCGGGTGCGGACGCTGTGGGGTTTGTGTTCGCCCCCAGTCCGCGCTGCGTGACGCTAACGCAGGTTGCAGAGATAGTGCCGCACCTGCCTGCCGCGATCGAGAAGATCGGCGTGTTCGTGGATGCCTCGTTCGACGAGATCGCATCCACGGTTGAGGCCTGCTCATTGACTGGGGTGCAGCTTCATTTTGACGCTCCTGCGGAGCTGTCTGCTCGGCTTCGTCGGCAGTTCGGCAAGAGGCTGCGCATTCTGCGGGTGGTGCACTACGACGCCGAACGCGGGGTGCATTTTGGCGATGACCCCAATTCTGACGCTGTCCTGGTAGATTCTCGGACGGCCAAAGCGACCGGCGGAACCGGGGTGGCTTACGACTGGATCGAGGCCAGCAAGACGATTTTTCAGGCTCCTGCGCTGCGGAAGCAGCATCTCGTGGTCGCGGGGGGGCTCAGTCCAGCTAATGTTGCCGAGGCCATTGCGACGCTGCGTCCGTGGGGTGTGGATGTTGTGTCGGGAGTAGAAGCTGCGCCGGGCACGAAAAGCCATGATAAAGTCAGAGCGTTCATGGCGAACGCACGCGGAGGAGTTTCACAATGAGTACGGCTTTCTGGATCAAGCGCTTCTTTCTGGCTCTCGTTGTGGCTTTTGCGATTTTATTCGTCGCACACGATGTCGAGGGGCACGGTGCTGCAGAGTCTCTTCGATTCAGCGCATTGTGGGCAATCATTAGCGCCGCCATCTTTACCGGCACCCGCATCTATCGGTCCCGGCGAGACCAGCATTGCGCCATTTGCAAAGACACTCCGGAGATGCAGGGCAATACGCGCGATATCTAGGGCACTTGGCGGTGCGTTCGAGCGGGAATAGGATCGCACACTAAATTTCCGCCGATGCATTCAAAAATGCCCTTTTACACATAATGCTTTATAGGGCATAATTGTTTTATGAGTTGGTCCGTCGACTTCCATCCGCGGTTCATGGCAGAGTATGACGATTTGTCTGAGGCGGTACAGGACGAACTGATCGCCGCCCTCGTGCCATTGAGGGAGTTTGGACCATCCCTGGGACGACCTGGCGTAGACACATTGAACGATTCGCACTACGCCAACATGAAGGAGCTTCGCTTCAGAGCCGAAGGTGGCGTCTGGCGCGTAGCTTTTGCATTCGATCCACGGCGCAATGGAATCCTGCTTGTCGCCGGAGATAAATCGGGCATGAGCGAGACGAAGTTTTATAAGCGGCTGATCGACAAAGCCGATAGGCGGTATAAAGAACACCTCGAAACTCTTGAGACAAGGGAGTAACTGCCATGTACAGACCCATTCCGTTAGAAGAAGTGATCGCCGCCATGCCAAAGAAGCGGCAAGAGGCCATTGCAAAGCGAGGTGCCGAATTGCTCGCCAAAGTTAGGCGACGCATGACCCTTGCCGAACTGCGCAAGGGGCGCAAGATCAGCCAGGCAACGGTGGCGGAGGCTCTGGGGATAGGCCAGATGCAGATTTCTCGCCTGGAGAAACGAAAAGACCCGCGCCTGTCTACGATGCAACGCACTATCGCGGCGATGGGCGGCCACCTGACCATGATTGCGACTTTTCCAGATCAGGAGCCGGTAGTGCTGGTAGCTTCGCAACTTGCGGAGAAGAAGCCCTCACGGCGGAAGAGCGCTTGATTTTTGGTGATCAATCCCACACCTCAATATCGAGATGTGGGGCAATAGCAATGGCCTGAGAAGATGCCTTAGCCTCCGCTCCTAGTACACTAGAAAGTTCCCCATTCTCGTCCGAACGGGCAGGAGTTTCCTCATGGCATCCATCATCCTTCCGGCAATTCCGTCTGAGTCGCGCCCCGGACGCTTTGGCATTTACGGCGGGCGGTATGTGCCTGAGACGCTGATGGCTGCTCTCGTGGAACTGGAACACGAGTATGACGTGGCCAAGGCCGATGCTGCGTTTCAGGCTGAGCTGGCTGACCTGCTGCACAACTACGCGGGGCGGCCTACGCCGCTTTACTTTTGCAAGCGGCTGACCGAGCAACTGGGCGGGGCGAAGATTTACCTGAAGCGTGAAGACCTGCTGCATACCGGCGCGCACAAGATTAACAACGCGCTGGGGCAGGGACTGCTGGCCAAGCGCATGGGCAAGAAGCGGATTATTGCCGAGACCGGCGCGGGGCAGCACGGCGTGGCCACGGCTACGGTGTGCGCGCTGCTGGGGATGGAATGCGTGATCTACATGGGCGAGGTGGACATGGCGCGGCAGGAGCTGAATGTGCTCCGCATGAGGCTCCTCGGCGCGGAAGTTCGCTCCGTTACCTCCGGCTCGAAAACGCTGAAAGATGCCATCAGTGAAGCCATGCGCGACTGGGTCACGAATGTTCGCGACACGTTTTACATTCTAGGAAGCGCGCTGGGGGCGCATCCGTATCCGACGATGGTGCGCGATTTTCAGCGTGTCATCAGCAAAGAGATGAAGCAGCAGATTCTGGAAAAGGAAGGCCGGTTGCCGGACGTAGTGGTGGCATGTGTAGGCGGCGGGTCGAATGCGATTGGTGCTTTCTACGAATTTATTCCCGACCGCAATGTTCGCCTGATCGGCGTGGAAGCGGGTGGGCGCGGCCCGGCGCTGGGCGATCATGCTGCACGCTTCCAAGGTGGAGCGCCGGGCGTGCTGCAAGGGACGTTCTCTTACGTTTTGCAGGATGGCGATGGGCAGATTGCGCTGACACATTCCGTTTCGGCCGGTCTGGACTATGCCTCGATTGGCCCGGAACATGCCGCGCTTCATGACACAGGGCGCGCCGAGTACACATCCTGCGACGATGCGGCGGCGCTTGATGCCGTGGTAAAGCTGGCGCGTACGGAAGGTATTTTGCCGGCGCTCGAGAGTGCCCACGCGGTGGCTGAGGCGCTGCGCATTGTTCCCACGCTGCCGCCCCATGAAATACTGGTTGTGAACTTATCTGGACGCGGCGACAAGGACATGGGCATATTGGCCCAGGAACTTAAACTGCAGAGCATTTAAGCGAAACTCCAATGCCTATTCGCTTCGATCACAAACCCGGGCTGGTCGTTTACATCACCGCCGGCGATCCCTCTCTGGGCGTCTCGCGCGATGTGGCCATCGCGGCGATTGACGCTGGAGCGGACGTGATCGAGCTGGGAGTGCCCTTCAGCGATCCACTGGCCGACGGCCCCATTATTCAACGCGCCATGGAGCGCGCGCTGGCGCACAGCACAAGCCTCAACGACGTTCTCGGCATCGCTGCTGAAATTCGCGCAGCCCGACCCGCCGCAGGCCTCGTCCTGTTCAGCTATCTCAATCCCATTCTGCGTCACGGCCTGAGCAAATTTGCGGATGATGCTGCGGCAGCCGGTGTGGACGGCGTGCTGGCCACGGACATGATCGTGGAAGAGGCCGGCGAATATCTGGCTGAGCTGGCGCGCGTGAATCTTGCGCCCATCTTCCTGGCAGCGCCCACCAGTCCTGACGAGCGGCTTGAGGCGATTGCTGCACACACGAAGGGTTTTATTTACGCGATTTCGCGCGTGGGCATTACCGGCACGCAGAGCAACCTGACGAACGACGCGGCCGCGCTGGTAGCCCGCATTAAACGATGGAGCAAGCTGCCGGTAGCCGTGGGGTTTGGCATCTCAAACGCCGAACACGTCGCGCAGGTGGCGGAGTTCGCGGATGCGGCGGTAATCGGCAGCGCAATCGTCGAGCTCATTGCAAGCTCGGCACCCGGAGAAGCGCCTGGCGCAGTGGCTCGATTTATCAAGGGTCTGCGCCTGCCGCAAGCGGCGCTGGCCCGGTAAAGCAAACCCCAGATTGCCAGCTTTTAGCTATGAGCCATTAGCTCTTCCACTGCCTGATTTAGCCGCTGTGGCTTGCTGTGGCAGCACGGAGCTAATAGCTAATAGCTAAGAGCTAATAGCTAGCTTTCACCACGAGGATCGTATGACGCTCGAAGATCTGCGAAGCCGTATCGATGTCCTGGACCGCCAGCTTGTTGACTTGCTCAATGAGCGGGCCCGCGCCGCACAAATGGTGGGTCAACTGAAGGCCGCCACTTCTCTCCCGGTATATGAGCCGAACCGGGAGAAAATTGTTTACGAAAACGTGCGCGCGGCTAACAAGGGTCCATTGCCGGACATCGAATTGACGCACATCTACGAGCGGATTATTGACGTGATGCGAGCGCTGCAGAGGCACGAGTTGGCCTCTCAAAGAACCGCTCAGGCCGCCACAGAGGGTGGGCCGGGCCACGCCGCGGGCGCACAGACGCCCGAGACAGGGAAGTAAAAATGATCGTAGCAATGCAGGAAAGCGCCACCGAAGATCAGATCAACGGTGTCATCGAAATCATGGAAGAGTCCGGCGTGCACGCCCATCGCACCACCGGCGCAATGCAAACCATCCTGGCTGCGGTGGGCCCAACCGCGGGGCTCGACATTTCAAAGTTTGAAGTGCTGCCGGGAGTCTTTCACGTGCATCGCATTAGCTCCCCATACAAGCTCGCGGGCCGCGCATTCCATCCGGAAGGCACAATCGTCACGTTCCCGAATGGAGCAACCGTCGGTGGAGAGAGGGTGGCCGTGATGGCTGGCCCCTGCACCATCGAGAGCCGCGAACAACTCTTCGCTATCGCTGCTTCCGTCAAAGCTGCCGGCGGTCAATTTCTCCGCGGCGGCGCATACAAGCCACGCACTTCGCCTTACTCGTTCCAGGGAATGGGCATCCCGGGCTTGAAACTGATGCGCGAGGCAGCGGATGCGCATGGGCTGGCGACGGTTTCCGAGGTGATGGAGATATCGCAGATTGAGCCCATGTTGCCATACGTGGATTGCTTCCAGGTGGGGGCGCGGAACATGCAGAACTTTAACCTGCTGCGTGAGCTGGGACAGGTGCGCAAGCCCGTCCTGCTCAAGCGTGGCATCGCTGCCACGGTCGAGGAGTTGCTCTTATCCAGCGAGTACATACTCTCCGGCGGCAACTACGACGTCATTCTGTGCGAGCGCGGCATTCGCACCTACGAAACGTCTACGCGCAACACGATGGATATCTCCGCGATTCCGGTCTTGCACAAGCTCACGCATCTGCCCGTGGTGGGCGACCCCTCCCACGGCACGGGACGCCGCGATATGGTGGCTCCCATGGCCAAGGCATCGGTTGCCGCCGGTGCAGACGGATTGATCATCGAGATTCACCCCAACGCCGACAAGTCCGTCTCCGACGCAGCACAAACGCTCTACCTCGACCAGTTTGAAAAGCTGGTAAAGGAGCTGCGCGTCTTAGCCGTGGCCGTCGGCCGCACACTGTAAGATAGAGCAAAACTACCGTAATCGGGGCACGAAGATGCGTGGGAGAGTACAACTCTTAATCAGTCCGATGCGGATTTTGACACGAACATGAGTGCCCCAGGTCTCGCCTTTGAGACCTGGGAAAGCACAAAACTCAAGTATCCGGCTTTACATCACGGCACGACTTCAGTCGCGCCAAAACGTATAAACAGTCTCGGGCTTTAGCCCCTGCAAACATTCCGACTTAGAGCCAAGAGCATATTGATCTCGCGCATATCCATCCTCGGCACCGGACTCCTCGGCACATCCGCTGGCCTGGCCCTGCGTGCCACTGGCTTTCCCGGCTCCATCGTGGCCTGGAATCGCAGCCCGGAGCAAGGCCGGCTGGCGCTGGAGATGGGGGCGTTTGACTCGCTTGTAACCGACCCCATTGAGGCCGCGCTCGCAAGCCAGGTCGTCCTGCTCTGCGTGCCCATCTACGCCACGCTCGACTTCATGGAAAAGCTGGCACCGGTGCTTGGCACCGATCAATTGGTGACGGACGTAGGCAGCACAAAGCGCGTCATCTCCGAGGCCGGCACACGGCTCTTCAACCAGTCCGGACGCGCTGCGTTTCTCCCCGGCCACCCCATGGCCGGCAAGGAGCGCGGCGGAGCAACTCTCGGCGACGCCAATCTCTTTCGCGGCGCAGTCTGGCTATTTACCGACGATCCCAAAGCTCAGCGCTCGCCTCAGGCTACTGAATTGGTAAAGGAATGGCGTCAGCTCGTCCAGTCCATCGGCTCCAAGGTCATCGATCTCGACCCGGCCCGCCACGACGAACTCGTCTCCTGGGTAAGCCACCTGCCGCAGTTTTTGGCCACGGCTCTCAGCGCCCTGCTTGAAGACCAGGTCGGCGACGCTCCCGAGCTCAAAGACGTGGGCGGCCGCGCCCTGCGCGAGATGACCCGTCTCGGCGCAAGCCCCTACTCCATGTGGCGCGACATCGCCCTCACCAACACAGAAGCCGTGGAGCACGCACTCCACGCTCTCGAGCAGCGCATCGCTCACCTTCGCGAAAATCTTCGGGCCCCTGAGCTTCGCGATGAGTTTGAACAGGCCAACCGCTTCCGCCGCGACTAACCATTGCATGCAGCAGCCATTGCATGGAGCAGACGCTCGCTTATCGCTCGCAATTGGTTCGTGCCTGCCTGCCCGTATAGGGCACGTGGCAAAAGGATCAGATTCAAATGACCACCATCGAACTTTCCAAACAGCGTCGCGGCGACGCGATTGCCTCCATCCATCGCTACTTTGAAGAAAACATGCCGGAGCCCATCGGCGACCTGCCTGCTGGGTTGCTACTCAATTTTTTCCTTGAAGAGATCGGTCCCGCCATCTACAACAGCGCAATTCGCGATGCTCAGGCACGCATGAGTCAGCGCGTCACAGACCTTGATGCGGAACTCTACTCCGACGAATTTCAGTACTGGCCCAAAATCGACACCAAAAGGAAGAACCGGCGGTAGGAACGCCGCACTACTCTTGCCGCAGCCAATACTGGGTGCGGCCGAGCAGTGCAAAGCCGATGAAGCCGCGCACCTTGAGCTTGTCTCCGCCGTCTTCAAGCGAGAGATTGCACCGATATACCTTGCCATTGTGCGGATCGAGAATCTGCCCGCCGGTCCACTCGTCGCCGTCCTTTGTCAGATCCCACAGAATCTGCAGGCCAGTCTCCGGCTTATTCTTCAAATCCCCTACACAGTGGATGCAAAGCGGATTGGGGCCCGGCACCTCGGGATCGAGAACCTTCTCGATGATGCCATAGAGCTTGCCGTTCTGTTCGCGGATGGAAACGATGGACTTCACTTTGCCGGTGGCATCATCCACCGTCTTCCATCGGCCCGCAGGCGAGCTGAATGCAAGATGCGCATCCTGCGCTGCCAGGATGCCCGGCAACAAAATGACTGCGGCGCACAAGGCGCGAAGGTTTCGGAGAATCATAAGGTCCTTTCTAAAATTCTTGCCACTTCCATGGCATTACACAGCGCAATCCTAAAGTTCAGCTTGTTTGGCCCTCGCACCCCGCCAATACAAAACCAGTCCGATGAAGATCGAGATCAGAGTCTCCACCAGCACCTTCACTTCAAACAGCCACTTATTGGAAGAGTCTCCCGGCGGCACCAGAGAGACGAAAATGCCAAGCAGCACAACCGCCGCGCCGAGGCCTCCGCATACCCAAACGCCGAGTCTGCCGCCCGGAATCAGCACGGCGTGTGTGTTGGCAGTCCGGTCTTTGCGGCTCGCGAGTTTGATGACCGCGGCGAACATATACAGGAACGGCAGAAAGTAGAGAATGATGGCCACATCGATGAGGCCCTGATAGGCGCCGCGCGTGGTTTCGCTGATCTGGCTGACGAGCAAAATTGCGCCGGAAAGCGCGGCTTGCACAAGAATCGAAATATACGGCGTCTTCCACTTCGGATGAATCTTGCCGAAGGCCGCCGGCAAGTAGCGATCAATGCCCACCTGAAACGGAACGCGCGCAACACCCGCCACCGTTGACCCCACGCCGCCCGCGTTGCCGGCCGTAACAAGCATCGCCGCAAACACGCCAAGAAATCCAATGCGCAGCGCCACCGTCCCCACAGTGATGGCATGAAAGACGCCGCTCTGCGGGTCGAGATCGGCGGCAGGCACCAGCGCCAGAATCGCGAACGTTCCCACGATATACATCAGCGCAATCAGCGCACCCGCGCCAAACACCGCACGAGGCAAAGTCTTGCGCGGGTTGTGCACTTCCTCGGCCATACAACTCACCAATTCCAGCCCCGTAAACGCAAAAGCTATTTGCGACCAGAAGTTGATGGTGTCCCAATTCCATGTAGGCATCATGTTGGCCACCGTAAAGTGTGTAGCCGAACCGTGCCGCCAAACCACTGCTACGGCCACGCCCACCAGGATCACGAGCGGCGCGTATGTGCCAACTCCGCCTGCATTCTGCAGCCACTTACCAATGTTGAGGCCAATAATGTTCAGTACTACCGCGATCAACAACAGGCAAAGCGAACACACCACCAGATAAGTTCGATCCTGCGCCAGTGCCGCACCTCGTTCTCCTATTACGTACGCGCTCATGGAAGCGCTGGCCAGCAGCAACCCCGGAAAGTAGAAGACGGTGTAGATCCAGTAGGTCCAGCCGGCAATGAAGCCGTGAAAGGGCCCAAAAGCATCTCGCGTCCATGCGTAGATGCCGCCTTCCTCGGGAAAGCGCGACGACAACTCGTTGATCACCAGCGCGCCTGGAACAAAAAATAGAAGCGCGGCCAGCACCCACAAGCTGATCGACGAAGTGCCGTTATGCCCCGCGGCCGCAATCCATCGCGGCCCAAGCACCGTGGCAATGTTAAACAGCAGCACATCCCAAAAGCCCATTGTCTTGCGCAGTTGTGACTTGGTATCGGCGGTTGGCGGTACGGGAATGGTCATAGTGCCGCCTCAAAAGCAATAAGCAATTTGCACTGCATTCGCAAATCATATAAGACGAACGCCTGCTTTGACGCAGCCCTTAACCGCCCGACTGTACCGCTCTCTGAGCCCTGATCTCTGTTATGCCCTGTTTCCTTTTCCTGGTTTTGGTGTCTAACTGAACAGGGGAGCAATTCAGGCCCATGTCGAACTACATCTTGCTTTCATGTTTCGTCTCATTTGCCTTGGTCGCATCACCCGTAGCACCTGCCCAGTCGGGGAGCTTTCAGGTAGCGCAGAACGGCCATGCAGTCGGCACAGCCACCTTCAACTTCGCCCAAATACCAGACGGTTATGATTCCACGTCCGTGGTGCGTGTCGCCATGCAGGGGCTGGATTACTCGCTTTCAAAGACCGAGTCTCTGACCTCGGTCAATCAGCTTCGACACGCGCAGTTGAGCGCCGTTGTGAATGACTCCGCGGTGCATGTTGTGGCCGCGCCCGATGAGGCCCAGCTTGTTATCAACATCTCCGCCAACGGACGCAGCACTGCCACGCGCCTGGCCGCACACAGCGGCGCCGTTTTTCTGCCGGATTTCGATCCCGGTGCACTTGAAACTCTGTTGGCTCTCGCTGTTGCAAACAACAACCGCGATCTCTGGGCCATCCTCCCAAAGCAGGCCGGCACCCTCGAACCCATCCAACTCGCTACCTACCCTGACGAGCGTGGAACTATCGAAGGCAAGGCTATCGCGGTGCATCACCTTGTGGCGACAATCGCCGGCGCCGGTACCGACCTCTTTTCCGGACCAGAGAACCAACTGCTTCAAGCCGAACTGCCGCAGGCCGGCTTTGCGCTCATTCGCGATGGATTCGTTCTCACTCCACCAGCCAAGCCCGGCGCACCACCGCAAGCGCCGCCAACCAACTGATTTACTATTCCCTGTTCCCTGTCTTTCACACCGCTCTGCCTGCCGCCACGCCGGAGGCCCAGGCCCACTGGAAGTTGAATCCGCCCAGCCAGCCGGTTACATCGACAGATTCGCCAATGAAGAACAGTCCCGGCACATTGCGCGCTTCCATGGTGCGGGCCTGCAACTCGCGCGTGTCCACGCCGCCCGCTGTGACTTCAGCCTTTTCAAAGCCTTCCGTCCCCACCGGGTGAAAGGTCCATCGATGCAGGCGCCGTTCGCATTCTTCCAGCGCGGAGTTCGACCAGCCTTTCGGAGCGCCCACATCTGCCAGATGATTGGCCAACCGTTGAGGCAGAACCGAGCGCAATTCCTGCCGTATCGCGCCTTCATCGCGTCGCGCGTGCGGCTGCATCAGCGGCTCCAGCACTCCGGCAACCTCAGGCAGAAAATCCACCACAAGCTCTTCCCCCGGTCGCCAGTACGAAGAAGCCTGGAGTACGGCCGGGCCGCTCAGCCCACGATGCGTAATGAGCAGCTTCTCGCGAAAATTGCCCTTGCCGGCGCGTGCTTCCACGTCCGCCGCAACCCCGGCCAGCTCTGTCCAGCGGGCTTCTTCGCCGCCAAGCATCAGGGGAACCAGTGCAGGCCGAGTTGGCACCACCTTCAATCCAAACTGCCGCGCCAGCTCATACGCAAATCCCGTCGCGCCAATTTTTGGAATCGATAGGCCGCCCGTCGCCACGACTAATGCGCCTGCCTGAAACTCACCAAGCGAACATGAAACGCAAAAGCCGCCACCATGGCTTTGCTCGATGCGAATCCCATGCGCGTTCAGCAGCAACTCCACCTTGCCGCGCTCGCACTCCGCCAGCAGCATGTCAAGAATGGCCCGTGCCGATTGATCGCAAAACAACTGCCCAAGCGTTTTCTCATGCCACGCAATGCCGTAACGATCCACGAGTTCGATAAAATCTCGCGGCTCATACAACGCCAGCGCCGATTTCGCAAAGTGCGGATTCTCAGACAGAAAGTTCTGCGGCCCACAGTGCAGATTCGTAAAGTTGCATCGCCCGCCGCCAGAGATAAGAATCTTCCGCCCCGGCTGCCCATTGTGTTCCAGCAGCGCAACACGCCGCCCGCGCTGCCCTGCAACGGAGGCGCACATGAGCCCCGCAGCCCCCGCACCCAGAACAATCACGTCGAATTGGCGCAGCGTTGCAGACATAAATTCCGTTCAGGTTTCAATCAAGGATAAGCCGTGAGGCGGCGCGCAGCATGGCCGGCGTTATTTACCAGCAAACCGCTCCCGTACCAACCGCATCGCTTCTTCTTCCGTTGCGATTGCGCCCTCAAGCTGCGCATCTTCCACCGTGCGCAGTATCTCTTTGAAAGCTGCACCCGGCGCGTACCCTGCCGCAATCAACTCGCGCCCCGTAATCAGGGGTCGCGGTCGCACAGTCTCCTCCGGCATGGTCTGCCAGCGTTCGCGCACAAACTCCCAGTGGTCCAGCTTGCCCGCCGACGCCATGCAATCCATCTTGTGCAGCGCCAAGTGCTCTTCAAACCTCTCCAGCCGGAAGAAGCGCTTCAGAGTGGAGGCCTTCATTCGCTCCGCATCAGCAAAGCGCATGTGGTTTTCAATCAGCGCCAAGGTCTGCCGCGTCTCGTCGTTGGAAAACCGGAATCGTCTGCAGATCTCCCCGCCCATGGCCACGCCCACTTCTACATGCCCATCAAAACGAATCCGGTCCGGTGCGCGGCGAAACGTGGGCGGCTTGCCCACATCGTGCAGCAGTGCGCCCCATGCAAGCGTCATACTGCATCCCGCCTCAAGCTGCTCCAGCAGCATCAAGGTGTGGGTCCAGACATCGCCCTCGGGATGGAACTGCCCTGGCTGCTCGACGCCTTTCATCTTCGCAATCTCCGGCAGCACCTCAGCCAGCAGGCCGGTCTCGTCGAGCAGCTCAAAGGCCCGCCGCGCGTGGCCCTCGGTCAGCATCCGTGTCAACTCGTCGCGTACCCGCTCGCGGCTCACCGCATGGATGCGCCCTGCCAAGGCCTGCATCGCGCGCCTGGTTCCCGCTTCCAACTCAAACCCAAACCGCGCCGCAAACCGAACCCCGCGCAACATGCGCAAGTGGTCTTCTTCAAACCGCAGCTCGGCCCGCCCAATAGCCCGCACAATCCCAGCTTCAAGATCCACCAGCCCGCCCACATGGTCGATCACTGCCGCGCGGAGCTTCCCACCGTCCCCCAAAAAGTCTGCGGCGCGCAGGGCATCAAGCAGCAGGCCATTGATCGTAACGTCCCGTCGCTGCACGTCTTCTTCGGCGCTCAACGTATACCGCACCGCATCCGGATGCCGTCCATCGGAGTAAGCCCCATCCGACCGGAACGTCGCTACCTCCGTCGTCAGGTACTCGTCTCCATCCCCTTCGGCCACAAGCACAACCCCAAAGTGCGCTCCTACCGCAAACGTCCGCTCAAACTTGTCCAGCACCACATCCGGCGTAGCGCTGGTCGCCACGTCATAATCCTTAGGCTCACGTCCCAGCAGCAAATCGCGCACACATCCACCCGCCAGATAAGCCTCATACCCTTCCGCACGCAGCGTATGCACAATCCGCAATGCAGCATCGAGTTGGCGCGTAGTCTTCATCGCTGCATTCATTCTCGCTCGCCCAGGTCTTCCATGCTAACCAGCTCCGCTAGCACCCTTAAACTAGAACTATGTCCCGCGGCCTCATTCTCGGCATTGAGTCTTCCTGCGACGAAACGGCTGCCTCCGTCGTCGAGCGCGGATCTAGCACGCTCAGTTCCGTAGTCGCCTCGCAGATTGCTACGCACGCTCGTTATGGCGGGGTAGTGCCGGAACTGGCCAGCCGCGAGCATCTCCGCGCCATTGTTCCCGTGGTCCGCGCCGCGCTGGCCCAGGCCAATGTCACTTTTGCAGATCTCGACGCCATCGCCGTCACCTCCGGCCCCGGCCTCGCCGGCGCGCTGCTGGTGGGCATCACCTACGCCAAGGCCGCCGCCTTCGCCCACAACCTTCCCCTCATTGCCGTCAACCACCTCGAAGGCCACATCCACGCGGTCTTATTGCAGGAACGGGAAGCGGCCCAGCCCATTTCCCCTCAGAACTGTCATCCTGAGCGAAGCGCAACGAAGTCGAAGGACCTGCTTCTTGATAATTCGAACGCGCAAACGCCGGCCCTCGCTCTCGTAGTCTCCGGTGGTCACACCCACCTCTTCCTCGCCACTCCCGCCCACGGCTCCTGGAGCTACGCCCTCATCGGCCGCACCGTGGACGACGCCGCCGGCGAAGCCTACGACAAGGTAGCCAAACTCCTCGGCTTTGGCTACCCCGGCGGTCCCTGGATTGACGCTCTCTCCCTCCACGGCAATCCGCACGCTGTCCCCTTCGCGTTTTCGCAAATCAAAACCAAGCTCCACCTTGGCGGAGCAGCCCCTCGCACCAAAGCGGCCAAAACCGCTCCCATCGCCGCACTTGACCCGCACTTTCTCTTCTCGTTCTCCGGCATCAAGACTGCGGTCCTGCGCTACGTCGAACTCCACAACCTGCGCCCCGAGGCCGAGTCCCGCCGTCAAGCTCTTTTCACCGGCCCGGACGCGCTAGCCAAACCAACGCTGGAACAAGCACTCGCTCAATGCGACCAGCAAACGCTGGACCTGATCGCGAGTTTTCAGCGGGCGGTGATCGGCGATCTGATGAAGAAGACCTTTGCCGCCGCCGCATCCCTTGGCGTTCGCCGCATCCTTGTCACTGGGGGCGTAGCCGCCAATCGGGAACTCCGCGCGCGCTTTACCGCCGAAGGTGCTGCGCACGCTGTCCCCGTGTTATTTCCTACCTTGGCGTTGTCTACAGACAACGCCGCCATGATCGCCACAGCCGCCTGGCCCCGCTTCCAGGCGGCAGATTTCGCCCCCAGCGACCTGAGTGCGAATCCATCACTGGCCCTTGGGCACTGATTCCAAGCGTCTTGCGCTGCT
>Ga0364873_10564_pt1 | contig 16013 bp, 11 predicted proteins | sample ExccelAu500001D3_2_FD_206928 | JGI IMG/M metagenome (GOLD analysis project Ga0364873, IMG submission 206928) | Enriched cells from Trout Bog Lake Hypolimnion, Wisconsin, USA - BchlTB.Aug07.5000.01.D3 | ecosystem: Environmental > Aquatic > Freshwater > Lake > Hypolimnion/Profundal zone | place... | reverse complement strand
ATCAGTTCTGGATCGTCAATCGCATCTTCATCACGTGCTGCACGGCTGACCGCTGGAGTTTCGTAACCGGCGACGGGCTTCGGATGCTTCTGGCGGCAAACCTCGCAGGTAAACCTTACTTTGACATCGCTCAACCATGACGGAATCGACTTCACTGGCTTCGAGCATTCGCTGCAGTAAACTACTTCGTATACCAAACTGATACCTTCCCTTGCATTAGCGGCTTCAGCCGCAAACTATTCTTTTCCCGCCACCAAGACGAACGTCTCGGTTAGGATATACGCCCAACAAAAATCAAACGGATGAACCCGGCGAACCGTCGCTAGGGGCTGGGGTAGACTGGACTAGACCGTTCACCAGCATGATGACCCCAACAACGAGGTAATACAACGCCTCATGCGGCTCGGAGGGTACACCGGGGTCAAACATGAAGGCGGCACCACGATGGATAGCGAAAGCCCCAATCGCGATGAGTGCCAACCCTATCCAAAAAAAACTATTAACTTGAGGTAATCGCATAATTCCAACTTACCCTGATCAACGGAATGTGATGCCACTCATCAAAGTTGCACCGTATATTATACCTTGCCGAGTCGCAATAAACGATCAAGTTTCCTGAATGTAACTGTTCAGACTTTGGTGCAGCGGAGTCCCCTGAATGAATTCAGGGGCTATGATCGGAAGACAGTCCCTCCGGGACAAAAGAATCACGCGTTGCGTTTGTCCGAATTCTGCTGTCCCGGAGGGACTCTCCCCCGATTCTAGCCATGGAATTCATTCCGTGGTGTCTGACCGTGAATAATTATCAGAAACGTGAACAGTTACCTGCGAAGTCAGGGGGATTGCCCTTGGAATATATAGGCTATTTTTCTGTTCCCCGATTGAAATCGGGGCTACAGAGTGCCTAAAACCCGAAGTGGCTCATCTCGTATCACATTTTTCGTTCATTTTGCCGCCTCCGAATAGAATTCGGGGCTATTAAAGTCGGGTAACCCGTACGTCGTAGCCCCGATTTTCAATCGGAGGAACTAAACGTGACGTATCTCCACCTGTCCGGCACATTTTCGTAACGTGCAACAAGCACCGTTACCAAAAAAGAGGCTGCGGCGAGGTGCCGCAGCCTTAAATTTTGGAAGCCATGCAGTCTTACACGAACATCAGATAGGGCTGCTCTAAAATCTCTTTCAAGCGAGCCAAAAACGCGGCGGCGGGTGCGCCGTCGGTAATGCGGTGATCGAAGGAGAGGCACAGGTTCATGATCGGACGAACCTGCGGTGTACCGTTGACGGCCACGATGCTTTCCTTGATGGTGCAGACACCAAGAATGGCGCACTGCGGCGGGTTGATGACAGGGTTGAAGCTCTCGACCCCGTATGTTCCCAAGTTGGTGATACTGAATGTCCCGCCAGTCATGTCGGCGGTGCCAAGTTTGCCGGCGCGCGCGGTTGCGGCCAGGGACTTAATCTCCGCGCTGATCTGGCTGAGCGATTTGGAATGAGCGTTTCGCAAGGTTGGCACGACGAGACCGCCTTCACCCAGCGAGACAGCGATACCGAGATGGACTGTGCTGTACTGCGTGATCTTGTTATCGACCAGCGTACTGTTGATCGTCGGGTGTTCTGTCAGCGCAGTCGCGACGGCCTTAGTGATGATGTCCGTAAACGATATTCGCACACCGTGGGTTTTTTCGACTTTGTCGAGCACCTTCTTGCGGAATGCGCTTGCCTCACTCATATCGACGCTTGTCACGAGGGTGACATGCGGGGCAGTCGATGCGCTTCGGGCGACATTGTCTGCGATCATCTTGCGCATACCGGTTAGCGGGATTACCTTGAGGATCTCGCTGACTGCCGCGTCTTGAACTGGCGCGATAGGTGCCGCAACTGGTGCGGGGGCGGCGGCGCGGCGGACATCGTCAGCGACCACCTTGCCAGCGTGTCCCGATCCGGCTCCGGTGAGTGTTGAAAGATCCACGCCAGAGTCTGCGGCGACCTTCTGAGCCAGCGGCGTGATTTTGCCAGCTTTTTTCGCAGCGACAAGCTCTTCGTGGTATTTGATAACGTCGGCTTCGACAACGCGACCATCTATTCCCGTACCTCGTCCTGCCAGGGCTTCGATGGTAACACCAAGCTCGTCGGCGACACGGCGGGCGCGCGGCGACGAAAACACCCGATCAGTGCTTGCTGCTTCTGCCGGTGCTGTTGATCCTGCGACCGCTGCCGTGGCTTCAGGAGCTGCGACAGCGGCGGGTGCGGCGCTGCTGGCGTTGCCTACCAGCGCGTCGTCAATGGCCTCGTCGGGGCCTGCGATAAGCGCGAGTAACGCACCGACTGGCGCGATCTCGTCGGCTTGGACGATAATTTTACGTAACACGCCCGACTCTGGTGCTTCTTGCTCGAAGTCGGCCTTGTCGGTCATTACGTTGTAGAGTGGCTCGCCTTTGGTGACTTGATCGCCCTCTTGCTTGTGCCAGATGGTGATCGTTCCTTCTTCCATTGACTGGCCGAGTGCCAGAAGTTCAACTCTCGTTGCCATGAAAAACTGATCCTTTCGATGGGCGCTTAACGCTCCGCGAACTCTCGTCGGGCTTCGCGCTCACGATCTTTAGATGCGATGTTTTCTCGTTTGTCGTATAGCTTTCGTCCACGCGCAATACCTATGACCACTTTGGCCCGCCCTTTTGAGAAGTAGAGCTTTGTGGGAACCAGCGTTAGTCCCTTTTCTTGTATATGCGCTTGAATGCGGATAATTTGCCAATTGTGCAGTAATAGCTTTCGAGTCCTCAGAGGCTCGGTATTGTAAATATTGCCTTGTTCGTAAGGCGAGATGTGCATGTTGTGCAACCATACTTCGCGGTCGGTGATACGGCAGTAAGCCTCCGCGATGTTGGCGCGACTGAGCCTCAGGGATTTCACTTCCGTCCCTGTCAGCACGATGCCCGCTTCAAATGTTTCACTAATCTCGTATTCGTGGAACGCTTTTCGGTTAAGTAACGAGACCGGCTTATGTGCCGTAGCCTCTTTTTTGGATGCCATCGATTCTATTATAACAGAGTGTATACGAAAAGTGAAGGGTTTCGAGAGGTTTTGTTTTGCTTCTTTTGCTTTCGTTTCGCGTTTTAAGGGTCACATGTAGCGAACTGCGCTCACCGCACCCCGTCGGCGCCGATATTCCGTCGGGGTGCAGCCGCAGGTTCTATCGAAAATGGTATAGAACTGGGTCACGGAGCCAAAACCGGCATCGAGGAGGATTTCCAGCACCGGCACATCGGTGGTCAGCAGCATCCGTTGCACATGCCCGATACGGTGTTCGTTAATGCAGCCGACAATAGTCATCCCCAGCGAGTACCGAAAGCGGCGCATAGCATAGCCGGGCTTTAGCCCCGCCGATGCCGCCACATCGTCTACACTAATCGCCTCCTGGTAATGCCGTGCGATATAGCTGATCATCGCCTCCACTTCGCCCACTTCGCCAGGTTCACGGTTGGGAGACGCGATACTGAGCGTGGCGTTTTCGCGCAGCACATTCATCGATGCTTCCCGAAAGAGTGCCTCTACCTCAAGATCGACAATTCGGCGCGCATCAGCATCGCCGCTCGCTGCAAAGCGGTTCCATTTGTAAAGCTGTTCAGCAAAGACATGCGGGGAGCGCGGACTTGGGTCTCGCAAGATCTGACCGCGCAGGATGGCTTGTGTAATCTCAGGATGTATGTGCCACGAGAGGAACTGCGCAAGCGGCACATGCACCCAGCACAGTTCGGCATCTCCGACGCACTTGCGGGAGAAATGGGGAACAACCGCCCAAAACATTGCTGACTGCCCCTCAGCCAGGTACACAGGACGCCCATCGAATATCAATGTCACATCACCGCCGCGCCCGTACACCAGCTCAACCTCGTTGTGCCGGTGCGCAGCAGCAGTTGTGCTAAAGTGACGTGAGCTAGCGTCAAAGCCATGTACTCGTATCGGGATCGGTTCCAGGTTCGATTTTGCCATATGTGCATAATACCGTAGTTTTGTACTGGTATCACGAAAGACAGATAAGCGATAATCTGTGATAATGCAGTATCACAAAGATAGTTATTAGTAGCTTACCAGTGATTTTCTTTACAAGGAGTATAGAAAATTTGGTCCAGGCTCAGCCTGGGGCCGTACGCGTGTCGATCAGTTTTCATTCAAAATCAAGCGGATTGAAGCGCGATAAGGGTCCAGGCTCAGCCTGGTTAGGATTTTCGCTTCGCGTCGGAACCTCTCTACCCCGCTAAGAAGCAGGGTCCCCTTCTCTCCTGGGAGGAGAGACGAAGAGTAAAACCAGACGCACGCCATGTCTCTTCTTGCTCTACTCTTCGTCTCCCTTAATAGGGGAGAAGGGGCCCCCATTCCGATGGGGTAGAGAGGTTTCGACGCAAAGCGAAAATCCTACTACTAAGAGGTGCAGTATGCAATTTTCAAATGATTACGCGCAGAGAGTTTACGCCGGAGTGCTTGGCAAGATTATCGGGGTCTATCTGGGACGGCCTTTCGAAGGGGCATCATACGCCATGCTTACCGAACGCTTCGGGCAAATCGATCGTTACGTCCATGAAGAGTGTGGACACCCACTCATTGTCACCGATGATGATATATCGGGGACGTTTACATTCCTTCGCGCCCTTGACGATTACGATTTTGCGGCAGAGATTACCCCGGAGCAGATCGGTCAGACGTGGCTGAACTATATTATCGAACGCAAAACAATCCTTTGGTGGGGTGGTATGGGACGATCAACCGAGCACACCGCCTATCTACGCCTCAAGCAAGGTCACAAAGCCCCCGCAAGTGGCTCGATAGCACTCAACAGCCGGGTGGTCGCGGAACAGATCGGGGCGCAGATCTTCATCGACGGTTGGGGGTTGATTAACCCTGGTGATCCCGAACGCGCCGCGGATTTCGCACGTCGCGCCGCCAGTGTTAGTCACGACGGCGAGGCGATCTACGGTGCCCAGGTGGTGGCGGCGTTAGTGGCGGCGGCGTTTGTCGAGACCAATATCAACATTTTGCTCGATACAGCTTCCGCGTTGATCCCCAAGGACTCGCTTATTCGCCGACTGATCGACGATATTCGCGAGTGGCACGCAAGCGGCGAAGAATGGCGCGCCACACGTGAACGGATCGAAGCCACGTACGGCTACGCTCGCTACGGCGGCGGGTGCCACATGGTTCCCAATCACGCCCTGATTATCCTGGCACTGCTCGCGGGCGACGGGGACTTCTCGAAGTCGCTCATGATCGTGAACACATGCGGCTGGGACACGGATTGCAACTCCGCCAATGTCGGCGCGATAATGGGTGTTCGTGGTGGACTCGCAGGCATTTCGAGCGGCGCCGACTGGCGCGGCCCCGTGGCTGACCGCATCTACCTGCCGACAGCCGACGGTGGGCGATGCATTACCGATGCCGTCCAAGAGGCGATTCGTGTCACGAATGCCGGGTTGCGAACGGCGGGGCTTGCGCCCATCGCGCCAAAGGACGGGGCGCGGTTCTCGTTCGCGTTCCCCGGCAGTGTGCAGGGATTCATCACCGAAAGCGACTCGCTAACGATGAACAACCCTAGCGGCGAAGGGCTACGTCTCTTGGGAACCGGTAAGGCGGCAACGCTGACGTTTATCACCCCAGATGAACGAAAGCGAGGGGGCTATGGCTTGATCGGATCGCCAACGTTGTACCCTGGTCAAATCGTAAAGGCGCAGATTGAGGCATCGCATACCAACAAGGCCAATAGCCGCGCTACTCTGTACGTCGAAGCGGAATCACGCTTCGAGGCACCTTCTGTCGAACTAACTCCCGGCGAAACGCGCACAATCGAATGGACAGTCCCGGACACGAACGACGATCCGATTACCTGGATCGGTGTCGATGTGGACACAGCGGACGGCGCGATCACGCTGAATTGGCTGACGTGGGACGGCACACCGAATGCGACCCTCCTGCGACCCAATATCACCACCAACGCGCTGTCCGCGTGGGTGAGTTGCTTCGACGAGCTAGCCAGTACCGGTGCAAACGGGGTCATGCTGATTAGCAACACTGGGCGTAATATCGCGACCACAGGAACACGCGAGTGGGGCGACTACACGTTCGAGGCCACGCTTGATGCGCACATGGCATCGTCGCTGGGCATCGCGGCGCGGGTACAAGGGTTGGAGCGTTACTATGCGCTGTTGCTGAGCAGAGGCGGCACGATCACGCTCACCAAACGCCTCGATGGCGAACAGACCCTCGCGCAAACCGCAGCCGTGCTGGAGTTCGACCGCGCCTATCGGTTCGCGATTAGCGTCGTCGGCAATCGAATCGCAGCGTCGCTTGATGGTCACCCGCTTTTTGATGTCATCGACAACGACCACCCGCTTACGTCCGGCGCCGTCGGCCTAGTCGTGGACGAAGGCCATGCCGTAGCCAGCCTTGCCGCCATACACGGGTAAACGACTCTCACGAAACGCCACGCGATCACCCGCGTGGCGTTTTTAGCACTCTGTTTCGGTGCTGCCGGGTTGCCTCTGTCGTTCGTAATAATTAGGACTTTCGCTTGCGCGTCGGAACCTCTCTACCCCAGGATGGGGACCCCTTCTCCCCTAGTAAGGGAGACGAAGAGTAGAGCAAGAATAGGCGTGGTGTGCGTCTGGTTTTACTCTTCGTCTCTCCTCCCAGGAGAGAAGGGAACCCACGGAGGCGACGTTCGCCCATTCCGATGGGGTAGAGAGGTTTCCTAGCCGCAAAGCGAAAGTCCTAACCAGGCTGAGCCTGGACCCTTATCGCGCTTCTATCAGCTTGATTTTGAATAAAAACTGATCGACACGCCTACGGCCCCATGCTTAGCCTGAACCAAATTTTCTATACTGCTTGTAAAGAAAATCACTGGTAAAGTACTAACAATGACAACGTGAGAAACATCTATACGACTATGGAGGGAGGATATGCCACATAACACTACTACGCTGATCTGTTGCCGGATCTGATATTTAGTTGCCATTTCAGATATTGACACGCGATCACTGATCGCTGTATGATTGAGCAGTTCGGGATACTTCGAACAATTAATCAGGAATTTCGCCGTGAGTTTGGTTTTACTATTCGTTCTCCTGTCATGTATAGGTGTAACGAGGTTTCCTCATCACAAAGCGAACTTACCAGTTTTCACCTCAAGGCAAAAGAGACTTACCTATGATAGAGTATCGTTTTTCTCCGGTAACTGAACCAGTTAGATTGACGAGTAGCACATTTGAAGGCGAAATCGGTCGTCGTTTACAAGCTGTCACGGAGCAGTGGATTCTTCCAACTCCAGACGCAAACCCTGCGATCCTCGAAATGTTTCGCGAACGTGATCGGAAACCGTTGACGCACAAGATACCGTGGGCGGGCGAGTTTGCGGGGAAGTACCTCACTCACTCAGCACTCATCTACGCAATCACCGGTGACCCCAAACTAGAAGCCCATCTCAAAAAGTTCGCGCACGATTTGGCCGCCCTCCAAGCCGCTGACGGTTATCTTGGCCCGTGGGCAACGCCGTACCAACTTGGCATTCACGGACAATCTCCCAACGGCGGGACGACATGGGATTTATGGGGGCATTATCACGCGATTGTCGGTTTGTTGACATGGTATGAAATCTCTGGCGACGAAGAGGCATTTGCTTGCGCCCGCCGCATCGGTGACATGCTGTGCAACGTGTTCCTCGGCACAGGTCGCCGCGTCTATGAGGCTGAGCGATACGAGATGAACATGGCGGTCTATCACGGCCTGCTGCTGCTCTATCGTCACACCGGTGAAAAACGCTACTTCGACCTCGCCGCCGAAGTCGAAAAGGATTTCGAGACACCACCCGCCGGGGACTACATTCGCGGGCCACTCAACGGCCTGAAATTCCACGAAACGCCGCAGCCCCGCTGGGAAAGCCTACACTCGATTTTAGGAATCGTGGAACGCTATTTTCTTGACGGCGGCGATGACTATCGGACGGCATTCTCGCGACTCTGGTGGAGCATGTTGGAAGGCGACCGACACAACAACGGCGGGTTCTCGTCGGGCGAACGAGCGACTGGCAACCCCTATGACATCTACGCAATCGAAACATGCTGCACGGTCGCGTGGACAGCGATGACGCTTGACATGCTGCGCCTGGAGGGCGATTCGATCATCGCAGACGAGCTTGAGTTTACGCTGTTCAACTCCGGTCTGGGGCTAATGTCACCATCCGGACGCTGGGTGACATACGACACGCCAATGGATGGCCGACGGATCGCCAGCGCACATGCCATCGTTTTCCAAGCGCGCCCCGCTTCGTCGGAGCTTAACTGCTGCTCGGTCAACGGCCCCCGAATCCTCGGAATGGTCAAGGATTGGGCGTTGACGCGCAATACCGACGGCATATCAGTCAACTACTACGGCCCATGCACATTGTCATTCGAGACTACTTCCGCTAATCGAGTCGTCATCACCCAGGAAACCGACTACCCACGCGAGTCAAAGGTCACGCTCCGTATCTCCCCCGATCACGCCGAAGAGTTCACACTCGCCCTGCGCATCCCGCACTGGTCGGAACGCACATCTGTTATCGTTAACGGAGTTGCAGTCGAGGGTGTCGTGTCAGGGCAGTACCTGAAACTGAAGCGTAAGTGGCAGGCGAGCGACACAATCGAGATCGATTTCGACTTCCGTCTGCACTATTGGGTACACGGAAATGGCTACGACTACGCCGACTACGAAGCCGAATGGCAGGTCTTCGGCCCGGAAGATGCAGACGCACCGTTGCCCTCTGAAGGCGACACCCCCAAGCGCACAATTCAAAGCGTTGGTGGACATTTAGATGCCGGTCTCCGATCCTTCACCAGTCGTGTATCCCGAGCTTGTTTCGTCACAAACGTACACAGCGAGAGGGACGATATACTGCCCATTATATTCAGTGCGGGAGCACGAGCGGAAGTATTTGTCAACGACGAAAAGGTCTATGCTGGCTCGCTCGTCTCCGACGGCCCCGACACGACGCTCCGACAAATGCGCCTGGAACTGCCGCTTCGCCCCGGCAACAACAAGGTGATGTTAGTTGTCATCATGTCCAAGCCCCACGAAACGCTTACTGCAACCATCGGGCGCGGCGAGTCAGGCAAGGATTACCCCCTCGCCTCCATTTACCGAGGCCCGCTCCTCCTGGCATTCGATCACCGGTACAACACAATGGATGCCGAATCGATCCCCGCACTGGATGCAGCAACGATCAATATGGAACGTGTCGAGCCAAGCATCGAGTTCGCGCCGTGGCTACTCGTCTCTTGCCGCGACGCAAATGGCGAGACGCTGAACCTCTGCGACTTCGCCAGCGCGGGCATGACAGGCAACGTTTATCGAAGCTGGCTCAACGTTATCGGCGCGAAAGAGGCTGCATTTACTGCTGGTAACCCGCTACGATCTACACGCCCAGCATGATGGTTCAGAAAGTTGATGGAGCAATGAAAATCAATTTTAGTGGAAAGCGCATCTTAGTCACGGGGGCTGGCAAGGGCATCGGTAAAGAAATCGTCACGTTACTGGCCGAATGCGGTGCCAGTGTCGTCGCGATCAGTCGCACGCAAGCGGATCTTGACAACCTTCGTTCGGAACTCGGCTGTGAGTGTATCGCTGCCGACCTGTCAAACGCCGACGAGGCAAGAAATGCGGCGGAACAAGCAGGCGACATTGACCTGCTTGTGAACAACGCGGGAATATCGGTGCCGCAATCGTTCCTGCAGACGACACCCGAAGCGTTCGACAAAACGATGGCAGTGAATGTGCGTGCGGCCTTGATCGTTTCGCAAATCGTCGCTCAGAGCATGATCGAACGCGGTGGCGGCGCAATCGTGAACGTATCAAGCCAGGCGAGCCAAGTGGCACTCGCCGATCATGCGGCCTACTGCGCATCAAAGGGTGCGCTCGATCAGCTCACGCGGGTAATGGCGGTCGAACTTGGGGCACATGGGATTCGTGTCAACGCTGTAAACCCAACCGTCACATTGACCCCCATGGGCGAGATGGCGTGGGGCGATCCCGCCAAAAGTGCGCCCATGCTCGCGAAAATCCCGCTCGGCAAGTTCGCAAAACCACGTGAAGTCGCTCATGCGGTCGCCTACCTGCTGTCGGATTACGCCTCAATGGTTAGCGGCATCACGCTCCCGGTTGACGGCGGCTTCTTGGCTACATAGGCAGCATGATGCTGCAGGGCAATTGCACTTGAAGAGATCCCGATTTCAATCGGGGAACCGACAAAATAGCCCAATATATTCCAATAGGACTTTCGCTTCGCGGTACAAGAAGACACCCCTGAATGAATTCTGGGGCTATGATCGTAAATAATTATCACATTCGTCAACAGTTACCGCCTCGCAGTTGCCCTACGAAAGATCAAGCACCAGCTTGACGGCTTCGCTAACAGCCTGCATGTCGGCATCAGACACCTTACCGTAGCGCTTGCCGAGGCGTTCCTTGGCGATGGTAAATATCTGCTCACACTTAGCATAGCAGGCATCGCTCAATCCATTCGTCGCGTTTGGGCGCAGGTTCACGTGAGTCGGAATTGGGCGACCGCTGCGGCTGATCGTCACCACGACCGTGTTGGGGTAATTGGGGTTCTGGTTGGCTTGATCGGTTGAGATAACGAGGGATGGTCTGCTGCCAGCCTGCTCCGAACCACGAGCGGGAGTCCAGTCCACCTGGTAGATTTCGCCGCGAAGGGGATTAGTCGGCATTTAACGCTACCTCTGCTTGAGCGTCGAAGGCATGGTTTACATCGGCCTCGCGCAAGTCTTGCCCTAGCAATGTGAAAGAGTCGAACAGGATCTTCTTCTGTTCAGCTTGCACGATCATCGACAAGCCTTCTTGTACCAACGCGTTTATGCTTACCCCGCGCTTGCTCGCAATGTCGCGAGTGCTTTGATACAATTCCAAAGGCACACGAATTGAAATCTGTTCCCGATCCTTCATGCCACTAGCCATTTTATCTACCTCTTCAACGTAGGTCATATACGACACCGCTAAGTGGTGCCAATTCTGGTTGCATTATTAGATTATAGCCACAGTGATGGGGAATGTTACCGATATTTCGCTTCGTTTGCGAGAATATGTTTTGGGGGCGAGGATTGATTTCGCGCTGAAGCAACTGCGAGACGAACACCGCCTCGCAGTTGCCCTACGCCCATTTACCCGTGCGTAGCCGTGGCGGCGGCTTTGCGGAGGGCTTCGAGGAGGCCGGAGATGGTGTACTCCTCGGCGATTATGTCGGGTTCGCGTTGGAATAGCTCACGCACCGTCGCGGCGGTGGACGGCCCGATGCACGCGATTGTGATACCAGCAATCGACGGCGGGATCGGCCCCAGCGCAGTGACGAAGTTCTTGACCGTTGACGATGACGTAAACGTTATCGTGTCAACAGTGCCATCTTCTATCCGCGCACGCACCAAGTCCGCCCCGCTACCGTCAACCACTGTTTCGTAGACCGCCACGATATCGACCAGCATACCGCGTTCGATCAACAGGTCGGGGAGAGCGTCGCCACCCTCAGCGGCTCGTGGGATCAAGACATGCTTCGCGCCAGTCGCTTCCGGCAACTGCCGCGCAATCTCCTCGCCCGTGAATCCTGTCGGGACAAAGTCGGCGACGATACCAATCGCACGTAGCGCATCTTCGGTTGTCGCGCCTACCGCCGCGATCCTGGTATTGTGGAGCACACGAGCATCGCCACCCTTGTGGAGCAAGCGATCCCAAAATGCGTTTACCGCATTCACCGACGTAAATATGATCCAGTCGTAGCTTTTTAGCCGTGCTAGTGCCTCGTCGAGAGCTTGGTAATGATCGGATGGCGCAACGGTCTGGATGACGGGGAACTCGATCGGTTCGGCACCTTCGTCGCGTAGAATATCGACCAGCGACGATGCCTGCTCGCGGGCACGGGTGACCACGACACGCTTACCCGACAGGGGACGGTTATCCCACCAGCGCATTCGTTGCCGCAGGTTCGCGACTTCGCCAACTATCGTCACCGCTGGCGCAGTAAACCCTGCATCGCGCACACGCTCAACGATATCGGACAGCTTGCCGACCAATGTCTGCTGCCGACCCGCCCACGTTCCCCAGCGCACGACTGCCACAGGGGTGTCACCAGAGCGACCGTTTTCGATGAGGCGGTCAACGATTTCCGTGAGGTTCTCGATCCCCATAAGGAACACAAGCGTGTCCGCCGCGTGGGCTATCTTGTCCCATCGCCGTCGCCCTTCTGATGTACCACCTGGGCGTGTGCCGCTCAGGCCAGAGTCGTCTCGCTCGTGCCCTGTGATGACGGCAAACGACGACGCAACATCGCGATGTGTGACGGGAATACCGGCGTAAGCAGCGGCGGCGATGGCACTGGTCACCCCGGGGATAACGATGTAAGGCACATCATGATCGCGCAGATACTCCGCCTCTTCGCCCCCACGGCCAAAGACAAACGGATCGCCGCCCTTGAGGCGCACAACGGTACGCCCGGCAGTCGCCTGCTCAACCAAGATCGCGTTGATCTCATCTTGAGTCTTCGCATGCTTATCCGCCTTTTTGCCGACATAGATCTTTTCTGCGTCAGGCGGTGCAAGCTTGAGCAAACTCGGGTGTGCGAGGCGATCATAAACTACCACATCGCAGCGACGTAACGCTTGCGCGCCCGCCATAGTCAAAAGACCGGGATCACCTGGGCCGGCACCCACAAGGGAAACAGTTCCAATTACTGGCATAATGGAAAGTATACCTGCTACGGCAAAGTTGTGAATGGTATAGTTCGTTAATCTATCGTGTGAAAAGGAGACAAACAATGAACCTCCATATCGATTTCAGTAGTGTCGAAAGTTATAATCAGGATTAGGCTACATTCTAAGCGGCCTGTTTTTTCGGACAGAAACCTGTATCCACAGGGCTGTATCCAATAGTTCGGCAGCCCAACTGCTAGCGTCCCATGACAACCAGCGTTTAACTGATGGCCATCCATTCTCGATACGGGCAATATTTTTGTACCATATCATAAGCAGTGTAGCAATTAAGGTCATGTAGATCATGACCTCAATACCGTTTTGTGTTCTGCTGAGAATATGATCGTAACCTAAGTGTTGCTTGATGAGCTTAAAGAACTTTTCGATATCCCATCGTTTTCGGTAAAGCTCGGCAACCTCCGTGAACGAGTATGGTCCCGCTTTTGTGTCATTGTCCTCCAGAGGCAGGTTCGTCATCAGTACCAAGGGACACCATTTTTTCGATCGCAAGTCCCATCGTAGGCCATGTATTGCAATTATGGGCATTTCCGCGAACTCGTCCTTGTCTGCCGAGTTGCCGAACCGGCAATCCTCGACACGAACAAGCTGATATGTTGCGTCTTCCTTTCCCGGAGCATCCTGCGTGATCTCGCTCGGCGCAACTTCACGTATAACGCGAAGCACGTTTAAATTTTGTGTCGTATGCCGAGTAAGAAAGGAGGCTCCTCTCTTATGCATCTTAAGTAATCGATGCCGGTCGGATAACCCGGCGTCAACGACGTTCAAGTCGTTCGGCATCAAGTCTGCCAGGATTGGCTCACCAAGTGCCACGCAGTCACTATTTTCACTCGGATGCGAGCAGAGTCGCATAATGCCAGGAAGGCCGTTCTCTTCCAATGAAAACACTGATTTGATATCACGGCGAGGTGTCCCCGTCTCCTTGCGTCTCGTGTGACTCTTGAGGAGTCCAAATTGGATAAGCCGAGCGGACAACGTCACAATTGTCGCGTCAACAAAGCGAACACGTAGGGTCTTCGCTTTACTTGGCGTTACTTTCGGTGACAAAACTTGATATAGATGCTCGAAAATGGCCCTGAAAAAACCTACAGGAATCGTACATAATCTCTTTCCAAAGCTACTATGGTCGGCTGTTTGGCCTGTTTTTTTGTAATGTGCGTCTTCTAGTGTTCGTTGACTGACGAAGCTGCCACTCAACATCGCCTCAAGAAGGCAGGCAAACACTGCCAGGCCAGGCAACCGTATTTGGTTGCACTTGTCAACCTTATGCTCGATGGCAAGCTTCTGAACCAGATCAGATGGAATAATTTTCTCAAACGATTTCAAACTAATGCGTTGCACTAGGTCATAACATTGATTGATTCCAAAAGATTCCTGGTCTTGTTGGAATCTTTGCTCTTTAAGGCTGCTTTTGAACTTTCGACACTACTGATATCGATTTCAGCCCTCAGTTGTCGGAACGGCTGATTGTTGCCGCACGAAACAGGGGCATTGATCCGGTGACGTTAATCGAAGGCTTAGTAATTGCGCACGTCCCGCCTATCGAGGCAACCCTGCCGCTGGTTTCATTTACCACGCCAGGCCGCGCCGCTCGGCGGTTACGAGTAAGACTTGCGGATGAAGCAACCGACCAGGAGCGGAGCCAATTTTCTAACTAGCCTGAGCCTGAACAAGCGCATTATGCATCCCCACCCACCGATTGTACCACCCCGTAATAGTGTCGTCCATGAGCACCGTTTGTGCCTCCGAGCGCAATGTGCAATAGAAGTTCGCGGATTCATGAAAAAGGTCTACCGTCGCTTTGGCCTCTTGTGCTATACTAATGGCAGACCTCGCCCAGGTGGTGAAATGGTAGACACAAGGGACTTAAAATCCCTCGGGGTAACCCATGCGGGTTCGATTCCCGCCCTGGGCACCACATAATTTGGTGGGCAACCGCCAAAAATCTCACAACGTAAACAGAGCAGATCCAGGCTGAGCCTGGTCAACAAATAGAGGAACAGTAATGGCACAGCAACAATACGACGCAGATATTGTCGTGATTGGTGGCGGACCGGGCGGGTATCCCGCAGCAATTCACGCGGCCAAGCATGGCGGACGAGTCATTATCATTGATTGCGACAATGTGGGCGGCACATGTCTCAATTGGGGCTGTATCCCTACGAAAACTTTGATCGGTTCAGTCTCGGCACTGGAAACAGCACGGCATGCCAAAGATTTCGGTGTCATCGCTGAAAATATCAGTTTCGATTACAGCGCGATTATGGCGCGAAAAGACAAGGTCGTTTCTACTCTCGTTGGCGGTGTCGAGTTCCTTCTCAAGAAGAACAAAGTTCGATATATCAAGGGCAAGGGCAAGATAGTTGATGCTCACACAGTCGAAGCGACCCTCCCCGATGGTAAGACCGAGACAGTAACCACCGCGAATATCATTATCGCCACAGGGAGCGTCCCGTCGTTTATCCCCATCCCCGGTCTTGGCGACGGCGGCTCCGACAGCGACGTGTTTTTCTCCAACGCCGAAGCGAAGAGCCGCAAGGCGAAGGGTGTGCTTGGTGACACAGCGGTTTGGACATCCAACGATGCGATCACGAGCAAGGAAGCCCCGAAACGCCTCGTCGTTCTCGGTGCGGGGGCGGTCGGCACAGAGTTCGCTTTCGTGTACAACGGCCTCGGCAGCCAGGTGACATTGGTTGAGCTTCTTCCGAACATCATCCCCGCTGCTGACCCTGAGATTTCCGGCGAGCTGCGCAAAGTGCTGGAGAAACAGGGTGTCAAGATCATGACATCGACCAAAGTGGCCTCGGTGGATGTGCCGAATCGCAAGCTCAAGTACGTCTCCGAGAAGCACGGCGATGGTGAAATTGAGTTCGATAAGCTGCTGGTCGCGGTCGGTCGCTCACCATTCACCGAAGGGCTTGGCCTGGAGAACGCTGGTGTTCAGCTTGACCGCCGACGTATCCCCGTAGACGAATACATGCGCACCAATGTCCCGAATATCTACGCCATCGGTGATGTGACCGGCGGCAAGCTCGCCCTCGCCCATGTCGCGACACGCGAAGGCGAAGTCGCGGCGCAGAACGCGCTGGGGCATCCCGTGAAGATGGACTACCGCGCGATCCCTGCGGCAGTCTACACCGAGCCGGAGCTTGCATCAGTCGGGCTGACCGAACAAGAAGCCAAAGACAAGGGCTTCGATGTGGAGGTCGGTCAG
>Ga0364873_10563_pt1 | contig 16044 bp, 14 predicted proteins | sample ExccelAu500001D3_2_FD_206928 | JGI IMG/M metagenome (GOLD analysis project Ga0364873, IMG submission 206928) | Enriched cells from Trout Bog Lake Hypolimnion, Wisconsin, USA - BchlTB.Aug07.5000.01.D3 | ecosystem: Environmental > Aquatic > Freshwater > Lake > Hypolimnion/Profundal zone | place... | reverse complement strand
AACACCATCATCATTGATGGTGCTGGCGATGCTAAAGCGATCGAAGCTCGCGTGAAGAACGTTCGCGTTCAGATCGAAGAGGCGACTAGCGACTACGACAAAGAAAAATTGCAAGAGCGCGTTGCCAAGTTGGCAGGCGGTGTTGCAGTGATTCGTGTTGGCGCTGCTACTGAAGTTGAAATGAAAGAAAAGAAAGCCCGCGTTGATGACGCATTGCACGCAACTCGCGCTGCAGTTGAAGAGGGTATTGTTCCTGGCGGCGGCGTAGCATTGATTCGTGCTATGCAAGGTATCAAGGGCTTGAAAGGCGACAACGCTGATCAAGACGCTGGTATCAGCATCGTATTGCGCGCTATGGAAGAGCCACTTCGCATCATCGTTTCTAATGCTGGTGATGAAGCAAGCGTAGTTGTTAATGCGGTATTGGCTAGCAAGGGCAATAACGGTTACAACGCTGCAACTGGCGAATACGGCGACCTTGTAGCTCAAGGTGTGATCGATCCAACTAAGGTTACAAAAACTGCGTTAGTGAATGCAGCTTCTGTTGCAGCTTTGTTGTTGACCACTGATTGCGCTATCTGCGAAGCACCTAAGGATGAGTCTGGTGGTGGTATGCCTGATATGGGCGGTATGGGTGGCATGGGTGGAATGGGCGGCATGATGTAATAGCCGGATATTTCATCAGCTATCAAGCTGTAGAAATTAAGATGCCTGGTTCAAAAGACCGGGCGTTTTTTTATTCCAAAATGGTGCGTTATGTGAAGGCGCTCTGCACCAAAGAGGGGATCTTATGAGTATTTACCCGATATTCTGAAGCGACAATGAACCATCAAGATTTTATTTGGTATTTGCAGTCATAAAAATAAGGAGACTTACATGAGTTCAGCAACAATGAGTGGGGCGCCAGCGAGCAGCAACCCCTTGAAGTCAAAGTGGGTGCAATTAGCCCTCGGCGTCATTTGCATGATGTCGATTTCCAGTCCGCAATATGTTTGGGCTTTGTTCACCAAACCCATCATGGGTCAACTTGGGGTCACGCTGACTGAGTTACAAGTGACCTTCTCAATTTTGATTGTGTTACAAACTTTCTTCTCACCATTCCAAGGTTTCTTGGTGGAAAAATTTGGCCCACGTCTCTTGTTGTCTATTGGCACAGCATTGACAGGATTGAGTTGGGTACTCTCCGCTAACCTCACTACTGTTTCTAACCTCTATATCACCTATGGCGTATTGGGTGGCTTGGGTACCGGTATTGTCTACATCGGCGTTGTTGGTTTGATGGTGCGTTGGTTCCCGAATAATCGGGGCTTTGCAGTCGGTATGGTTGCCGCTGGTTACGGTATTGGCGCCTTGCTGACTACCTTCCCAATTGCTGCTAGTTTGGCAGAGTCTGGCTTGCAGGGTACTTTGACATTCTTTGGTTACATCATTGGTGCGGTTGGTTTATTGGCTGCGCAAGGTATTCGCGTACCTCATGCGGATCGTGTTCAGACTGCTAGCCAGGTTGAAGCTGCAGCATCTGGTATCGCTCCAAAAACAATGCTCAAGACACCGGTTTTCTGGTTGATGTTCTTGATGATGTCCATGATGTCCACATCTGGTTTGATGGTGATCTCACAGATGGGCGCTTTTGCTAAAGACTTTGGTATCACAGGGGCCATGGTGTTCGGTATGGCTGCACTACCGTTGGCATTAACCATTGATCGCGTTACGAATGGCTTAACTCGGCCATTATTTGGTTGGGTATCAGACAAAATTGGTCGCGAGTACACGATGACGATTGCGTTTGGTCTTGAGGCAATTGCGATGTTTGCTTGGGTTATGACCCGTTCTGACCCAGTCATGTTTGTGATCTTGTCAGGTATTGTGTTCTTTGGTTGGGGTGAGATTTTCTCTTTATTCCCATCAACCTTGACAGATACATTTGGTCAAAAGCATGCAACAACCAACTATGGCTTCTTGTACATGGCTCAAGGCGTAGGCTCAATCATTGGCGGCCCGATCGCTGCCTACATCCATGGCGTGACAGATAGCTGGATGCCGGTGTTTGCCATCATGATTACCTTGGATGCAAGCGCTGCATTACTTGCCTTCTTTGTATTACGCCCTATGCGTTCCAAGTATATGAAAACCTTAGCTGCATAACATAGCTCGCAAAGATAAAAAGGCTAGCAATTGCTAGCCTTTTTGTTTTCTGGAAGCGTAAGTTAGTCTGGCTGAATGCCACCATCTTTAATTACCTTCTTCATCTTCACCAAGCCTTGAGCAATCATCTCTTTTAAGTTGTCTGGACCTAGTGGCACAAATTCAAAGCCTTGCTGAATAAGTTGCTCACGTAGCTTGGGGTCCTTTAGTGCCGTAGCTAAAGATTCATTAAGCTTGCTCACCACTGCTGGTGAGGTACCTTTTGGTGCAACCAGCGCACCCCAGGTCGAGAACTCATAACCTTTAACGCTCTCACTAACTGTTGGTGAGTTTGGCAGCAAAGGTGACCTAGTTTTACTCGTAATGCCGAGTACCTTTAACTTGCCGGCGCGGATGTGGGGAAGCACTACTGAGAGGGCGCTAATCATGACGGGAACTTGTCCTGCCATGACATCGGTCACGGCAGCTGCGGCACCACGATAAGGGATGTGAACGATAGGTGCACCAGTGTATTGGCGAAAGATTTCCATACCGATGTGTTGGGGTGAGCCATTGCCACCAGATGCGTAATCAATCTTGCCAGGATGTTCTTTGGCAATGCGCACTAGATCAGCGGCAGTGTTTCCAGGGAAGGATGGATTGGCAACCATCACAAAGGTAATAGCTGCCACTTCAGAGATCGGCGTAAAGCTTTGGACGGGGTCGTAATCTACCTTTTTATAGAGATTAGGCAGCATTGTCAGGATGCTATCGTTAAAGGCGCCTAAAGCATAACCATCGGGCGCACTCTGAGCAACCTTACCTGCACCAATAAGCCCTGCACCACCAGGAAGATTTTCAATGGTGATCGCTTGACCTAAATTCTCGCCCATCTTCTGCGCAATAGGCCGCATCAACAAATCGACACCGCTGCCAGCTTGCAGGGGCATGATGGTTTGGATGGTGCGGCTAGGGTAGGGGTTTTGTGCATTTACAGGTGCAACGCAAAGCAAACCTGTCGTGCCCAGCAGGAGAGTGGAAAGTAACAATGATTTGATATTCATGACGTCTCGATTTAAGTTGTTTGATAGCATTCTGGTGACGCTTGACCTTATATTAGCGCAATAAAAAACCGCCCGTAGGCGGTTGATAAACCAGGCGGTTAGGGCTTGGTTTTAAGATACGGATTTCACCATATCTTCCACGACCTTCTTCGCATCACCGAAGACCATCATGGTTTTATCCATGTAGAAGAGTTCATTATCTAAGCCAGCAAAAACAAAGACATGGAGCAGTGTTAAAAAAGAACAAGAAAAACTAAATCTGCATTGTTAAAAATAAAACATATAAAACATCCAGCGATTAGGCCGGAATTAGGCCTAAAAAAAAGAATAGCACAAGAGTCGTATAAGACCGAATCCATCCGCATACTAGCTAAGCGCAATCCGATGTTCATGGTGGCTCAGTAGGACCGATTTCATCCGCATACTAGCTAAAGAAGGGCACTCCTTTACGCTTTTCTAGAAACCAACCCCCACCGTACCCCCACCAAGTCCTTTTTAATTTGGGTCCCATCCACCCAACTTCGCACGCTGTTTTGCACAGACTGCTAGCTATTTTTGCAATTAATGCCCATTAGAAATACTAGCGTATGCTACTAATAATTGTATAGATTATTTGGAGATTCACATGGTTTGGAGCCTTAAAACGGAAGCCCCTGTTCTTGAAGATGGGGCTGTATTTGATTTTATAAAAAAGTACGATAACTTGTTTAATGGCGATTTATCAAAAAAGCACTATTTTGGTCGAGTAGTTTCTTTGGCACACTTTGATTTCATGGTGAATAATTTCAATATTAAGAAACAAACCCACGTCGGTGTAATTGCTGGTGATGAATCTGAGCCAGAGTTAAAGTTATTGGATGTTGAAAAATTAACCATATTAAATCGTGGCGAGTGGGATGATTTTAAATATGATTTAGATAAGGATTGGAGCAACCACGATTCTCATAACTTTACTATGACGATTTGTAACCAAGTTCTTGAGCATGTACCAAATGCTCATCGAGCTTTTAAGAATATATGTCACCACACAGCTTCAGGAGGGTTTATTTATATTTCTCTTCCTACGATTAGTGCAATACATTCAGACCCAGAATATTTTATTTCGGGATACCATCCGAGATTTCTAAAGCGTATTGGTGAAGCAAACAATTTAGAAGTGCTAGAAGTTGGTTTTTGGGGTAATTATAAAAATTTAATAAATGCTGTTAGCGGTAGGTCGCTTACTGAGCGCCAGTTGAGAAAAGGCATCCATAGTCGCCATGACCTAAAATTTCCTCAGTTAATTTTTAAGGATGGAAGGTTGAGAAGGTCTCCGAAATTTATGACTGATTGTTGGGGACTTTTTAGGAAAAGATAATTTATTCAGATGGGGGTCTCATCAGGACACTATTGCTGACCGCAATTACTCTTAGCTAGTATGCGTATCAGATGCCGCCCAGTTTGGTTTGGTTATTTACTTGACTGCGTTTTAAGTATCGCAAGAGCCAATTGTTCTGGGTCTGTTAGGTCTAACTGCGTATACCCCGAAGGCGGTCGGCCTCGGGTTTTAAGCTTTTTATAGAACATATTGCAGTGATTGCCTAAGTCAGTCAGGTATCGGAACATTACACTTTTTTCACTACGCTCGACTTTGGCTTCTAAGGTTTCTTCACCATGCTTTAAGTGTGCAGCTCGAATACGGTCTTTGCCTTCTTTACTTCTTGGACCAGTACTTAACCCACCATGATGGCCGCAAACCGTCTTACCTTTTAATGCTGGCTTAGAGCACTGAAGTTTTGTTCTGCATGATTGGGCTTTACAGCGTCGACAACGTATCTTTCCGCCAGCAGTGATTAGGTATTTTTCAGGATTTTGAATCATATTTGCACCTTGTTTGGGGGTCAGGCAGGCGAGCTTTTTCATTTATCGTTAGAGTCATGACCGGGATAATTTTGAGGTGCCTGTACTGCCTACATTGCCCATTGTTTTAACCTTTTTATTTCTACAACATCTTTTTAAAACTAAATTAAAAATAGCCAGGTAATCTAGGCAATAGCCTTTAAATACCCGTCACGCATAGGTTCGAGGTGCCCGGATATGTGGGTAGTCATTAGGCAGTTCAGTCATTTAATGTTGGCCAATCTATTGAACCCCCAAGGTATTTATCAAACTCCTTACGAGCCACTTCAATGCTAGGCAGTTCATATCCCCAGCCACGATTTGCGTTCACCATCCTCCTGTCTTTGGCTGCTGAAGGGCATATTTGCTTTAGGTTTGCAGCAAGTTCATGCCCAGTCATAGTTTTAAATCGTTGGGCCGATTTGAAGTGATTCTGATATGCATCTAACATATCGTCAGATTTCCAAAATTCCCCATTAACCCAATCTTTTTTAGGCGACACATATCCGCTAGGGCATCTACCCTGCCATAAAACATCAAACCAAAAGCGAGGGAAGGGTGGTAATGACTGTATTTTTTGGCTAAGCAGCTCAGTTGATTTTGGTGGTTTTCTCACATTAAAGGCGCTTATATCCATTGCAATTAAGTCATAAACCATCGCCTCAACCTCGCCAGTATTGATTGCTTTATATAACTTATCCCAGTAAGCGTGATTGCCTTTGTATATTTCAGACACTTTTAGGTAAAACATTCTTCTTGCGTCGTGGCCGATGTGGGCAAAGTGCTGTTCATTCGATGCTGCAAAAAAGCGATGATAGCTACGTATGGTTCTTTCTGGCTGGTGTTTTTCTTCAATCTGGATATGTTCGGAGGTCACAAAAGATTTAAGCCTCTCAGTTGATTTTTTATCGCCATGAAATAGGGCCTCATCCATAAACACGACATAAGCCCGCTCCAAAACTGAATTAAATCGACCAATAACAGAATCGACATCGCTAACCATGACCGTAGTGGCTGCAAATATTCTTCTTAAAATGATTTCTAGCGTACCTTTCCCAATACCCTCGCCGCCTAACATCACTATCATTACACCGGGCTTTTCTTCCGGCTTTTGAAGCATGTGTGCCAGATAGTGGATTAAATAGTTGTAAGCCTCCATATCCCCGGCACAAAGTACATATTTCAAATACAACTCAATGGCCTGCCAATTACCTTGCGCAGGAGTAACAGTCGGACCAATCCATAGATTTAAAGTGTCGGCTAGCTCGGTCTTAGGGGAAAATGCAATCCGTCTATAAATTGCAGTGCTTGGGTCAGTCCAAAAATCTTCAATGACTTGACTTGATTTTGCATTCGATGGGATAAGTTGAAGACTGCGCTTAATGGCTAGGTTTGCATCTTGTTTTTGATACACCTTCAATCCGGGTGCAGCTCCCATGCCTGGTTTCCACAATAAATCACTGGGCCTGATTAATCCGAATTTTCCACCCAACTCTAGAATTTCATATTCTTGCTGAATCAAGCTCAATACATTTACAGGGGGCTGTATATTGATTACCGCACTCATACGGCCTCCTTTTGCTCTATGGTGATAATTGGTTTAGTTAAGCCATACCCAAATGCTCTTGCAAGATGGACTAAGGTTCCCATGGTGATGCCTCGTTCTCTGTAATCAAAACTTGAGCGGATGATTGTTAGACCATCCTCTGTAAAACGGTCGGGAGCAGTTAGACTCCAAGCCCGCTCTATTTCTTCTGCGCAGGACCATCCGGTAGATTCAATAGCCCATATGATGTTGCGATACATTTCATAGCTACAGTCGGCATCGATAAAGCTAAGCAATTCTTCGGCCAATGCACGATTTCTAGGTGTTTCTGGTCGTTGATACTGGCCATATGAACTATTTCCGGTTTTGGAGTCAGCCTCCTTTGGTGGAAACCATTTTTTATGAAGCGTGTGAATTGCTTCTGTGCAATCTGAAATTACTCCACGGCCCGACCAACCAGTAATTGTCAGAAATCTTCCGGAGCAATATATTTCTAGGCCGTTTTGATTGCGGTTGGCTATGAGTTTCTTTGACAGGCAGAACATACGTATGCCTTGCTTGCTAGGAGAAATCTCAACGTAAGGCTTATTCAAGCCCTCCCAAATCACTTTTAACTCTGAGTCGCTAAGTCCTGCCTTGTGGTCAATATCAATACCAATGAGGTATAGAATTTCACCATCATCATTAGCGCTAAACGGCTCACCATTCAAAACAAAGCCAATACCTGAAACATGAGCACTGTCAGTTGCCTTGATAGCATCAAGATAGCTTAATTGGTTATTGCGATTGTGCGCATCAACCTTGAAGTCGTGCGAAGGGTTTACTGGGTATTTAGCAAATTTTCCATTAGGGTCAATATCGCCCGCTTGCCAAGTGACCCATTGATTCTTTGCCATTAATTGGGTCGGAATATTTTCTGTTTCTACTATGTCGATTTGATGCATAACAACTCCTTAAGCTAATGCCTCTAGCATAAGAAATTTGTCCGCTTAAGGTAAGCATAAAAAGCCTACGAATTCAAACTAATACCGACGAAATCAAACTTCACTATTTTTTGCTTCTTGGTAAGTCTTTTATGCCTGCTGGAATACCTCCTTCAAATGAAAAATCGTCACTCAGTAAATCTACATTTGGCATTGAATCATCTGGGCGAATTAGTCTTCTGCGTTTCTCAAGATGCCTAGCTAATGCAGTGGTATCAACACCGGGTAGCGCTCCTTCGCCCTCTAGTATCCTCAAAGCTTTTTTAATCGTTGTTCCAGGACGTTTCTTACGCAATATGTTAATTTCTTTTTGTACGCTAAGTAGCCAGCTCCAAGGGTACTTAATTTTTCTGCCCGCATTAGGACGCATTCCTCCACGTTGATGTTTTGTTGAGTCCAATGCCATGATGGATGCTCCGGAAATTTAGAAACTTCATTCTAATCAACCTAATTTCTCTGCAAGTAGCTCGGGGTTGGGGTGATAGTACCGTTTGAGCATTGCCAAGCTTTTATGACCGCTCACAGCGCTAAGTTCAATCAAGTTGGGTAGCTTCTCAGCAAGCCTTGTAATGGCCATATGCCTTAAATCATGAAAATGCCAGTCATCGAGCTTGGCTTTTATTCTGGCTCGCTCCATGGCCGCTGATACTTGACGGCCTGTCAGTGGAAATACCCGCCCCTTTAAATCAATTGGCAATGCCCTTAGTAGTTCAATGGCATTAGAGCTTAAGGGTACTGTGCGTGATTCACCATTTTTAGTCAGTGGAATAAAGGCAATACGCTTCTGAAGGTCAATACACTCCCAACGCAGCCCCAGTATTTCGCCTCGCCGCATTGCGGTCTCTAAAGCGAATTTCACTAGGGGAAGCATCCAATGATTGGCGTTTTTCACTCTGGGTGTGAGCGCTGCATACAGTCTAGATAATTCATCTTCGCTAAGGATTCGGTTTCGCCCTTGTGTTGCTGGCGGCTTTTTTACCAGTGGGATTGGATTGACTATGCTGATGCCCCATTCCCGCCTAGCATGATTAATGATGGCAGAAAAATAAGCCAGTTCATGAATCACCGAGGCAGGAGCAAGAATCTTTAATCGCTCATCCCTATATTCCGCCACCTTAATTGGGGTTAGGGCGGTCATGCGTAATAGTGCTATTGGGTGTCTGGCTAGCGCTTTGAGTCGGTAGGTATGTTCCAGTTGGCCACGGCATTTGATGATGACTTCTTTGATGTAGCGCTCTATGACTTCGCCAAAGGTTGTGCGCTCTGCCAACACGAGGTTGGTGTAGCTTCCCTTATCTATTTCGGACTCGAGCTGCCTAGCCCACTTCTCAGCATCTTGTTTGGATTGGAACGACTTACTGACGGGCTGTTGCCCTTTGCGTTGGACACGGGCTTGCCATTTCCCGTGCCTATTTCTAAATGTTGCCATTTTCTATCCCTTAATTAGGACAGATTTAGGCCTTTCACATTCTTTTCCGCTTTTAAGCCTTACTGGGTAAGGCTTGCACTACTTAAGATACGGATTTCACCATATCTTCCACGACCTTCTTCGCATCACCGAAGACCATCATGGTTTTATCCATGTAGAAGAGTTCATTGTCTAGGCCAGCATAACCAGCAGCCATCGAACGTTTGTTAACGATGATCGTTTTAGCTTTGAAGGCTTCCAAGATTGGCATACCGAAGATTGGACTACCAGGAGTACGAGCCGCAGGATTGACAACGTCGTTCGCGCCGAGAACCAATACCACGTCTGCTTGGCCGAATTCACCATTGATATCTTCCATTTCGAATACTTGATCGTATGGCACTTCAGCTTCAGCTAAGAGTACGTTCATATGGCCAGGCATACGACCTGCTACCGGATGAATGGCGTACTTCACAGTAACGCCATGGTGAGTTAACTTTTCAGTTAATTCTTTAAGGGCATGTTGAGCACGCGCAACAGCAAGACCATAACCAGGAACGATGATCACAGTGTCAGCATTTTCCATAAGAAAAGCAGCATCTTCTGGTGAACCAGTTTTGTAGTTCTTTGGACCGCCATCATCGCCGCCACCTGCAGAAGCCTCAGCGCCGAAGCCACCGAGCAATACCGCAATGATGGAACGGTTCATTGCCTTACACATGATGTAAGACAGAATCGCACCTGAGGAACCTACGCAAGCACCAGCAATAATCAATACGGGGTTGCTTAGTGTGAAACCAATACCAGCCGCCGCCCAACCGGAGTAGCTGTTGAGCATGGAAACAACCACGGGCATATCTGCGCCGCCGATGGGGATGATCAAAGTGATACCCAAAACCAAAGCTACTGCACACATCGCCAAGAAAGCGGCGTGACTACCTGTCATGAAGTAAGCGACGCCACCAGCAACCATGGCAATAGCCAAAATCAGATTGAGTAAATGCTGGCCTGAAAAAGTCACTGGCTTACCGCTAACCTTACCTGACAACTTGCCGAAAGCAATGACAGAAGCAGTGAAGGTAATTGCGCCGATGAATGCGCCAATGAAGAGTTCAATCTTCTGGGCGCCGGTGTGGTCATGGGCCGGATTAAATACTGCAGCAATAGCGATTAATACCGCTGACAAACCAACAAAGGAGTGCATGAGAGCTACAAGCTCAGGCATCTTGGTCATTTGCACGCGCTTAGCAGCAATGGTTCCAATAATCGCGCCACCAACAATTGCAGTAGCAATTAATGAGATGACTGGCTTGAAATCGGGAATTAAGAAGGTAGTGATTACTGCTAGCAACATACCAATCATGCCGAAGGTATTACCTTGGCGTGAGGTGGTTGGTGAAGATAGTCCACGCAAAGCGAGGATGAACAACACTGATGAAATAAGATAAGAAATAGCGGTTATGTTTAACATGAGTTTGGTCTCTGTATTAGTCTTTTTCTGGTGTTATTTAGTTGCGGCCGCATCAGCCTTTGGGGCTTTTTTCTTGAACATCTCAAGCATGCGACGGGTAACCATGAAGCCACCAAAAATATTGATGGAAGCTAGAAATACAGCCACTGCACCGATGACGCTGGTGAGGGTGATTTCATCGCCACCAATGACTTCGGTCTGCAAGAGGGCGCCAACAATAATGATTCCAGAAATCGCATTCGTAACCGCCATCAATGGCGTATGGAGTGCGGGAGTAACGTTCCAAACAACGTGATAGCCAACAAAAATGGCCAATACAAACACGGTAATGTTTTGGACTGTGAGGATGCTTTGAAAAGCAGCGAGATCCATGATGATTCCTTCGTATTAGATTTTGTTAGTTTTTACGGACGGCTTGGCCATCACGACACATTAAGCAAGCAGTAACGATGTCGTCATCAGCTGGAATGACTAGCTTTGCATCTGCATCAACGATCAGCTTCATAAAGTCGAGCAAGTTGCGGGCATAGAGTGCAGAGGCATCAGCAGCGACCATGCTGGCAAGATTGGTGTAACCAATAATCTTCACACCATTTACCTCAACAATTTTGTCAGCTTGAGTCAGCGGGCAGTTGCCAGAACCGTTATCGCCACGACCAGCAGCCAAGTCAATCACGATAGAACCTGGCTTCATATTGGCAACGGTATCACTATGTAAGAGCACCGGCGGTTTACGTCCCGGAATCAAAGCAGTGGTGATCACGATGTCAGCTTGTTGAGCACGTTCAGAGACTAAAGCTGCCTGACGCTTCATCCAAGCCTCAGGCATGGGACGGGCATAGCCACCAACGCCTTGAGCGATTTCGCGTTCTTCATCAGATTCAAATGGGACATCTACAAACTTACCCCCCAGTGATTCGATTTGTTCTTTTACAGCGGGACGGACATCGGAAGCTTCAATCACAGCACCCAGACGTTTAGCTGTTGCAATCGCTTGTAATCCAGCAACACCAACACCCAGAATGAGCACGCGGGCAGCTTTAACAGTACCAGCAGCAGTCATGAGCATCGGCATAAAGCGTTGGTACTCATTAGACGCAACCATTACAGCCTTGTAACCAGCAATATTGGCCTGGGAGGAGAGAACGTCCATGCTTTGAGCGCGGGTCGTTCTAGGTGCAGCTTCTAAAGAGAAGGCGGTAACCCCTTGGGCTGCCATTGCGGCGATATTGTCGTTATCAAATGGGTCGAGCATGCCAAGGAGCACACTGCCGGATTTAATCTGTTTGAGTTCGTCAGCTTCTGGTGCGCGCACTTTCAGCACAACTTCTGCGCCAAATGCATCTGCAGCGCTGCCAATAGTCGCGCCTACAGCTTCATAGGCAGAATCCGGTTGGCTAGCCTGTACGCCGGCATCCTTCTGGATGACGACTTGATGACCTTGCCCAATCAGTTTTTTAACTGTTTCAGGTGTAGCGGCTACTCGAGTTTCCCCGGGCCTTGTTTCCAGCGGCACTCCTATGCGCATGGCATGTCTCCAAAAGCGAAATTTACAAAAAATCTATTTTAGTGAAATAGGCAAAGTTGCGCCTATTTACTTCCCCTTACTGCCATTTAAGTAGTTTCAGCCTTTTCTCGGTGGAATCGGCCTAAGACTTCTACAATATGACTTGTCAGCTTATATTGAATTCTCGCATTATTTAATGATCTACCTCAAATCTATGCCGCTTTCTGCTTCAAAACCTACCAAAGTCGTTGTTGGGATGTCTGGGGGGGTAGATTCGTCGGTTGCAGCTTGGATGTTGAAGCAACAGGGCTATGAAGTGATTGGCCTGTTTATGAAGAACTGGGAAGACGACGATAACGACGAATATTGCTCTGCCCGTCAAGATTGGCTAGATGTCGTTTCAGTGGCAGACATGATTGGAATTGACGTGGAAGCTGTCAATTTTGCCGCGGAGTACCGAGAGCGCGTATTCGCAGATTTCTTGCGGGAGTATGCCGCGGGTAGAACTCCAAATCCAGACGTCCTCTGTAATGCTGAAATTAAATTCAAAGCCTTTTTAGATTACGCCATGAGTTTAGGTGCTGATGCGATTGCAACGGGTCACTATGCGCGGGTTCGTCATGAAGGTGGCAGAGTGCAGCTTTTAAAAGCAGTCGATGCCAGCAAGGACCAAAGTTATTTCTTGCATCGCTTAACTCAGGATCAATTAGCAAAGGTTCTTTTCCCTTTGGGCGAAATACCAAAGACGGAGGTTCGCAAAATTGCTGAAGAAATTGGTTTACACAATGCGCGTAAAAAAGACTCCACCGGAATTTGTTTCATCGGCGAGCGCCCATTCAGAGAGTTTCTGAACCGCTACTTACCGCGTACCCCAGGACCCATTAAAACCCCTGAGGGCAAGACCGTTGGTGAGCATATGGGACTGGCTTTCTTTACCCTTGGGCAGCGCAAAGGCATTGGTTTGGGCGGCAGCCAAGACGGCAACGGAGACGCATGGTATGTGGCTCGCAAGGATATAGCAAGCAACACCTTATATGTGGCGCAAGGCCATGAGCACCATTGGCTTTTAGCAAATCATCTCTCTGCAATGGATGCCAGTTGGGTCGACGGTGTTGCGCCAGTCCCCGGTAAATATTCAGCCAAGACGCGCTATCGTCAAACAGATTCCGCTTGTGAAATCGATGCTGGTTCTGAAGGTCCACTGAGTTTTGAGTTGACTTTCCCAGAAGCTCAGTGGGCAGTAACACCAGGACAATCTGCCGTCTTGTATGACGGAGATATTTGTTTAGGTGGCGGAATAATTTCTAGTTAATTAAGCGGCTGGCGGTGCCGTCTCAATAAACGAAGCGCGTTGCTCTAGTTTTTGGTAAAGGTTGTTGAGATTTGGGTATTGGCTAGCCCACTGCAAGTTGGGGAAGCGGAAGGCCAAATACCCCAAAGCGCATCCCACTGCAATATCTGCCAAAGTCATTTGATTGCTGTGACACCAAGGATTTTCACCAAGTAGCTCTGACATTTGACGTAAAGAGACATCGATTTTGCCCATTTGGCGATCAATCCAAGCCTGGCTTTGTAGCTCTGCAGGGCGCCAGCTCGCCTCTAGGCGCGCCAGAATAGATGCATCAACGATACCGTCAGCCAGGGCTTCCCAAGTCTTGACCGTGGCCCGTTCGCGGCTACCAGCCGGAATCAGTTTGCCCACAGGGCTCAAAGTATCAGCATATTCGGCGATCACCCGGGAGTCATAAATAGCTTCGCCATCATCTAAAAGTAGGCAAGGCACCTTCCCAAGCGGGTTTGAGGCGTTAATTTTGGTGTCTGCAGCCCAGACGTTCTCAACTTCAAGGGCGACATCTACCTTTTTTTCAGAGAAAACGATGCGTACTTTACGTACATAGGGGCTTGTAAGGGATCCGATTAGTTTCATAGGCATAAGTATAGCTATTCTGATGGGGTGGGTTTGAGCCCGGAACGCATTAAAATCAGGTTTTATAGATATCTTCAATGTAAAGGCAATATCCGTGAGTCAGCCTCTTTCTACTCTTCATGCGCTTTCCCCTTTGGATGGGCGCTATGCCGGCAAACTCGATGCACTGAGACCTTGGTTATCTGAAGCCGCATTTATGCGCCAGCGGGTCTTTGTAGAGATTCATTGGCTATTAGCTCTAGCCGCAGCAGACTTAGCAGAGGTACCAAAAATTAGCGCTGCGGATGAAGCCTTTCTTTTATCGCTTCCTGAAAACTTTTCGGATGCTGATGCCCAACGCATTAAAGATATTGAAGCGGTTACTAATCATGACGTTAAAGCAGTTGAATATTTCTTAAAAGAGAAAATCTCAGGCCGCCCGGATCTACTGAAGGCGAGCGAGTTTATTCATTTTGCTTGCACCTCTGAAGACATCAATAACACTTCACATGGCTTGATGTTGCGTGGCGCACGTGACGAAGTGTTGTTGCCGCAATTGAAAAAGATTCTGACCGTCTTGACCGACCTGGCAATCGAGCACGCTAAAGTACCTTTGCTCTCGCGTACTCACGGGCAGCCTGCCTCCCCAAGCACCCTGGGTAAAGAGTTGGCTAACATTGCCAAACGATTAGAACGTGCTATTGCAGCAATTGCTGCTGCACCGCTGTTAGGAAAAATGAATGGCGCTGTTGGTAACTACAACGCGCACATCTCCGCCTATCCTGATTTTGATTGGGAAGCCTTTTCTAAGAATGTAGTCGAGAAGCGCTTAGGCCTGACATTCAATCCTTACACCATTCAAATTGAGCCCCATGATGGTATGGCGGAGTTGTTTGATGCGATCGCTCGCGCCAATACGATCTTGTTGGATATGGATCGTGACTTCTGGGCTTATATTTCCATTGGTTACTTTAAGCAACGCACCAAAGCCGGTGAAATTGGTTCTTCCACCATGCCACATAAAGTCAATCCGATTGACTTTGAAAACTCTGAAGGTAACCTGGGTGTTGCGAACGCACTGCTACGTCACTTAGCTGAGAAGTTGCCTATTTCTCGTTGGCAACGCGACCTGACCGACTCAACCGTATTGCGTAATCTTGGCCCAGCATTTGGCCATAGCGTATTGGCTTATGACAGCGCATTGCGTGGCTTGAGCAAGCTTGAAGTAAACCATGCGGCGATTGCTGCGGATTTAGATCATTGCTGGGAAGTATTGGCTGAGCCAGTACAAACCGTCATGCGCCGTTATGGCATCGAAAATCCTTATGAGCAGTTGAAGGAACTCACGCGCGGCAAGGGCATTAACCAAGCTGACTTGCAAGCATTTATTCGTGGCTTGAAGATTCCCGAAGACGCCAAGGCGCGTTTGCTGGAGATGACACCCTCTTCTTATTTAGGTAAGGCGGTCGAATTGACCGAACGTCTCAAAAAGTGAGTTTGACTCCGAATTCAGAATACGGGGCGCGTCCCCGAGTCTGGTTTGCTGCATACCAATTACTTTGGCACCTCTTGCTGCCCTTGGCTTTTGTGCGCCTTGCTTGGCGTGCACGCCACTCGATTCAGTACTTAAGTTATCTGCCTGAGCGCTTAGGCTTTGGCTACAAGCAACCCATTTCGCAACAAGCGGTTTGGATACATGCAGTATCAGTGGGTGAGACGCGTGCAGCTCAGCCATTGATCGAAGCCTATCTGGCTCGTGGCCAATCCATCTTATTAACCCACATGACTCTGAATGGCCGCCGTACTGGCGCGCAATTATTTGCCAAGGCGATTGCGAGTGGAAAAATATGTCAGGTCTATTTACCTTACGACTTGTGTTGGTCAGTAGATCGATTTTTAAAAGTCTTTAAGCCTAAGCTGGGTTTATTTATGGAGACTGAGGCCTGGCCAACGGTAGTGTTTCGTTGTGCCGAGATTGGCCTGCCACTGTTTTTGGTCAATGCACGTCTTTCCGAAAGAAGTGCACGTCGTGTGAATCGTTTTGGTAAAGCAGGGCGCGCTTTGTTTCAGGCATTCACTGGGATTTTGGCCCAAACCGCATTTGATGCCGAGCGTTATCAAACTCTTGGTGTGAAGCGGGTTGAGATTGTTGGCAAC
>Ga0364873_10560_pt1 | contig 16155 bp, 15 predicted proteins | sample ExccelAu500001D3_2_FD_206928 | JGI IMG/M metagenome (GOLD analysis project Ga0364873, IMG submission 206928) | Enriched cells from Trout Bog Lake Hypolimnion, Wisconsin, USA - BchlTB.Aug07.5000.01.D3 | ecosystem: Environmental > Aquatic > Freshwater > Lake > Hypolimnion/Profundal zone | place... | reverse complement strand
CAGTACAAGTCCAATATCGGTCTGAGCGGACTGAATGGCTGTAGATGTAATTTTCTGAGTGGCGACAGCAGCATCAAAAGTGGTAAAGAAGGCGTTAGGATCACCGCCCAACACACGCGCTGTCGTCAGTTCTGTTAGTGGAGTCAGATTGGCAGTAGCTGTACCTGCACCAGTAACAATCGTGTGCAGCTTACTGTTATCAACCGGATTCACGATCTCAAGAACGCAAGGTGATTGACCACTGACAATAGTCAACGCAAAGCTACCATCAGCAAGTGTTGTCGCGCTACCTGAACCTACGACACATTTGGCAGAAACGGCTGCACCAGGAATTGCCATCCCGGTGGCTGCCGTACCATTTACCGTAAGTGGTGTTGATGACGGTGAATTTGTAGAACTTGATGAACCACCTCCGCCTCCACCACATGCAACAAGCGAAAAGGCTGCCAGAACAATTGCCAAGGTTTTCATATGGAGACCCATTTTTGGTGAGGATGCACTTGGGAATGCCAAATGACGTCACCCCATGGTAGACCAACTTTCCAAATTGAACATCCCCCATTCGGGTGAAAGACGCTTAGCAGGCTGCTGAAATACTGGTTCGATGGTCAAAAGTCTCCGAATTTTCAGACCATGTCGCCCTTGCTATGTTGAAAATAATCCCTTGTAGCTCGTTCTACGAGGTCGGTCATTTCCGGTTTTGCTGGGTCAGGAGGTATTTCCGCAGCCTGTTAGGAGGTGTCTGTTGGCGCCGACGTCAGTTTGACCCAGGCTGCCGATTTCCGCTATGAGTCGTGGAATCCGCATGGAGTAACGCTCTGGCGCGCTTTGCCCTGGGGCAGTCAAAGTCGGCATACTGGGGGCAAAAGGTGGTCGGCCGCAACACGCACTGACTCAATCTCGGTCTGTATCCAGCCGCCACTGATCTTGCATACCTCTCTCTGCGTCCAACCTGTTTGCGGCGCGTTCTCTAATTTCTGCAAGCTGAAAAGCAGTTTTCGCGGGCGCGGGCTGCTGTGAAATACGGATTTCGTCAGGCGTCGGGGCTTTCCCTCGGCCCTGGCGGTGATCCCGAACGATTGCTTTTGCTCGCTCGTAAGCCTTTGCTTCAGAAAAGGCTGCATCAGCAGCAGCAAAAGCCACGGCCGCAGCGGATAGAACCGGCGCAGCAGGTAAGGGTGGTGGAACTGCCGGAATTTTTGCAACTGGCGTTGTCACAATTCTGGCCAGAATCCACGCTTTTACTTGAGCTGCTTGTTGAGCGACTCGCTCAGTGAGCTTTCCAAGACTGCCGGCAAATTTTCTAAAAGCGCTGACCATGCTTTGATTTGCGTCGCTTGTTGCGTCACTTGCTCGCTCAATCTCTTTATCTGCTCTGCTTGTTGCGTCACTTGCTGGCTCTGCTGCTCGTTCAGCTCTGCCAAGCGCCTGATCAACGACATCTGCTTGTCCAGCTGCTGCTGCAATGACGAGTCCGGACGAGACATTTGCGCGGCTAATTGCTCTGAAAGCAAGCTCTCTAGCATCGTCTTGCCGCCAAGGTTCGGATGTTCTTTGCGCATCATCTAGCTCCTGGCCATCATGCTCGGCCCGTCGCAATCCTGGATGTCCGCCGGATCCTCCTTGCTCCAAGTGATCAGGTTCATCACCCTGCAATACGCTTGCAACCTGCCCGCCGGCGTCATCCAAACTGCTCCTTTGCAACCGCTGCACATCGTTGATGGAGTTGATTGACCCAAACTTTCCAACCGAAGCAAGACTGAGGACCGGTAAACCGGTTCTTCCGGCAAATCCGGCAATTGCGGGGATTCGCTCAATGTCAAATTCCGATCTGAGAATTCCTCCTGGTACGCGACCTGGTGTGGCTTCTCTGCTTCGATTTGATTCAATTCGCTCGCGAATAATTCCTCTAACTGTTGGTCCATTCTGTACCCCTTCTTCTGTCTGTAATTCGATCTTTTTTGAGCCTCTGCCGACGCTCGAAAATCGCTTTTTATTGAACTCTGACTTGATTGAAATTCGCTCTTTCATAAGCAAAAGTTCACACTCTGCACGCTCAAAATCCGGCATCTCACGCTGAAGATTCAGCGCATCTCTATCAGCTAAAAAGGCCTGTTTTACAGCGTCTGAATTCCAGTCTTTTGAAAAAACAGGACCAGATAAACGAATGGGTTTTGTTGCTCCTGAGACCAACAAAGAGATTGAACTTTTACTTTCCTTCGTCACCTCGCCGATAGTATTTAGCTCTTTTAAAACATCATCGCGAGTGAGAATTTTGCCTTCAACGACGCCAACAGAAAGCGTCTCTGCAATCTGTTGGCGCGGGTCTAATCGTTGATTCCAGATCAACGTTTTCTGCAAATTTTTACCGTAAATTACGCGCGCGCGCCGTGGATCATCTGGTCTTGCCCATCCAAATTTGGCGTTTAAATAGTCGCGCATTGGTCCATAATATTTTTCCCAGCCTGGCGCCGCTGGGTTATAAGCTTTGCCAGTTTCGAGGTGCACGCACGCAGAAAGAATATGCAAATGCCGACTGCCGTCGCTCTCTTTATGAAGGACAGCAAGATAAGAAAATGTGCCTTTTTTGAGTCCAGAAAAAGCCACTTTTTCGTGATTTTCAAGCACTTCTTGAAGCTCAGAATCCGATGGATTATCACCAGCTGTGAAAGCGTAAACAACTGATTTGTACTTCTGCTTGTGTGGAATTGAGTCACAAATAGCACGAAATTCTTCAGCATTTCCCGCCAAAATTTGCACATCAGCCCGCACGATTCCGTTGTGGTCTTTTTCAGATAGTAAGTAATTTATAGCGTCACTTACAGCGCCTGAACCATAACTCAAATGCGTGATATTCATGACAAATTTTATGCTCGTGAATGAAGATCACGAATCGCGCCAATGTGCTTTTCGATGGCTACAAGAGTAATCAAAATGCTCGTATAGTCTGGGCAGCTGCCGGTCAAATTATCCGTGTTTGCAGAGCGTGCTAGCTGGTTAAGATTGTTGCCTATACCACGCAAAACAAGCAGTAATTGAGGGTCAACTGGAGTAGATGCTGGCAGAGATTTGCGGGCTTTTCCGGGCGCTTCACGACCCGTTTCTTTCACTTCACTCAAGTGAATAAAAGAACGGAAAACATCGCTAATAGAAACGCCGCGATCAGTAGCAGAAGCGCGAAGATCGGCGATAACCGCTGGCGGAAGCCGAACGGTCAGACGCTCAAGAGGCTCAACAACTTTAGCAGGCATCAACACTCCAAACAGACATAACTACAAACGAGCGGACCCCGGCAGGGATCAAAGGGGGCGCAGCCCCTTTTGCCAGCATCGGCCGGGAATAGCAGAGCTATTCGCGGACGGTGTATGCTGGCTTAATACATTTACATAATAGCCACTTCTTCAAACGATTGCAAAGCACTGTTCCCGCTTGAGGACGCCGCTGCCGCGGCTAACCTGTTTGTCAGAAGGGAAGCCGAATTTGGCAGGCGGTGAGCATGGGCAAATGGGAAAGCGGGCGTATGCCGGCACCGTAAGACCCCGCTCGCTAGCCAGCAGCAGCACATGACCCGTGCAAAGACGATTTTCAATTTCACCCATATGGGGGATATCCCTTATGCATGGAAAGACGGAAGATGGTCAGCCTGTTGGATCTCCCAATTGGCACCCGCTCTCAACTGAACTCTAGGGAATAAAAATGAAATTGCTTGCTGTTGTTATCAGCGCTATGGCGCTCGTTGCGTGTGGTGGAGGTGGTGGTGGTGGCTCAAGTTCTACTCCAACGTTAGGCTCAATAGCCGCTGACCTCACCGTCATAGGAACTGCTGCAACAGGCCTTGCGATTCCCGGTGCCACGGTCTCCGCCAAATGCAGCTCTGGAGCAGCCACATCAACTACCAAGTCTGACGGCAGCTACACACTGGACATCGTTAACCCTCAAAGACCATGCTTGTTAGAAATAACCAATCCAGTCGACGGTACGAAGCTCCACAGTGTTGTAGCAGGCAGCGGGAGTGGTATTGCTACCGCGAACATTACGCCACTCACCGAGATGACCACCGCTAGATTGCTCGGAGCCGACACCTCAGTGTTTTTTGCCGCTTTTGACGCTGCCGCAGCCAGCCAAAAAATCACCACATCCAATGTATCAACAGCGCAAGCGGATGTGGGTCTTGTGCTGACCGGCACAGTGGACACCACAACCCTGTCTGATTTCATATCAACACCACTAAAGGCCGCGACTCAATCCAGCCCCACGAGCGGCGATGCTCAAGATAAGCTGCTCGACGCACTTCGACTGAAGCTAACAAGCGCACAGATTGGCGTGCTTTCAACAGCTTTGGCGACCAATCAAACTACAGGCACGATTAAGCAAACTGTCGCCGGTATGGTCGCAATTGCGGCAACGCCACCTACAGCTCGTGCAGGTGCGGCTCAAAGCGTCATCACTGGCACGACAGTTACCCTAGATGCCAGCACCAGCACAGCCGCCAGCGGCATAACATTGACATACGCTTGGACGTTGAATTCGAAGCCGACGGGCAGTGCCGCGACGTTAGTCTCGCCTAACAGCCCGAAGCCAACATTTGTGGCTGATGCTGCTGGCTCTTATGTTGCTAGTGTGATTGTTAATGATGGAACAACAGCCAGTGCTCCCGCCACAATAAACGTAGTGGCCAGCGCGGCAAATGCGGCTCCAGTCGCCAACGCTGGTGTTGCACAAGTCGTGGTTTCTGGCAACTTGGTGACATTAGATGGAAGTGCAAGCTCAGATGCAAACAGCGACCCACTGACTTATGCCTGGACGCTGACATCAAAGCCAACTGGCAGTGCAGCTACGTTGTCATCATCGACATCCGTCAAGCCAACCTTTACTGCAGATATTGCCGGAACCTATGTAGCAAACTTGGTGGTGAATGATGGGAAGGTGAACAGCGTAGCAGTAACGACCACTATTACCGCAGCAGTATTGAATATTGCGCCTGTCGCTAACGCAGGGGTTACGCAAAATGTGCTTGCCGGCAACCTAGTGACATTAGATGGAAGTGCAAGCTCAGATGCAAACAGCGACCCACTGACCTATGCTTGGACGCTTACATCAAAGCCGACTGGCAGCGCTGCGGCATTGTCATCATTAACATCCTTAAAGCCAACCTTTACCGCAGATACTGCCGGAACCTATGTTGCAACATTGGTAGTCAATGATGGAAAGGTCAATAGTTCACCATCGACCACCAGTATTACAGCAGCGGTGGTAAATAAGTTGGTTCTATCCGAGGTGCCGACTAGCACATGTTTTATAAATTGTGCTGATACTGTATTGACATTGCCCTACTCAACCAATAGTGCAGCAAATGCCTCAATAACTTGCGTTGGGAGTTGTCCCACAACTTACATCGTTGACTCTTTGAAGCTGAGCGCGATTGGGCAGACTTACACTATCGTCAATCTACAAGCCTCAAACTTAACGAATGGGTCGATAATTGCACCACTTTTCAGCGGTTTGACAAATGGTCAGACTATTTCACCTGGTCAAGTTGTTGCATTTAGTTTGCAGTCGCCGTTTACACTGGGGGCTACGGTCAATTTGAAATACTCATTCACCGTTCAGGAAACAGGCACCACATTCAATTATTCGGTTTTGCTTCGTACAAACTAACCTCTTAAGAGAAACTACCCCCGGCAAAGCCGGGGGTACACATTTGAATTATTTAATTTTCGCTGTAATACTAATAATAGCGATTTGCTTGCGATTGTGCAAACAACCGCAATTTATGCCGCAGGTTTTTGGCCATTTTTAGCTTTAACTTCATCGCGAAATCTCCTGATTTCTTTTAGCCCGGCTTCTTTCGCTGCTGCCGATTTTTCGGCTTTAATTCTGGCCTCTGCCGCAAGTTCTTCTGCCGTCGACTTAAAAATCTCATCTGGCGGTTTCACGTCTAATTCTTTGCAAATATGCGACGTGTAAAGCCGAGTTCCGCGGGCGGTCAGGTCGGCTTCGACTTTGGCTAAAATCGTTGGGTGAAACTGGCCCAATAACCACGCGTGAATTCGCTCATCGCAGGGGTTCGAGATGATCATTTTGAAGCCTCCAGCTGGCCCAATTTACCGCGCAAAACAGCCGCTTCTTCAATCGCGGTCTTGGCGTCGGCTTGTGCATTCGTCAACTTAATTTCAACCGCTTTCACTGTCGCCCTGGCATCGTCAAGCTGGGCCGTCAATTGGTCAACTTTGGAAGCGCTTACCTGGGCTGATACCCGAAGATCGGCAAGTTGCGCAGTGAGTTTTTCTGCCTGGTGGCTGGCTTCTTTAAACTCAGAAACACGCGCTTCAAGATCAACTTTTTGAGCTGCCAAAACCGCCGCTGCTTGTTCTGCTGAATTACGTGCAGCACGCTCTTTTTCAAGCTCGCCACGTATGGCTAACAGGTCAGCTTCCAGGCGTGGCATGGCTTCCAGGCGCAGCACAGATTTGGCCAATTCAGTGCGTGCGGCTTCTGCTGCCAAACGCTCACGCGCGCCCTCTTCTTTTAGATCGAAAACCTCGGCTAAAAGCTGGCCAGATTTGCCCTCGATCACGGCCTTTGCGGCCTTCTCTGCATCCAGTTCAGCGGACAAGGTTTCATAAGCTTCAGCTTGGCGGTCGTTGTCGCCGGCCAATTCAGAGTACAGATTTTGCAGCTCTGCTAAGGCGGTTTCCATTGGCAACCGGACAGCCTGCAACTCTGCGGACATGAAGTCCAGGATCGAGCGCTGCAGAGCCGGTGGTAGCACCAGGTCAGAAACAACCGTCGCGGCCTTGGTGCTCTGCATCATCTTTGCGATAGTTCCCATTGATCCGCTGCCGAGCCGGTCGCGGACATTTCGCAAAGTCGGCTTACCGCCTTCTGCTTGTATTGCGTTAATTACTGCTGTGACTTGCTCTTGAGTGATTGAAGATTCCCGGCCCATGATAATTTCCTTTGTGATACGTTACGATATGATATGAATTGTATGATACGTTATGATATGAGTCAACGGGTTTTTTGGGAAAAAAATCGCCGGTGGTTTTGGGCTGTTCGGTCTGGCATTCCTGCTCTAACTAGCCGCGATGGAAAGTGTTTTTGGCCGTCCTGGTCCTGGTAGCGCGGAGCGCGGACAGGATGCGTGCGACCTGGAGCGAAGCGACGTGAGAGCTAAGCACGTGAGCCGCGGGGCGAGCGCAGGCCAGAAAACGCTTGGAGGCGCTGAAACCTTGAAGAACACCGCCCTGGCCAGCGCGTGTTCGCTACAATGGGTATCACCTATCATTAACAAGTGAGCCATCATGCCAACCGTTCTTGAAAAATCCAAGGCCGCGAACGTGACCATCAAGCTCGACACGTCACACCGTGCCCGCATAAAGTCCCTCGCTACCGCGAAGAAGCGTACGCCTCATTACCTCATGAAAGAGGCAATTGAGCGCTACCTAGTCGTAGAAGAAGCGCAGCAAACCATTCTAAAAAGCGTCGATGACTCCATTGCACACTATGAAGCAACTGGGCTGCATATCACACTTGATGAAGTCAGAAATTGGGCGCAAGAACTAAAAGTAAATCGTAACGCTCAATTGCCTGCATGTCATATATAAAACTCTCTGACAAAGCGAGAAGCGACCTTCCACGTTTGTATGATTTTCTTGCCCAATTCGATACATCAATTGCCGATAATGGCATTGATGCGATTATTAAAGGGCTTGAATATCTTGAATCGCATCCGTCAAACGGTAGCCCTTTAGAAGATAGGCCAAACGTGAGAAAATCAACTATTGATTTTGGTTCGAGTGGGTATCTGATTTTTCATAAAAGATACGAAGTATTAGACAAAAATTTAGTGACTCGAATTATTCACCAAAAGGAATGGTACGACGCAAAAACCATTGGGCTTTCTGAAGAAACAATCGAAGAGCAAAACCAATAATATTGATTGACTTTCTCAAAAAACCAATCCTACGGAAGTTCTGCCTTGCGATCTTCCGTCAGTGCATCGAACCTGGCCTCTGCCCCAAGCATGGCAATGCTGAATCCTCCTTCAGGGATCAGGGAGACCCTGAACATCCGGCCTTGGACGGCGTCAACCAGCATGGCCGGTCCAGCGACAATCATCTTGGCCGGTTAGGGGTGATGAATGTCGTTGGTTAATGGGCTATTTCATTGGCTCCTTGGGATGGTTGTCGCTGTCATTTGATGGTTGACGCTTGCGATTCTGTTTGTCGTTTTCAAGTTGAATCCTCTGCTGCCGAAGGGCCTCTTTGCTGCGGTAGCTCTCGACTTGGTGGAGCTCGAAGATCGTGGAGTGGTGCACCAGGCGGTCAATTGCCGCTACTGTCATGCCCGGATCCGGGAACACGTTGCCCCAACCGGAGAACGGCTGATTGGCCGTAATCAGGATGCTGCGTCGCTCGTAGCGCTCGGAGATCAGCTCAAACAGCACGCTCGTTTCGGCCTGGTCCTTTCGGACATACGACAGGTCATCCAGAATGAGCAAGTCATAGCGGTCCAGCTTTTCCAGGGCATGGGGCAGTTGCAAACTTTGGCGTGCCGCTTGCAAGCGCTGCACCAGTTCACTGGTGCGCATGTACAGCACACGGTAGCCGGCATCAATCAGCGCATGGCCGATACCGCACGCCACATGGCTTTTCCCAACGCCAGGTGGCCCAAAGATCAGAATCGTGGCTCCCTTGTCGATCCAAGAGCCTCCACCAGCCAGCGCCATGACGTGGGCCTTGGAGAGCATGGGTACCTCGGCAAACTCGAAGCTAGCCAGCGTCTTGGTCATATCCAACTGGGACTCGCCACGGTGGCGCTCGAGTCGGCGCTTGGCCCTCTCGGCCAGTTCGTGCTCCAGCAAGCCGCTCAGGAAACGCCCGGCCGGCCACCCCTCTTTGTCCGAACGCTGCGCAAACTCCTCCCACAACCTGCCCATCGTGGGTAGGCGAAGTTCGGTGAGCATCAATGCGTTGCGTGCTGGCTCGAAGGCCTGGGCGCTCATGCCACCACCTCTTCTTGTTCAGGGGTCTGTGCACTGGGCAGCAGCGCGTCATAGACGCTTGGCGGCGGAATCTCCACCGTGACATGCGGGACCTCGGTCTTGCGCGGGGCGAATTCTTCCCGCAGACGCTTGACGTCGGGCAGCACCCCCGCTGCCAGGAGCGCCTCAAGTCGAACCGCCAGCACCGCCTCCACCCCATCGTTGGCCGCCATCTCCAGCAGGCCCACGATCGCGTGGCACGCCAGACGCTGGGTCAACTTGGCATCAAGCTGCTCCCAGGTCCGGCGGTATGCCTCCCGGGGGAACAGGGCATCGCGGAACACCAAGCCTTTGAACGCCTGGGGCTTACGTTTGAGGGCCTCGATAAAGTGGCGGTAGTCGATCACCCGACCACGCCCGGTGACGGGCGAACGCTTCCCACGAGCCAGGCTCAGAACCAGCGCGCCGGACAGGTAGCAGTCAAGGCGGTCACTGTACAGACGCACCTTCAGGCGCTGCCCAATCAGCCTGGAGGGCGCGCTGTACAGGACGCCACAAATCGTAAAGGTGCTCGAACGCGTAACCCGGCCTTCCTCTTCAACAAAGTCAGTCGTTCGCCTCTGGGGCAGGTCCTTGAGTTGCGCACGCTCAACCTGGAAGGCTGCCGCGTTGCGCCGATTACGCCGCATCACGGACTCCCGCACAAAGCTTTCATAGGCCGCGCGGTCCTCGAAGTCGCGGTGTCCGCGCAAAAGCAGCGCCTGCTCCAGCGCCTCTTTCAGGTAGCGGTGTGATGACTCGACGCTGCCGTTCTCGTTGCTCACGCCGCGGTTGTTGCGAGTGGCGGCCATACCGTAATGGTCAATCAGGGCCGTATAGCGAACCGTAAAGTCCTCTTCCTCGGTCAGGTTCTTGAAGGCCGCCGACAGACTGTCCGTTCGGTGTTCTTGCGGTGTGCCACCTGCCTGCCACAGGGCGTTCTGCAGTCCCTTGGATAGGGCCTCAAAGCTCTCCCCACCTTCGACCACTTCAACGTGTTCCCAGCGGGAGAAGGCAAGTACGAAGTGGTACAGGATGTGGGCAAACGGAACACTGGCAATCGTGATGCGCAACTCCCCCATGGAGGTGAAGTCCGACAAACCACGATGGCCCGGTGCATGGTCCTGGGGGAAGAACACTTCCTTGGCAGGGCCCTCTATGGCACGCCATTGGCGAATATGGCGCTGCAAAGTACGCAGCGTGCCGTCAGGGAAGTCGTTGGGGTGGTCATCCTGAAGTTTTCGCAGCAGGGTGATGGCCATCAGCTTGGGCGCACTCTTGAGCAAAGGAATGACTTCAGCATCCCAGACTTTTAAAAATGGATCGACACGGGAGCGCCAATAGCGCCGGGGATTCTGTGAGGGAAGGCTGGGGGCAATATCAATGCGACGGGCACTGCGTTCGCTGATGCCGGCTTTGGCGGCGGCGAGCACTTGGGAATTTTTCTTTCGGGCGTTCATGTAGAGGGATACCTGCTGATCGGTGATTCGGGCTGATGGCACTAAGCGGAACTCTCTTATTGAGATTTGAGCTGGCCATCTTGAACCCCCTAAAAACCATGATGGCCGGTGGTTCGTCGTCTCGGCGGCTACGCCGCCTTCGACTCCTCACCACCGGCCATCATGTTTGTCGCTGAACCGGCCAAGATGATTGTCGCGCCCCACGGCCTTGACGATCAAGATCGCAAGACCCCAAGCCCAAGAGAGGCACCGTCGCCCGCTGCTGGCGGTCAACTCGATGCCCGGCTGCTGGCCGGACACCGTGCAACAGCCCTTTTAATTTCTTTTAAGCCCGCAAGCGGGGTCAGCGCTGCCGCGCAAGCCCGAAGTCAGAAGGCAAAGCCAAGGAACGCTGCTAAAGCGGGGGGGACACGGGTATATAAGAGTGATTGCGTTACAAAACAAAAAGTTCTGTAGATTCGATTCTTTATGCAATCTTGAACCACCGAGAAATGGTCATCTTTGAGACTTGCAATTCATCAGCAATTTCTTTCTGAGTCTTACCTTCAGAACGCATCAGAACCGCCTGTGCGCGCTTTTCCTGGTTCGAAGCCATAACCCCCTTGCCGGTGTAGCTGTCCTTGTACCTAGCTGCACGTCTTGAAGCCAGCACCGATTCAGGAACGATTGCCCGAAGTTCTGGGTACATGTCAGGGGTAACGCACCCTTCAAGCCATTCGAGGATCGTGCTTGACTTGAACCAGTAGCGGGGATCGCCTTCGCGGCCATTCCATATGACTTTTTTACCGGCTCTGGCGTCTTTCAACCGTTGCAGATTGGGTGAAATGGCCTTGCTGACTGCTGCCGCGGTGAGTCCTGGGGTCAATTTTCTGGCCACAAGCCGAACTTCGCTTTCCAAAGCCGAAGCGTCCGCAAACCACGATAGAGCGCAGGAGTAGATAAAAAGGTACTTGTCGCGGTAGTGGTGGGGGATGCCGCCCAATTGGTCGCCTATGACGATCAAGTCCCTATAGACCAATTGCCACCAACCGTAGATTGATCCTTTAAGCGATCCGGCCGGTGCATGGCCGGGCTGCTGGCCTTTGCGAACCTGAGCGGCCCGAAAGTCGCGCACGGCTGCCGCCTCTTTCTCAATGTCCAGCTCAAGGGCGCGTTCATGGTCGATCTGAGGCCGGTTGAATTCAATGGGCAAGGCTCCAAGCACCGCGACGGCCAGATTCATGAGCTCGAACTTGGTCTCTGAAAAGATGTGGCCATAAACCTTCAAGCCGTTCTTTGAGTTTACTGAACCAGCAAGCCGCAAAACGCGCGTGCAGTCCTTAGCCGAACCGTCGACTGGCAACCCTTGGCGGGTGAGACGTGTGCAAATTTCGTTCTGTGTGCGCTGCCAGATGTGAAGTCGGTCGGTGCCTTCCGGTTCAATGGCCCAATACAAGTGAATTCCGCGCCCGCTCATGACTGAAAACGTGGGAGCCGGTAAATTGGCATCAGTCACACGACCTAGACACTCGTGAAGGTCTGTGAAGCCGTCGATGTCCACAAAGCACGCCCTCAACGACTTGATATGAGCAACGATCCTCCAAGCGTGAAACTGATTTGCAGAGATGTACCGGTCGTTTTGATCTTCATGGATGCTCAGAACGTCGGTCACGTCTGGGCGGCTGTCGGTTGGCTTGATCTTCTTCCAAGCTCCCTTTTTAGACAATTTTGACCATGTGAGCACGACGCCGGATTGCTCCTGGTGCAACAGGTCAAAGTGTTGAAGTCCTGACAGTAGGCTGGGCGCAGGTAGATCGGCGCGGTAAACGGGGGGTACCGGCAAGGCCACGACTTTTTGAACTTTTTGAGGTTCCGCTGGCGGGTTGGCTTTTGGATTTATTTTCCAAAGAAGCGCCTGGTAAGCGGTGGACGCCATGGCCACTTTTGACTGGTTGAAAAGAGTAGGCTCAAGGTCGTATTGAACCTGTGCGCGTTCCCAATCTATGCGAATCCGCTCCAACTCGAAGGCTGCCGTGCCTGCCCTTGTTGCGAAAATGTCAGAAACGGCGGCCGGGGCTTGCGCAGATTTCGAAAAATTCTGCACTGACGCAAAGCTACTATTGCGCTCCGGCTTTTTTTGTTGGTAAACTTGGCTCATTGCGATTCACGTCTCTTGTGGGTCTGCAAAGGTGGTCTAAGCAGGCCTGAATCTGCTTAAATCACCGCGTTTTCTAAAAAAGCCCCTGCGTCCAAACAGGGGCTTTTTTTTGTGTGTCTACATTGTCACTTAAATTTCGGCGATTTTCGAATCAATGAACTAGCGCGCCGCTGTTGATTGGTCTATCGCATTCCGTGTTTTTCGTACCAAAGCTGCAAGCTCTCACGCACGATGTCTTGCATTGCAATTTCCGCTTGTGTGGACGCTGCCCGCAGCTTCCGGCGCTCTGATTTTGTCATACGCACAACGACTAGAACCACGTCAGCTTTGGAGCCTTGCATAAGCGTTTTTAGCTCTTGAAAGTCTCCACTTGCTTTCTTGCTATCATGATCGCCTAATGCCTCGTTTGCTGCCTTTTTGGGGGCCTCCATTGGCTCTTCTGCCGGGCCTGATGCCACGATTTTTTCAAGTGAGAATTTCTTGCTCATTTCATTAGTCCTTTGATTGCAGCTACCGCGTCGTCAATTTCTTTTTGAGCGGCCTTGTCCATTTCGCCCGGCGACACTTTGAAAAAGTTAGCCCGAGCGAATGCCAGGCGGTTGGTGAAAAATCCAAGGATTGGCAAACCAGTGGGCGCGGCCCATCGCAAGAAAATTGTCATTTCCCCGGCCTTGCCGGTTGCGTTGAAAGCAGTCCCGAAGAGTGCGATTTTTGCGCTGGGATTGCAGTGTGCTTTGGCAAATTTGACGCTCTGCACCATGCCTTTGAGGTCTGGCTCTGTCGCTTTGGCCGGGATGACGATTAGGTCAGCGTCTGCAAGATGGTGAGTGTGAGAAAGGTCCAATCCGGCTGGAAAATCGACGATCACGCCGCTGCTATCCAGTGTTGCCGGGTCGCGCTGGCTCACGTGATCACTTGCGGTCTGCTGGGGGTCAAGATCGATGACCGGATAGCCAAGAGCGAATGCCATAGCGCTCGCGAAAGCGCTCTTACCTGCGCCTCCTTTTTCAGAAAACACCGCAATCTTTATCTTTTTCATTACTTGATTTTTCCTCTTAAATCTATCTTGCTATCATAGTATCTTAATAGGGACAATGAAAGCATGATAGCTTTATAGACTAGACCCGTCAAGACCCGGCCCTGTCTCGTTCTAGCGTGTTGTAAATCGTGGCCCGGCTCACACCGTAGTTCTTTGCAATGTCTTGAACCGTCACCATAGGATCAGCAAGAAGGGCTTTGATCTGGCGGATTTCCTTTTCACCAAGTGACTTCGGCCGCCCTCCGATTCGTCCTCTAGCTCGTGCTGATGCAAGCCCGGCTGCGGTGCGCTCTCTGATCAAATTGCGTTCGAACTCGGCCAATGAACCCATGATGTGGAACATCAGCTGCCCGGTCGCACTCGATGTGTCGATGGCTTCTGTGAGTGAGACAAGCTCGATGCCCCGCGCTCGTAGATCGTCAACGATCTTCACCAGGTCAGAAAGTGACCGGCCAAGCCTATCCAGTCTCCACACAACAAGCGAATCCCCGGCCCGCAGGGCTTTCAAGCACTGGCTTAGCTCCGGCCTGTCGGCCTTTGTTGCGTTTTTCCCTGATGCGGTCTCTTGATAGATCGTTTCGCACCCCGATTTCGTCAATGCATCGGCCTGTAGATCGAGGTTTTGATCGATTGTGGACACTCTTGCGTATCCGATTTTTGAGATCGTGGTTTTTTGCATAGTTTTTTGTACACTGATTTTTAGATAAGTATTTATACAGCAAACAGGAAAAAAAGGGAGCCTTTTTAAGGTCTCCCTTGCCGTGTCTAACAAACACCCGTTATTTGTACGCGCACTGATGTTGGCGCCGACGTCAGTTTGACCCAGGCTGCCGATTTCCGCTGACCCACCCCATGAGTCGTGGAATCCGCATGGAGTAACGCTCTGGCGCGCTTTGCCCTGGGGCAGTCAAAGTCGGCAGACTGGGGCAAAAGGTGGTCGGCCGCAACATACTCCGATGTCACGCGTGATTTTGAAACGGCCTTGACCTACGCAATTAGAGATCTTTGTGATCGCTTGAACAATATGATAGTGGTTAAAGAATCGAATATGGAAAATATATCACCTCAAGCATCGTTGGAGATTGCAAGCTTAAAAAATGAATACCTTAGTGCCTTGGTTAAACTTCAAGAAAGTGAAAAGTTATAAAAAATCAAGTCTACCAAACTTACCAATGATCTAAAAAAAGCGCAAGAGCTTCTTGCGCAAGTGGGTCTTAAGAATAAGCAAAAGGCCTGGTATCGATTTTGGTAACCAACCTGAAAAACCTATCGCTTTGTTGTTGCAATAAACGAAGACGTGAAGCTCCCAGCGAATGTGCCAATGTTTGTGAGTGCGCCGCTTGTTGCATCGACTTTAAATATTGATATATTTCCATCATTCACAACATAAACAAACTTTCCAGTTGAATCCAATGCGATTGATGTTGATTGACTGCCTGTGGCATACGTACCAATGTTGGTTAGTACGCCGTTGGCATCAATGCTAAAAGCCACCACATTACTGTTGGTAATACCGTTTGCCGCGTTGGAACCACCATATACCACGTATAAATACTTACCGCTAGGTGCTATTAAGATGGAGTCGGGGGAAATACCTGTAGTAACTGTTCCTATCGTCGAAAGTGCGCCAGTGTTTGGATTAATTGCGTACGCAGAAACTCTTCCGTTAATAGGGCCGCTAGCGTCGCCAATGGTTGGATTTACCATGTAGAGATAGCTTCCGCTCGGGTCTATTGCCATTTTAGGTCCTGTGGATGCATTTCCAGCAGCGATGGAATTAACACTACTAAGTGAGCCAGTAGCACTATTAACAGTATATGCGGATAGAGTCTGGGAACCAGAAATATCAGTTGTGACATAAGCGAAGTTACCGTTTGGACTGAATGTTACGGCACTGGGAAATAGCCCGGATGCATATCTTCCAATACTTGAGAAGGCACCGGAAACTGAGTCAAAACTGTATATAGAGCCATAATTGGAATTCATGTTTGCTACATACGCAAACTTCCCAGACGGATCAAAGGTAATTGCATATGGACTATTTCCATCACTAACAATGGTTCCTATGCTATTTAACGAACCTGTTATTGTATCAACACTGAATATATCAATATTATTTGGGCTCCAATTCGGAACATATGCAAACTTCCCAGAAGGAGAAATTGTTATACTTTCTGGAAGTGGATTGGTGCTGAAATTTGTTTTTGTAGCGTAAGTACCAGCAGCAGTTAATCCACCTGAGGTTGGATCAGTACGGTAGGCACTTACGTTGTTTCCGAAATAATTTACTACATATGCAAAATTTGCAGCCGCAGCAGTTATATTGATGGTCACAGGTGCGCTATTGGTTCTTCCATCATTTACAACCAAACTTACGATATAGTTTCCAATAACATCAGTTGTGAATGTCGGCTTGGACGAAGTAGCACCCAACAATGAAGCAGCGCTTCCTGTAGGTTTCGATGTCAATGTCCATGCGTATGTCAAAGATGTG
>Ga0364873_10559_pt1 | contig 16220 bp, 11 predicted proteins | sample ExccelAu500001D3_2_FD_206928 | JGI IMG/M metagenome (GOLD analysis project Ga0364873, IMG submission 206928) | Enriched cells from Trout Bog Lake Hypolimnion, Wisconsin, USA - BchlTB.Aug07.5000.01.D3 | ecosystem: Environmental > Aquatic > Freshwater > Lake > Hypolimnion/Profundal zone | place... | reverse complement strand
GACCGGCACAACCGGCGGCTACGGCGGCAGAACCGGTGGCTCGACCACAAGCGGATCGACCGGCGGCCGCATCGGAGGATCGTCTGGTACTCATCCTAGCGGCGGATCGACACCACCGCATCCGGCAAGCGGCGGATCCGGTCCAAAGAAGAAAGGCTAACACCTAGCAGAAAGCGCCCGAGCATGTCTCGGGCGCTTTTTCGCGTTTAGAAACTCTTTTTGACGAAAGTTGAAAAAAGATTCGACAGTCTGCAACAGAACGCGAAGCACCGTGTCTATCCAATCGAAGCCCTGAAAAGGAGGCACAAAGAGGAATGAAAACACTAACCAAGACGATGATTGCGGCAATAGGAGCCCTGCTCATCACTGCTGCGCCGGCGATCGCGAATGCGGAGCGCGTTTACTTCTTAGTTGGCACTCGCCACGTCTATCGCGTCGGCGCCGACCAGTACGCGCACGTAGAAGAGCGACAGAAGATCGAACAAGATTACGCCGACCAGGTTGCGGCTGACAACGACCAGTTCAACAAGGCAGTGGAAGAGGGCGCCGATCCTGAAAAGGAGACGCCTGATCTAAACAACGCCCTCGACGAACTAGCGCAAGAGCGAGACAACCAACTGGGCGCATTGTATTCAATCGCCGATGAGGAGCGAGATCGACATCCTGAGCTCAGAATCGACGGAGACGGCCCGTATCAAGTAGTCGGCATCAATATGCACCGACACGGTGATGTCGAGGTTTTCGATGACTTCGTGGTCTATGCGCCATGGCCGGGTTATGTTGTCGTCGATCCTCCCTACGGCTGGGTTTACGGCGTCGTTTATAGCCCATTCGCCTTCGTTGACCTGTACCTGGGCTGGCATGCTCACTTCGTAACATTGGGTTGCCCTGCCTTCGTAGGCTTCTATGGCCACCATGGCGCAGTCGTGATCGACGGGTTCTCAAGAGGACCGCGCGGCGAACTGGTTAGGGGCGGACGAGGCGGAATTGGCCGCGGCGGATACGGCGGTTCTCGATACTCTCGAGCGGGCGGTGGCTCTCGATACAGTGGGGGGCGAACATCATACGGATCGAGACCAGGTCGAACCACGTCTCGCTACGGCAACGGAAGAACGACCTCAAGCTACGGACGATCGGGCTCGACATCGCGATACGGTAATGGCAGAACCACTTCTGGCTATGGCCGAACCGGGTCAACTTCCCGATACAACTCGGGACGGACTACATCGAGCTACGGGCGAACTGGGTCCACGTCTCGCTACAACACGGGCAGAGCCGGATCCGGCACGACTGGAACGAGGACGACTTCTAGATACGGTTCGGGGCGCACCACGACATCGTCTTCTGGAAGATCGACATCGGGCATTGGCAGCGGACGAACTGGGTCGACCTATGGTGCGAATCGCGGTACGACAAGTCTTAACTCCGGACGATCGAACTCGACTCGAACGAATCCGAGCTCTGGCAATACTCGCAGCTTCTCCAGCGGAAACACTGGCAGATCCTCTGCTTCCCAGGGGTCTGGAACCAGCCGAACATCTGCGCCCAGCTTCGGTTCAAGCCGAGGTTCAGCTCCGGCCAACACCGGTGGTGGGCGAACATCTGCTCCAAGCTTCGGGTCCAGCCGAGGATCGTCTCCAGTAAATACGGGTGGCGGTCGAAGTTCGGCTCCCAGCTTCGGATCTAGCCGAGGATCGGCTCCAAGCGCTCCTGTGAGAAAGGGCGGCAGAGGCTAGTCCCTAGCTTCAAATAGCAAACAAGGGGCGGCTGAGCGAAGGCTCAGCCGCCTTTTTCGACTGTTTCTTAGGTGACCTCGACCCCGCAATCCGAGAAACGCCGAGATTTTTGAAAATTATCTGGCGGATACGCAACACAATAACGGCGAGCGTGTCCATACATTCGAATCCGAATAGAGGAGGCAACACTAAAATGAGATTTCAAGTCAAGACCCTAATCGCCGCAGCCGGCGCAATGATGATCGCCGCTGCCCCTGCCATCGCCAACGCCGAGCGCGTTTATTTCTTGGTCGGAACCCGCCACGTCTATCGAATCGGAACCTATCAGTACGCTAACGTGGATCAGCGCAAAGCGATTGAACAGGACTATGCCGATCAGGTTGCTCAAGACGAGGAGCAGTACAACAAAGCCCTCGCTGATGGAGCAAACCCGGATACCGAATCGGCCAACCTGAACGCGGCACTAGAGGATCTCGCAGCGAAGCGCGACGAGCAACTCGGATCTATTTTCGAGAGGGTGGACTACGAGCGTGTTCGCCATCCTGAATTGCAGATCGACGGAGATGGTCCATACCAAGTAATGGGGATCAACTTCCATTGGCGTGGCAGCGTTGAGGTGTTCGATAACTTCGTAGTGTATGCCCCATGGCCAGGATACATCGTAGTTGGCCACCCTTATGGATGGGCTTTCGGCGTTGTCTACAACCCGTTTGCGTTCCACCATATCTATCTCGGTTGGCACGACAGCTACATTCGACTGGGACGACCGGCTTTCGTAGGATTCTACGGACACCACGGTCCAGTTCGAGTCGGTGGGATCATGCGCGGACCACGAGGCGGATATATTCACAACGGTGGGCGCGGTAGCGGCTACATCCACAACGGCCCAATTCGAGGCGGCGGTCGACCCACTCCAAACCGCGGTGGCTTCGGTGGCGGTCACCCGACTCCGAACCGTGGTAGCTTCGGTGGCGGTCACCCGACCCCGAACCGCGGTAGCTTCGGTGGCGGTCACACGACCCCGAACCGCGGTAGCTTCGGTGGCGGTCACACGACCCCGAACCGCGGCAGCTTCGGTGGCGGTCACACGACTCCGAACCGCGGTAGCTTCGGTGGCGGTCACACGACTCCGAACCGCGGTAGCTTCGGTGGCGGTCACTCGGCTCCGAGCCACGGTAGCTTCGGTGGCGGTCACTCGGCTCCGAGCCACGGCAGCTTTGGCGGCGGCGGCGGACGCACTTCCACATCGAGTCACTCCGGTGGCGGCTCCAGAGGTCACGGAAGGGGCTGAGCCTTCCGGTATAGATCTAATTGACGTTAGTCCATAAGCGATTGAGAGGTCCGGGCAGAATGCCTGGACCTCTCACTATTTTGGGGAGCCCGCAGCTATTGCTTAATCGGGCCAAAGATCGGCACAAGCATTACTGCCGTCGGAAGTAGTTCAGGTTGGCTGAGATCGCCTACTGCATAACCGACGAGGACACTCGGCTTATCGTCCATCATTCCGAGAATGTCTTCCAGTGTGGGACTGGTCGCCCTTTCGGTGACGTGAATCTCTAAGTAGTTTGTGTCCCAGATCCCCTTAACAACCTTGAGTCTGCCGTACACACCTGGAAACAGCTCGCCCCAAGGTGCAGCCGGCGCCCCTGTATCGGGATCGAGTTTGAAAGGTTTGCCATCGGGCAAGGGTTGAAACAGGAGTTGAGGAAGGTCGCGATTGACTGCCGCCTGATCGAGTAGGTGCTTTCGGGCTTCGAAGAGGTGAGCGACCATCTTGCCGGCAGGACCGGCGGAAGCTAGCAGAGATTCGAACGATGGCAATCCAGGAATGACTCGGATCTTGTCGTAGGGGGCCTTTATCTGGTGAAGAATGTCGCCCTTGAGGTCCTTCTCCGAATCTGGGATAAGGTCGTGGACGATCTGCTTGTCGGCAGCGGGCAATTCGTCGTAAGTGACCCCGTCTTCAATGCGCCAGAGGACCGCGTTTAAATCCTCCGGCGCAAGATTCTTAATGGTTCCCCGTTCAACGAGTTTGCTAACGGAGAGCGCCTGTTTCCCTTGGACGCGTGCCAACTTGTAAGGCTGCCCAGCGGCGGGCTCGTGGCACCCAAACATCAGGTCGTAGGCCAAAACGGGAATCGCATAGTCTCCCGGCTTCAGACCGTTTTTCAGGTCGGCCGGCGATGCGATCGTCATCGCGTCGGATGGCTGATGAAACCCCACAAGGTCGTCGGAGATCTCAGGGAACGCGGTCTTTACGTCCAATCGGATTGGCGCACCGACTCCCAGAGCTTTCGCAATCTCCCGGGAGATCGCCTTTTCAAGTTGAGCTCTCGGATTCAAGAAGTCAAGTTGCGCGTTTGCGGTAGCCGTACCTCCGCAGAATACGGCAAGGCAGGCAAGTAGTGGCAGTCGTCGGTCATTTGATGCAATTGCACTGAACAATATCATGGCTGGTTGTTCCTTCTCCCGACGGCAACGATACCTCAGATTATTCCTTTAAGAACTCTTAGGCAAAAGAAATGCCAGACCAATCAGTCTTCGGTTCTTGGAACGAGAATTGGGTCATTCCAGTGCATTGTTACCCGGTCTGTGGAATCCACCTAGCGAGAATGGAGCGGAGCGATTCATCGACGAATGGCTTGGAGATATAGTCGTCCATTCCAGCTTCAAAGCACCGATCCCGCTCTTCCGCCATCGCTCCCGCAGTCAATGCGACGATAGGAACATGCTTGCCGGTCCTCGCTTCTCTCTCGCGGATTCTGCGCGTTGCATCCAGACCGTTGAGGAGTGGCATCCGAATGTCCATGAAAACAAGATCGACTTCGATCGTATCAAGCGCTTCTACCGCCTCTGTTCCGTCGCTGAGGCATTGGACCTTGCATCCAAGCTTATGGAGGACGTGTCGTGCCACCGCCAGGTTGACTTGATTGTCGTCGACAAGAAGAATCCTTGCATGCTCGAACCTGCTGGGCACCTCCTTGGGAATGATCGCGACCGGAACGACAGCAGGTACGAGAGGATGCTTAATGGAGAACTGAGTGCCTACACCCGGAGTGGATTGAACGTCGATCGATCCTCCCATTAGCTCGATGAGCTTCAATGAGATAGTGAGCCCTAGCCCCGATCCATTTTGAGCTCGCCGACCACCCGACGCCTGTTCAAACCGGCCAAAGATCGCTTCCAACTCGGTATGCGATATTCCGATTCCGCTATCGGCTACTTGATAGAGTATCGAATCTCCGTCCGTAACGACTTCAATTTTCACTGTGCCGGAAGGGGTGAACTTTACGGCATTACCTACAATGTTCGCTAGTACCTGACGTAATCGAAGCCCGTCTACGAGGATTGCCTCTGGGACGTCTTTTGTGATGTTGAACGACACCGACACGCCCTTTCGTTCCGCCGCGCCTCGATAGAGTCCGGCAATTCCGGCAATGAGACTTCGTATATCGGTCGGCTCGGGCGTCAGTTCGAAGAAGCCAGCTTCAATCTTTGAGAGATCGAGAATATCGCCTATCAAGCCAAGTAGAACGGTCCCGCTACCCAAGATGCTATCGACGTATTCCCTTTGCGCTTCGTCAAGGCGAGTTTCCGCCAACATCTGGGCGAGCCCAAGGACTCCGCTGATCGGAGTCCGAATCTCGTGGCTCATGTTTGCCAAGAATTCCGACATCGTCCGTTCCGAACGCCTCGCGCTTTCGGCGGCGTTGATGAGCGCTTCTTCGATTCTGCGCTCTGCAGTTACGTTACGTAGCTTGACAACGGCGCCATCGCCACTCGGAGTAACTCGCCGCCTGAACCAAGCTGTTTCATTGCCGTCAACGATTTCGACTAAGTCCTCGTACGTCTGCCGCCTTTCTGTCGCATCGAAAAGAGCAGTGGTTAGGCCTTTGAGATATGGGCTATCCGAAAACTCTGAAAACATGACGACATACGCGGGCCCCCTATTTAGGATGTGTCCGCCTACGGCATTGCGGTACTCGTTGACGAAGTCTTCACAGACAGCCTCTTCGTTTCTCAATGCATTGAAAACAAGGAATGCATCTGGCGAATCGCCAACTCCATCCTCGAGTCTAGAGGTCACTCGTTTTCGAATATCGATATCGAGTTTGGCTTCGATTCGACCTCGCTCCAAACTGTCGGAAAGGTCATATGGACTCGTAGCGAGCCCACTCTTGTGCATTAGGAACTTCAAGGCATGCTGGGCACGGTCCCTAAGCCATGGAAACCCCGCTGCTTCACTTGAGGAAATGGCCTGAGTGAGATACGCTGCAGGTTCGCCAGCTTGCTTTGGATCGAGAGCCGGGATCTCGAACGACTGAAGTCGTGCCAACCCGATCAGGGCTTCTATTCGGCCCCACTCATCTCCAATGTACTCCGCCCATGCGATCGATTGCAGTAGGGTGGATTCAACTTTCTGCCGGTACCCTTGGTCGGTTGCTGCGCTCGCCGCCACTTGCAGCAGGCGGCCGCACCATTTCCACTTGTCGTGCTCCTTTGCCAAACTCAATCCACGTTCGGTCCACTCGATGCTTGTAAGATATTCTCCGTGGGCTATCTTCGAAAGGGCATATTCGACGTGGCATAGAATTGCCAAATCGACCTCACCAAGATCGGCGAATAGTTGAGCCGCCTCCTTGTAGGCAACAAAAACGTTGCACCAATCGTCCTCGCCCGCAATCGATATTGGCGACTCCCACGACGAGCATTTCTCGTATGCCAGGCTCTTAGCAAGCAAGAGCGTCGCACGAACGAACGGGTCTGGAGTTCGGTTGGCGATCGATATTAACTGTTCGATCCGCTTAAGAAGCTTGAGAGTGCTCCTGGACGAAACTGCGCAGAGGCACTGCCATAGGTAGGCTCTCGCAAGGACTCTATCGTCTTCCGCCTCGGCTCCCGCAATTCCCAAGCGGTTGGAGTAGCTATCAGATTCCGCAAACAAGCCCAAATCGTAAAAGTATTCGGCGGCCCTAGAAAGCCATTCAGGTGAGGATTTGGCGGATTCTGCAAAAAGAGCTTCTCTTCGGAACGCATGTTCCAGACGCAATACCGACTGGGACATAAACGTCGGATTGAGGTCCGGAATCGTGAACTCCGCAATTCGGGCAAAAGAAAAGGGAACAATGAGCGCCATCGATGTTAAGCGTTCATTATCGACTTTAGACATTAATTCAAAATAAAACTCCGCAAGGTTGAAGCGATAACGGGCGATTCACCTATTAAGGTTGGGTCAAATCCTATGACAGCTTCGCCAGTAGGGAGGTAGGGAAGCGGTACGGCCGACGCCGTTTGGAGGGATCTGGGATGTGCAAAATGGGCACATGTTTTCCTGACGACACAGAATTCCTTAGCTCGACCGCTAAAACTCTTCGTCGTCGGGCATGACGTGGTAGTTGAGCTGGACCAAGCCACCCTCAAATACCTTCGTGTCCTTCAGGAGCAGAAGGGTTCGCCGGAAGCCGCCGGGGAAGAGCGGAACGCCTTTGCCGAGCAGGATCGGATGCATCGAAACGGTTATCTCGTCGAGCAACCCTTGCTCAAGGAACGATCGGACGAGCTCTCCTCCGCCGACGAGCCACACTTTGTGGCGCTCCTCTGTTTTGAGCCGATCGAGAAGCTGCGGTAACTCCCCGCAGAAAAGTTCTGTGTCTGGAGTGTCGATCTTAAGATTGCTTGTCCGGCTGACAACGATGGCTCGTTTGCCTGGATACGGCCACTCGCCAAAGGTTCGAATGACCTCGTAGGTTCCGTGCCCCATGACAAGGGTGTCGATACCGCCGTAGAAATTCGAGAACCCGTAGTCGGCGTCGGTGAACAGCCAGGACAGGTCGTCGTCCGGCCCCGCGATATATCCGTCGAGGCTGGCAGCGATAAAGAGAATGACCGTCACGATATGAAGATACCTTGATAAGTGGCTTTCTACCTATCCAATTCCTACCCACGGCCCCTTTGGCCAAAAGTGGGCGAGTTATCGAAGTTATCGTCGAATCCTGAACACGCCTCTCCCCTCGGTTGCAGCGTAGATGTCGCCGTTTGCGATTGAAACGGACACAACTGCGCTTAGCGGCTTTGGTAGGCGACTACGCAACGAACTCCAATGCAGACCATCCGAACTCTCGAAAATCCCGGTGAATGGTGAGCACGCCACGACGTGTCGCGGATTGGATCGGTCGAATGCCATATGTGCAAGCGTAGCCGTTGAATTCGCCCTTGTCGCCAAAATGACGCCTCGCCCGTTTCCGGTCAACTCGCCTGATGCGATCGGAAATCTCCCATTTTCGGTCAGGAACTCGGTCAACGCCCGGCCGTCGTGAAACGTCGATCCTCCGTCGGACGATGCTTTAACCCCGTCTGTCGCTAGAACGTAAATCTGCCTAGAGTCGAATGGGTTTAAGAACGCTGGGCCATACTGGTTACCGGCAAGAATCTTGAACGCGCGACCGTCGCTTTCGCCTGCAAGCTGCTGCCAAGATCCGTTGTCGGACCGGTAAAGCTTACCGGCGGCAAACACGATATACACCGGGTGCTCGTGTCCGCCCGAAACCCAAAATGCGTTCGTTCCTGCCGGCAACTCCTGTCGTTCGACTGACCAGCCGGCAAACTTGGAAATATTGGCGTCGGGGTTCGCGGCAAAGGCCCGATTCCGGATCAGGGCGATCGAGGGTTTAGCTGATCCGAGGGGTCCGGGAACGGGCGCTAGGCGCCCAGGACCGTCGTAGGTCTTGAGAGGTAGGTTTACTAGCCGAACGGCGTCCAGCAATGGGTACGCAAGCTTCTCACCTTTTAGAGTTTGGATGCATGCGAAGGAGGTCGGGCCGTCGAATGCGTCGTCGTCGTCGATCGTGATTCGTTGGTCCTCAACGAAGTTTGCTCCCTTGGGGATGCCGCTTCGAAACGCGGTTAGCATCGCGAACCCGGCTGAGCGTCGAACAAGGAGAGCCAGAGTAGGATTGCCAATATCCCCAGCCGTCCAGTTCACGTCGCCAAGTTCGGCCTCGTTCATCCATCCTAACTCGGGGTCGAAGTAGAACGCGTCGTTGTCGCTCGTGCAGTAGGCAAGCCTTGCTTGACGAGAATTAGGGAGTTCAAGAGCGGTTAGGGTGTGGATATGATGGGTATGTAGCCCATCGTTGTGTGGCAGCCATCGGTGGTTGAAGAGCCTGCTTGAACTCAGGCCCGAGTCTCGAAGCACAGGACTCGATGCGAACACTCCGCCGTCGCACGCAATCCAAGCTTGCGCAGAGTCTCCTTTTCCAAAATTGGGGTCGAGGTGCATATCCCACGTGTCGGAATGGATCTCATGCGGTGGCGAACCGTATGGACCACCCCAATTCGTCTGCACGGGCATATCGAAAAGGGTCGACGATTCGGGGGTGGAGGACGCCGTCAGTTGGCTCTGGTGGATCTCTTGGGCGGCTCCATAAAGCAGATTTCCTGGGTAGGACTTGGCAAAGCGCCTCCCTCCGAGTCCAGTCCCATTGCCGGATGCAAGGGTCTTCGTGAACCATCGATTCGCCGAAACATCGAACGCAATAAGTGAGTTTCGATTGTCTTTGTTGCCTGGAACGAGCACGCAGGGCATGACGACAGTAGTGGGAGTTGCGGCAAGCGAGTAGGCGTCTCCCCTGGACGAAAATTGGATTCGGTCGGGGCCAACCGAGGTCGGAATTCCGAAAGTCAGCCAGTGTCTGCCGCCATCGTCGGTCCGAAACAGAACGGTTCGAGTCCTCGCCCAAGTCGAGCCACCGCAAGAAGAGATCGAGGTGACGGGACCCGCCGACTTCGGAGAATTCCAGAAACTTGGACGAGCGTCTCCTCGCCGCTTGATCGCGATCCCAACAGAAGTGGCAGCGTACAAGTTTGAGCCGTCGTCGAATGATACAGAGGGAACTGCCTCAGAATCGCAGCCGGGAACAACGAGGGGGTCAAACAGGTAGACCCAGGATTCCCCTGCGTCGAAAGACTCCCACAAGCCGCAGTGATTCAGCCTGATGTCGATAGAAAACCCATTTCGCTCGCCGACAGCGACATGCCTTGGGTTTCTAGGATCGACAGCAATGGAGTGAGAGCATGGCGGCGACTTAGCCAATTGATGCCAAGGTCCGCCTTTATCCGATCGCCATATTCCCGCGTTGAGGCTGGCTGCGTACAGAACATCGGAGTTCCCGGCGAGGGCAAGCGTCAGACCAGCAGTTGAAGCTCGACTCTTTGAAACACCGTTTGGAAGGTTGGGACTCACGTCGTCAAACCCAGGTCCAAGAAGGGCTAGCACGCCCGCGAGCAAGAAACTCATCTCAATCTCCTATTGTTCCTAAGTGGATTACGCATTTAGGGCACTGTACCGCCTCAGCAGTGAGGTGGTGCAGTGCCCTATGATGACTAACAGTCAGTCGTTACCTATCGGAACCGAAGTTGGAGCTTCTCCAGCGCCTCGCTGCCGGGACAGAGCTTCTCGAAAGGTTGGCTGTAGAGCGGACCGGCGATTACTTCGTTCTGTTCGACCATATCCTTGGAATTCGGATCGATATACAGAAGACCTGTCGCTACCTCACCTGCCGCTTGACGCTCTCGGATGTGCGAGTAAGCGTTGTCCCGGTCGGTCGGGTCGTAATCCTCGGTAACCTTCCGGAACGCAACGATGCTTCCGTCGTGCATCGGCACTCTTTGAACGGCGCCTGCTTCGTACTCAGTTGTGATCTCGGTTCGGAACGGTACGTAATCCGCTTGGACGACCTCAATTTGATGCTCGCGTGTGTAGGCATAGGCCTTCGTAGAGCCCTCATGGTCGTTGAAAGTTACACAGGGCGAGATAACGTCGATGAAGGCAAATCCCTGATGTTTGAGGCCGGCTTTCAGGATTGGAACAAGTTGGGCTTTGTCTCCGGAGAAGCTTCTGGCCACAAAAGTCGCCCCTAGCGAGAGCGCCAAAAGAACCCCGTCGATGGCTGCCATCGAGTTTGTCTCGCCCTTCTTGCTGATTGAACCTGGATCGGCAGAAGCGGAGAACTGACCCTTCGTCAAACCGTAGACGCCGTTATTCTCCAGCACGTACAGCAAATTCACGTTGCGGCGAATGGCATGACATAGCTGACCGAATCCGATCGAAAGAGAATCGCCGTCGCCGGACACTCCGATCATCATCAGTTCGCTATTTGCCGCGCCCGCTCCGGTCGCAATGGAGGGCATACGGCCGTGAACGCTGTTGAATCCGTGTGCTTCGCGAAGGAAGTATGCCGGAGTCTTGGAGGAACATCCGATACCGGAAAGCTTGGCAACTTTATGTGGCTCGACATCGAGTTCCCAGAACGCTTGGATGATGGCGGCGGTGATCGAATCGTGTCCACAACCAGCGCAAAGCGTCGTCAACGCTCCTTCATAGTCGCGTCGCGTCAGGCCGATCGCGTTCGGCTTAAGCGATGGATGATGAACTTTCGGTTTTGCTATGTAGCTCATACGGTCACCAGCATCTTTGCCATGACACCGTCAATGACATATTGTGCGCTCATTGGGAATCCTGAATAGAAGAGGACCGACTTGAGCTTCGTCCCTGCAACTCCTGTTTCGAGAAGCAACAGACTTCGCATCTGCCCATCTCGGTTTTGCTCGACGACGAAGTTCGTCACGTGTTCGTTAAGAAACTCAACGACTTCATCCGAGAATGGGAAGCCGCGAACTCGCATGTAATCGGCTGGAGTCCCTTCTTGGGCAAGTCGATCGATCGCCTCGACGCAAGCAGCGTGACATCCACCAACGGTGACGATGCCGACCTTCGCGCCGGGGTTTCGGATGATGAAGGGTGCGGGAACCGCGGTAGCGGCGCCTTGAACCTTGCGTCCGATTCGATCAAGCACTTCCTGGTACTCGTCTGAGTCTTCCGTGTATCCGCCGAACTTGTTGTGACCCGACCCGCGGGTGAAGTAGGCGCCTTTCGGGTGAACTCCAGGAAGAGAACGCTGCGGGATACCGTCTCCATCAACGTCCAAATAGCGATAGAAGCTCTTTGCCGCCTCTAGTTCTTCCGCGGAAAGGACTTTTCCGCGATCGGGGGTGTAGCTGTCGTCCCACGTGAGCTTCGGAATCATCCAGTCGTTCATGCCGATATCGAGATCGGTGAGAACAAACACCGGAGTCTGATACCGCTCCGCTAGGTCGAATGCGTTAACTGCAAATTCGAACGCCTCTCGAGGATCTGCGGGATACAGGCAGATGTGCTTTGTGTCGCCATGCGATGCGTAAGCACAAAGCATGATGTCCCCTTGCTGAGTTCGAGTTGGCATACCCGTGGACGGGCCGGTTCGCTGAACGTCGAACACGACGGCGGGAACTTCGGCGTAGTATGCCAAGCCAAGGAACTCGTTCATGAGCGAGATGCCGGGACCCGATGTCGGCGTAAAGGCTCGTGCGCCGGCCCAAGACGCGCCGATGACCATACCGATTGCGGAAAGCTCGTCTTCAGCCTGCAAGATTGCGTAGCGATTTTTGCCGGTCTCGGCATCCCTGCGGAACCGAGTACAGAATCCCTTGAACCCCTCCATCATTGAAGTAGAGGGTGTGATCGGATACCAAGCGCCAACGGTTGCGCCTGCGTAGACGCAGCCGAGCGATGCGGCGGTATTTCCGTCGATCAAGATGCTGTCCTTCGTCGCATCCATCGGTTCGAGGTGGATCGGAAGCGGGCAGTCGAAGTTCGCCTTGATGTAGTCGAATCCGAGGGCGACCGCCTTCTGATTCGAATCCATAAGTGCAGGTTTCTTCGAGTACTTCTCTTGGGTCAACGCCCTGATGATTTCGGGGTCGATACCGATAAGCGCGGCAAGAGCGCCCGAGTAGGCGATATTCTTCATCAGAATCCGCTCGCGGATCCCTTTGAAAGCCGTGTTGCACATGTCGGCCAGGGGCACCCCGATGTACGTGACGTCCGGTCTGATCAGCTTCTCGTCAAGGGGCCAAGTCGAGTCGTAAAGCAGCCAGCCACCCGAGCGGACTTCAGCTACGTCTTTCGCATAAGTAGCTGCGTTGAGCGCCAAAACAAGGTCGAAAACCGGCGTTCGGGCGGTGTAACCGTTCTTGTTGACGCGGATTTCGTACCACGTCGGAAGGCCTTGAATGTTGGATGGGAAGAGGTTCTTCCCGGTGACGGGTATCCCCATGCGGAAGATGCTCTGCATGATGAGACCGTTCGCGCTTCCAGATCCGGTGCCGTTTGCGGTCGCGATCTTGAATGCAAACTCGTTTACGCGTGAGCTCACAGTGAAACCTTCTCCTTTTGTGCGACGGTGCTTTCAGGGACCGGTGCACCAGCGTATGGAAGATGCAAAACGAACTTCCGCATATCCCAAGCGAACGTCGGGCACCTTTCTGCGCACAAACCGCAGTGCAGACAGACGTTCTCGTCTTTGACCATAACCCGACCTGTTTGCTTCAGGGCGCCGGATACGAACAGGGCTTGGTCGTATTGGACGGCAGGAGCGGTTAAGTGCGTTCGCAGTTCCGGCTCTTCTTCGTTAACCGTCATCGTTAGACAGTCGACCGGACAGATATCGATACAAGCATCGCACTCGATACAAGCTGACTCAGTGAAGTTGGTCTGGATATCGCAGTTCAAACACCGCTCGACTTCTTTCCGCGTTTGCTCGGCAGTAAAGCCCTCTTCAACTTCGACGGTCATGTTCGAGAACCTAACCGGAAGATCGACGTGGATCATCTTCTGCCGCGAAGCCGGATCGTAGTTGTTGCTGTACGCCCACTCGTGAAGCCCCATCTTGGTGCTCGCCAGTGTCTGTCCCTTCGGCGGACGGTCGGTCAGCGGTAATCCTTGACAGAACTGATGGATCGAAATCGCAGCCTGGTGGCCTTGCTCGACAGCCCAAATGATGTTTGCGGGACCGAACGCAGAGTCGCCGCCGAAGAAGACGCCTTCTCGAGTCGACATGAACGTGTCCTTGTCAACGACCGGCATGTCCCACTTCCCGAATTCGAGGCCGATGTCGCGTTCAATCCAGGGGAACGCGTTGTCCTGACCGATTGCGAGAACGACGGAGTCGCACTCCAATATCACGCGGCCAATGGTTTCCTGAACGAGCTTTCCGTCGATCTCCTCAGACTTGAATTGATCGAATTCCATGCCCTTCAATTTGCCGTCTTCAATGACAAATCGAACCGGCTGGAGATTCTCGACGATATCGATCAGCTCTTCTTCGGCATCCTCCAACTCCCAAGGCGATGCCTTGAAGTACTTACGCGTCTTGCGGGCGATGACCTTGACGTCTTTGGCCCCAAGTCGCTTGGAGGAGCGGCAGCAGTCCATCGCTGTGTTGCCGACGCCGATGATCAGAACGCGCTCGCCGACCGAAGTGACGTGACCGAAGTGGATCGCTTCAAGCCATTCGATTCCGATAAAGATCTGATCCGAGTCGTATCGACCAGGGATCACAAGCTCTTTGCCTTTTGGCGCTCCGGTACCAACAAAAACGGAGTCGAATTCATTGGAATCCAGCAGTTCCTTGAGGCTGTCGATCGGCGTGTTGTACTTCATCTTGACGCCCATGTCGACGATATAGCCGATCTCTTCGTCAAGGACCTCTTCAGGCAGCCGGAAGGCGGGGATATTGATCCGCATCAGTCCGCCGGGGCGTGGACCCTTTTCAAATATCGTGATGTCGTACCCGAGCGGCATGAGATCGTTTGCGACCGTCAAAGATGCCGGGCCGGCGCCGACAAGGGCGATCTTCTTGCCGTTCTTCTGCTCCGGTGCACGCGGGATTCGAGCGCTGATGTCACTCTTGTGATCCGCGGCGACCCGCTTCAGGCGGCAAATCGCGACGGGTTTTCCATCAACGCGAGTACGCCGGCAAGCCGGTTCGCAGGGGCGGTCACACGTTCTTCCGAGAATTCCGGGAAATACATTCGACTGCCGGTTGACAATGTAGGCATCGTCAAAACGACCTTGTGCAATCAACCGTATGTATTCAGGAACGTTCGTGTGTGCAGGGCAAGCCCATTGGCAATCCACTACCTTGTGGAAATAATCGGGGTTTCCGACGTCAGTCCGACGCATCCTTTGATTCTAACTAATCACGATCGCTAGTTGCCTCAATAAAATGGCAATACACGTCATGGTTTTCTCTACTTTCTCAATAGTTTAGTGTTTCGACTGAGAACAAGCAGTTTTACGTGCAACATGGTGTGAGCGATGTCGAATGACGATGCCGTATGGGCTGAAACCACTGACGGAGGGCTACTCAAGCAGCTCTTCGGTGTCTATCCAACGTTGCACGACTCAAAGATTGTCTCAGTCAAAATCGATAGGGCAAGTGACAGTATTCAAATGGTCCTCGACTATGCCGATATGGTTGGTGAAGAAGTCGATCAGAAGCTTTCGGCGAGAATTATGTTGGAGTGGAGGGGTGTGATCGCATTTGAAGTGCCGCTAGGAGATGCCGATCTCGTTAGTCTCGATTTTGGACGTCGAGAGAATCAGATCGTGACAATGTTAGAAACTTGGCCGGGCGTTTTCGGAACGGTTATCAGTGAGTCGGTTGAAGCTACGCTCGTTCAACTCGATCCGGGCGACCCCGACGAGATCTTCTGGTTGCGATACAAATAGCATGCTCATTCCCGATCGACCTGCCTTGGTCTTGGCCCCGATGGAGGGGATCACCGACGCCCCGATGCGTGCCCTCCAAGGATCCACCGGCGCATTTACCTATGCCGTTTCGGAGTTCCTGCGAGTAAGCAGCGATCCATTGCCGTCAAAAGTGTTCCTTCGGGACATCCCAGAGCTCTTGCATGGAGGGAAGACTCCGACAGGGGTGCCAGTACAGATCCAACTTTTGGGTGGAGATCCCGACCTAATGGCCCAATCGGCAGTAGCTGCTTGCGAGTCGGGCGCTCCGGCAATCGATATCAACTTCGGTTGCCCGGCCAAAACTGTAAACCGTCACGACGGCGGCGCTTCTCTCTTGAAACACCCTTTCAGAATCCGTGAGATCGTCGCTGCCGTCCGCTCTGCGGTCCCGGCGAGTATTCCGGTGTCGGCAAAGCTTCGATTGGGATGGGACTCTATCGAGAGCATTCATCTCAACGCAGCTATGGCAGCCGAGGGTGGCGCAGCTTGGTTGACGATTCACGCACGAACCAGAGTTCAAGGCTATCTTCCTCCCGTCTTTTGGCCGCATGTCGGACAGGTCAAGGAGGATCTAAGGATTCCAATTATCGCAAACGGCGACATCTGGACCTTTGAGGATTTCCTTCGCTGCCGAGAAGAAACTGGATGCATCCACTACATGATCGGCCGAGGCGCGTTGGCGAATCCCGTTTTGTCGAGGCAGATCGCCGATGAGTTGGGTATTCGTAAATCGGATCGGATGAGCTTTGTTTGGAGTGAAGAAGAGTGGATCCCGTTGCTTCAGCGCCTCATCTACTTCACCGACTTCTATGGAAACAAGGTCCCATTACGTAACCTTTTGAGGTTCAAACAGT
>Ga0364873_10556_pt1 | contig 16311 bp, 15 predicted proteins | sample ExccelAu500001D3_2_FD_206928 | JGI IMG/M metagenome (GOLD analysis project Ga0364873, IMG submission 206928) | Enriched cells from Trout Bog Lake Hypolimnion, Wisconsin, USA - BchlTB.Aug07.5000.01.D3 | ecosystem: Environmental > Aquatic > Freshwater > Lake > Hypolimnion/Profundal zone | place... | reverse complement strand
GATGACAAAGGAGAGCAGGCACAGACCAAGGCTGAAAACAACGGCGATGCCGACTTGAACGGGATAGGAAAACCGGATCCAGATACGGCGGATGGCAGTGCTGTATTTGACGGCGAAAAGGGAGCAGCCGAGTCCGGCCGCCCAGCCGAGAAGAACGTCCTCGACATAGTGGACGCCAAGATAGGGGCGCGAAAATCCGATGAGGACGATGGCGGCAATCGCAAAGGCGCGGAAGTACCCATTGCGGACGACAACGAAAAGATACGAGTAGAACGAGGCTGCGGCCATGGCGTGGCCGGAAGGCGTGGAGTATTCCAGGGCGAGGCTTCGCGCTGCTTGTGGAGAGACGGCCCACTCCTTCAGGTATGTTCCCTCGAGGACAAAGGGGCGAGGATTCTTGATGATGAGCTTGAGCAGGATGTTGAGCGATGAGGTGAGGCTCATCAGCACGGCAAGCCGGATCGCCACCTTCTTGTTCCACGCGATGTAAATCAGCGTGATGATGAAGGTATAGAGATTACCCAACGCGGAAACAGCGAGAAAGAACTGTGTGAGCAAGGGAGTGCGGTGGCTGGCTAGGAACTCGAGAATGGGCAGATTGAAGTGCAGCGGGGGCATCTTGTTCTTTCTTGCGATGCGGACAGGGATCGGGCTGGACGCGAGGCCATTTCCGGTTTAGAGTTGCGGGAAGATCTCGCGGAATTCCCATGCGCCGGATTTGCCCGCCAGCCACTCGGCCCCGCGGACGGCACCGATGGCGAAGCCGCGACGGCTTGAGGCGTCGTGGCGGAGCTCGAGGGTGTCGGTTTCACTGTGCGCCATGACGATATGCTCGCCTTTGGCGTCGCCCACGCGATGGGAGGTGATGGGCACATCGATGCCGGGGTGGGCGGCCACAACAATCTCCTTGAGCGTGATGGCGGTTCCCGAGGGCGCGTCGAGCTTGGAGGTGTGGTGGGTTTCGTCGATCGTGAAGCTGTAGCCGTCGAGCTGGGCCAGCTCCGCGGTGAGGCGGAAGAGCTTTTGCACGCCGATGGAAAAGTTGGTGCCGTAGAGGAATCCGCCGCCGCGTTTGGCAGCCAGCGCCTTCAACTCTTCGAGGTGAGCGTACCAGCCGGTGGTGCCGACGACGATACGGCCGCCCAGAGCCAGCACGGCGCGGATGTTCTCAACCGCCGCTTCAGGGGCTGTGAAGTCGATGACGACGTCAACACCAGCAAGATTGGGTGCAGTGAGCGCGGCCGCATGCTCGTTCTCGTTGATGTCGAGCGCGCGGACGCCGTGGCCCCGCTCGCGCGCGACTTCAGCGACGAGGCTGCCGGTTCTTCCCTTGCCTAAGACGAGAATGAGCATTTGGTTCCTTCGGAACAGTTGTCAGTGATCAGTGCGCACTGTTCACTGTCTACTGTATCGGCTTTCTTGAGTCCACATCGAAGATGGTTGGGTCGGGATCTTTGAAGAAGGTGGCGTGGAGGGAGCGGACGGCTTCTTCCGCGTCGTCTTCTTCGATCATGAAGCTCATGTTGATTTCGCTGGCCCCCTGCGAGATCATGCGCACGTTGACGTGGCGAACCGCGTTGAAGACCTGCGCGGCGATGCCGTTCTGGCCGCGAATATCCTCGCCCACCATGCAGACGAGCGCTTTTTTGCCTTCGCACTTGACGTCGGCGATCCGTTCAAGATCGGCGACGATGGCGGGCAGCTTGTCATTGGCGTCGACGGTGAGCGAAACGCTGACTTCACTGGTAGAAACCATGTCCACCGGGCACTGGTGCTTATCGAAGATTTCGAAGATCTGGCGCAGGTAGCCGTGGGTCATGAGCATGCGGCTGGCCACGATATCGATGATGCTCAGCTTCTTTTTGACCGAGATCGACTTGAAGGGGCTTTTGCAGTGCGGGGCGAGCGAGATGATGCGCGTGCCCTCGCAGGCAGCGTTGCGGCTGTTGAGCACCAGGACAGGAATATTTTTCTTGACTGCAGGCAGAATGGTGGCCGGGTGCAGCACCTTGGCGCCGAAGTAGGCCAGTTCCGCGGCTTCTTCAAAGCTGATGACCTTAACGCGCAGCGCATCGGGACAGACGCGCGGATCGGCAGTCATGATGCCGTCCACATCGGTCCAGATCTCGATAGCTTCAGCCGAGAGGGCGCCGCCGATCAGCGCTCCGGTAAAGTCCGAGCCGCCACGGCCGAGCGTGGTGGTGAGTCCCGCCTCGTTGGAAGCGATGAAGCCGCCCATGACGGGAACCTTGCCCTCGGCGACGAGGGGCAGCAGCCTCTCCTGGGCGCGGCGGTCGATGATCGCGTCATTGGGAATGGCCTTCTGGAACTGCGAATCGGTGATGATGATTTTGCGCGCATCCACGTGTTCCGCGTCGATACCGCGCTGGCGGAAGGCCGCAGCCACGATGCGGCTGGAAATGCGTTCGCCGTAGCTCACGATGAGGTCAGAGATGCGGGGCGTGAGTTCAAGAATGGCGGCAAGGCCGCGCAGAACTTCGTCGAGGGCGTCGAACTTTTCGTCGATCAGGTGGACAAGCGCGGTGGCTTCAGCGGGATTCTTGATCAGGGCACAGGCAGTGTCGCGATGGCGCGAGCGCAGCCGCGAACTGAGTGAGAGGGCTCCGGTGCGATCGCCCTGTGCGGCGGCGGAGGCCGCGCGCAGCAGCATGTCAGTAACTTTGGCCATGGCGCTGACCACCACGACCGGCTGTTTACCCAAGGCGATGCGTCCTGCAACGATTGCGGCGGTACGCTCAATTGCGGCGGGGTCCTCAACCGAGGTGCCGCCAAACTTCATCACTGCCAGGCTCATCGAAATCTTCCCATCGTGCGTTGCCGGCCCGCTCGAGCTTTACCGGCTCGATTTGGGGCGCCGGCCGTTCAGGCGCTGGCTGCGGCTTCAGCAACGGGCTCAAGCTTGCCCAGGTTGGCCAGCAGTTCGGCGTTCAGAATGGTGGCTCCCGCTGCGCCGCGGACCGTGTTGTGCGAGAGCAGCACGAACTTCCAATCCAGCAGGTTGCAGGGGCGCAAACGTCCCACGGTAACGGCCATGCCGTTGCCGCGATTGCGATCGAGCCGCGGCTGTGGCCGGTCGTTCTGCGGAGCCCACTCCACCGGCTGATCGGGCGCTGTGGGCAGCTTCATGCCGGTCAGGGGACGATACTCAGCCCACGCGGCCAGAATCTCGTCGCGGGTGGCCAGGCGGCCCAGCTTATTGCCAAGCTTGAGAGAGACGCACTCGGTGTGCCCGTCGACCACGGGAACGCGATTGCAATGCGCCGTGATGCCGGAGGCGAGCGGCTTCACGACGTTTCCGCTCAGCTTGCCGAGCAGCTTGAGGGTTTCCTCTTCCATCTTTTCTTCTTCGCTGCCGATGTAGGGGACCACGTTGTCGAGGATGTCCATGGACGCCACGCCGGGATAGCCCGCACCACTCACGGCCTGCATGGTGGTGACGAAGATCTGCTCGATACCGAAGCGCTCTTCGATGGGCTTGAGCGCCATGACCAACCCGATGGTGGAACAGTTGGGATTGGTGACAATGTAGCCACCCGAGTCCCGCCGCGATGCCTGCTCTTCGATCAGGTGCAGATGATCGGCATTGACCTCAGGGATCACCAGAGGCACGTTCGGCGTCATGCGGAAGGCGCTCGAATTCGAGAGCACGGCGCAACCGGCGTTGGCGAACTTGGGCTCCATTTCGCGCGCGAAGGCGGCGTCGATGGAGGCGAAGATGACCTTGGGAGCGCCCTCGGGATCGGCCGGGGAGACGGTCATTTTGGCAATGCGCTCGGGCAGCGGTGTGTCGAGGCGCCACTTGGCGGCTTCGCCGTAGAGCTTGCCGCTGGAGCGGTCGCTGGCCGCAAGCCAGGTTACCTCGAACCACGGGTGGTTTTCGAGCAGTTGGATGTAGCGCTGGCCCACCATTCCGGTGGCGCCGAGAATGCCGACTGGTTGCTTGCGTTGTGTGGCCATAGACACTCCAGTGTACAGGAGAGCTGGTTTCAGTTCACGCTTTTTGGCCGTGAGTGCGACGTGTGCGCTCGCTGGAAGGCCTTTGCATGGAGGGGTTTAGTGGTTTTGGCGGATTTTCGGCGAAAAATCCCTGTGGAATTGCGGGTCTGCCGCCGATAAGCGATACCGGGAGCCGGCTTTCGAGCACTCGCGCTCAAGAGCGCGGCTGGGAAGGATCGGGGAGGCACAGCCGTGGCATTTATACGTTCAAAAGAAGAGGCCGCGGCTCCGACAGTTGAGCGCTTCCTTACCTTGCTGGTGGAGGGCGCCGCGGCGGGGGTCCCCGAGGTGGAGCCGGAGGCCTATCGCGGATTCCGGACCAAGGTGGAGGAGTTGGCCCGGCGGCTGCCCGACCGGCTGCCTGATGAAGAAAAGCTGGCACTGATCCAGACAATTCTGCGCGAGTTCACGAGTCACCGTAACGGGGCGGAGACGGCGCTTCGCGAACAGCAGGCAGCCCTGCGCAGCGTAGTGGCAACACTGCTGGGAGAACTGCTCGCTAGCCTGGGGGTCGATCCGGCTTCGCCTGACGCCGTACCGCTGGTGCAGCTTGCCAAGCGGCTGAGCAATGCGGGCGACATCAATGCGTGGCGCGAAAAGTTCAACCTGTTCCTGCATCCGCTGAACGGCAAAGGTCCGGCAGATGACATGGCGGCACGGCTGCGTGCGGCCGACTGCTCCACGGCGAACGACAATGCAGCCGGGCTGCGCGGCGGCGGGAGCGCACTGGAGCATCTGCGCAAGATCATGGCATCTTCAGGCGATGGATTCATCGTGCAGTTCCGGTTGAGCTGCCTTGAAGTAATCAGCCAGCGCTTTGGCCCGGAGGCTGTGGAAGATTGCCTGATGGCGGTGTCGGCCTACCTGACGGCCGGATTGCAAAGCAGCGATTCCATCTATCACTGGAGCGATTCGGCCCTGCTGGCAATTCTGCAGGGCAGGCCCAGCGAGGCGATTCTTTCGGCGGAACTGGAGCGGATCATGGCGCAGAACCGCGAAAGCAGCATCAACGTGGCGGGTCGCACGATCATGCTGCGCATCCCGCTGACTTTTGAAGTGACACCCATCAACCGCCTGCGCTCGGCAGATGACCTGTTAAGAATTTCAGCCCGTTAATCCAACGAAAGGTGAGACCCGTGAATCCTGTACCCCAGGCCGAAGACACTCGCGAGAAGCTGCAAACAGCAGCCAGCATCGATACCGACCCGATTGATGATTTGCCACTGCCCTACATTGAAATGGACGCCTTTGGCGTGGTGACACGCGCGAACCGCGCAACCCTGGCGCTGCATCCGCCGGAGCGCGGAGAGCTGGTGGGCAAGATGGTGTGGGACTTGATGGCCGCGGACGAAAAGGACCCCAGCTTTGCGGCCTATTGCTCCACCATGGAAGCCGGCGCGGAGCCGGAGGTCGTGCGGCGCTCGCTCTACGACCGTTCAGGGCAGTTCAGAACCTATGAGCTCTATCGCAAGCTGATGCGCGACGAGCGCGGAGCCGCTGCCGGAATGCGTGTGATTTTTGTCGACGTGACCGAAAAGGTGAAGGCACTTGACGAAGCTCACCGGACGCGGCTGTGGCTGGAGAGCATCATGGAATCGGTGTGGGAGGCCGTGATCGTCACCGACTCGGTAGGCTTTATCCGCAAGGCGAATCCGGCAGCCGAGAAGCTGCTGCGGGCGAACCATGGAGAGTTGGCGGGCATGCTGATTGAAGAGGGACTGCCAATTACGGAATGCGCGGGCGGCAATCGTTCGGAGCTGCAGTTCAATAGCTGGCTTGAAACTCCGTCGAGAGGTACGGCGACGGTGCTCGACCGTCAGGGAAAAGAGATTCACGTGGATTTGAGCACATCGCCGATCTTCGACAAGGAGACCCGGTCAACGACGGGCGTGGTTTACATTTTGCGGGCGCTTTAGTGTGGCGCGGAGCAGCGGCTAGCCCATCGCCGCCAGTACCGCATCGGCAAACTGGCTTGTGCCTGCAGTGCCGCCCACATCCCGCGTGAGCGTCTTGCGCTCGCCGTAGACCGTCTCGATGGCCTTCTGCACTTTGTCTGCCGCTGCGGGCTCGTCGATGTGACGCAGCATGAGCACCGCCGACTGGAGCAGCGCCGTCGGGTTGGCTACATCCTTGCCCGCGATGTCGGGCGCGGAGCCGTGGACCGCTTCAAAGATGGCGCACTCGACACCGAGGTTGGCTCCGGGCACAAGGCCCAGGCCGCCGACGAGGCCGGCGCAGAGATCGCTGACAATGTCGCCGTAGAGGTTCTCAAGCAGCAGCGTGTCGTACTGGAAGGGATTCATGACGAGCTGCATGCAGGTGTTGTCAATGAGCTGTTCGCCGTAAAAAATATCCGGGAACCCTTCAGCCACCGTGCGCGCGCAACGCAGAAAAAGGCCGTCGGAGAGCTTCATAATGTTGGCCTTGTGGATGGAGTGAATCTTCTTGCGTCCGTGTTTGCGCGCGTATTCGAACGCAAACTTTGCAATCCGCGTGGAGCCTTTTTCGCTGATCACCTTGATGCTTTCAACCACACCGGGAACCACTTCGTGCTCCAGGCCGACGTACTCGCCCTCAGTGTTTTCGCGGACGATGATGAGGTCGACGCCGGGCCAGTGCGTGGCCAGGCCGGGGAGATTCTTGATGGGACGGAAGTTGGCGAAGAGGTCAAATTTTTTGCGCAGCGTGACGTTGATACTCTTGAAGCCGCCGCCGATGGGCGTGGTGACGGGCCCCTTGAGCGCGACGCGATTGCGCTCAAGGGATTCGTACAGCGCGGCAGGAATGTACTCGCCGTGAATCTCGAAGGCCTCGGCCCCGGCCGCGTAACGTTCCCACTCGAACTTGACGCCGGTGGCTTCAAGAATGCGAACCACTGCGTGCGTAACTTCCGGGCCGATGCCGTCACCGGGGATCAGTGTGATCTTGTGCGCCATACACGAACTCCTTGCGTTCAACTGCGTTGGCTATCTATTTCTTGCCCCTAGGGCCATTGCTCTTGAGCAGGCCTTCCAGTTCTTCCTTGAATTCGCGCACGTCTTTGAAGTCGCGGTAGACGGAGGCGAAACGAATGTAGGCGACTGTGTCGAGGCCCTTGAGATGCTCCATAATGAGCTCGCCTACTTCGCTGGTGGTGCGCTCGCGTTCCGGCGCGTCCACTAGATAGGCTTCGGTGGCGTCCACCACTCTTTCAAGCTGTAACGAGGAGACCGGGCGTTTTTCGCAGGCGCGCAGCAGGCCGCTCAAAACTTTCTGGCGGTCGAAGCGCTCGCGCCGTCCGTCTTTCTTGACCACCATGTAGGGAATTTCGTCGATGCGCTCGTAGGTCGTGAAGCGGCGGTTGCAGCGCTCGCACTCGCGCCGGCGCCGGATCGAGTCGGCCTCCTTGCTTTCGCGCGAGTCGACCACTTTATCCTGCCCGAAACCACAATAGGGACATTTCATGTTTAGCCTGATTTTACGGCATCGGCGGGGTCATTGCGGAATTTGGGATCGGAGCCTCCTTCCCCCCCGGATTGAGGCGAACCGCGTGTCAGGCTGTGGCGCTGTGGCCGGCACACTGCATGACACCAAGAAAACCTGTCCACGGACCCACAGCCTCGCGGTACTGGACGGCCATGATGCGCGCGATCTGGTGGAGATGGTTGAGGTCGTGGGCCGCCCAGGTGGCCAGCAGTTGAGACAGAGTGACCTCGCCGAACGCAGGATGGTGGCCGCGCCGCTCTAAATCCGCTGGAGTCAGATTGAACGCGCGCAGCGCTTCGAGATTTTGTGCGCGCACCTCGGCGAAGTCATCGAGCAGCCCTCCGAGCAATTTCCCTTGCTTGAAACGCAGGTAGCCATCGCGCGGGAACGGGGGAAACGGCTGAGACTGTCCCGCGTGCAGAATCACGTTTGCCCGGGGCATCCAGTCGTCATGCTCGGCGTGGATGAGGTGGGCAATGACAGTGGATACGCTCCAGGTGCCGTCGCCTTCGTTGGTTTCGGTCCACACCGGCGGCAGGCCGTGCAGCAGGGCGTCAAGAGCGGCGGGCGTGCGGGTGAGGAGAGCGATGGTGTCTTGCAGGTTGAAGTTCATGATGCCTCGCAATGTAAATGAGAAAGCGGTGTAAACGCGGAAACGACAACTTGGCGCAAATGCAACAACGGCCTGAGAATCGCTTCTCAGGCCGCTGCCGGTGAACTGTTGGGATTGGACTGGAGGCCTTCGCGCTTTCGCGAACGCCAGAGCCATGACGTGGAACCCGTTACCGGATCCTTGCAGGACTTACCTGGGAGCTGGGGCGCAAGGGCCTCAGGCCTCAGTCACCTCACGTACGATGCAACTGGAACAATCAGATTTCATAGGCTGGATCATCCTCCTTTCCCGTGTAGCCCTAAGCTAACCCGGAAGACGTCGGGCGTCAAGCCAATTTGGGCGGCCGGCTTAACAAGCGTTGCCGCAGGGCGCGCTCGCAATGGACGGAGAAATACCTGGCCACCAGCCACCCGAGAACCCAGGCCAGCGCGAAGACCGGCGGATACCAGAGAATGCCCCAGCGAATGCCTGTGCCGCTACCCTTGTAGATCCGGACCAGGGTGAGAACGACGAATATGTGGGTGAGGTAGATTTCGTAGCTGAGGCGGCCGAACGACCGGAAGGCTGCGGAACCCGGCAGCAACCACTGCGGCGACATGCGCGCCTGCCAGTGAAAGCCAACCACGAGACAACCGGCAGAGAACGTGAGCAGCAGAATGACCCCGTTGCCGAGCCAGTGCCAGAGCAGATTCTCAAAGCCCAGCACCGCGAAGACGCCACAGGCGCCAAAAATCTGCAGCGCCATCAGCAGGCCTCGGCTTTTGAGAGTGAAGTGCGCAGCGACGATTGCGCCCAGGACACCCACGGCGATGGCGCCCATGCCGGGCAGATAGGCTTTCTCTTTCCAGATGGGGTTGCCGACGATGGACGCGAAGGCCATGGGCTGCGAGAGCGCGAGCAGGGCCAATGCGGGTGCGAGAATCCAGTCTTTGCGGAGCAGCAGGCATACGATCGGAAAGCCGAGATAAAACACTTCTTCGATGGAGAGCGACCAGAGCACGTCCCAGTTGGCGGGCAGATAACCGGTGTGGCCTTCAAACCAGTTGAGGTAAAGGCCGAATGCAGAGGCGACGGCTTTGGGCAGCGACTGACCCGGCTGGTTGATGACGTAATCGGGCACATGGGCCAGATGAAGAACGGAGAGGATGGCCACAAGCGCCACCAGGCAGGGCACAATGCGCGAGGCGCGACGCACGTAGAAGGCGCGCACATCAATGGCTCCCAGGCTCCCCCATCGCTGGAGGCTTTTGGTTGCGATCAGGAAGCCTGAAACGACAAAGAAGATGAAGACCGCCTCGGAGCCATTGAAGGTGAGGTCGTTGAGAAAGAGGCTCGGGAGAAATCCCGCCAGCACGCCCTTGGTCAGGCGAATGCGGAGTCCCACGTGGTTGAGGATGACGAGAAGAATGGAGATGCCGCGCAGCAGGTCGATTCCCGGATTGCGTGCAGGGCTGCGTGCTGGATTGCGCGCAGGGTTTTCGGGGCGCATCTGCAAATCCGGCATCCGAAGGCTCTCCCAGTTAGCTAAAGGCTGCTAGCGCCTTACCACTTCTCCAGGTTGACCTTACCGTCGCGGCCCAGCACCGAATGCTTCTGGAAATTCCGGTCATCACGAGCGGGGAAGTCGTTGCGGAAGTGCGCGCCGCGGCTCTCCTTGCGAGCGTGAGCAGACAAGAGAATCGCTTTGGCAACGCGGCAGAGGGATTGGGCTTCTGCGAGGTGGCGGCTGGTTTTGCCCTGCTGCCCGAAAAAGGCGAGCGTTGTCTCGACGCTTGCCTGAGCGGCGAATCCCTCCTGCAAGCTAGACTCCTGGCGGAGAAGTCCGGCATGCGCCCACATCGCCCGCTGCAAGGTAGCGATCTGGATCACGACGAGTTCTTCGTCATAGCTGGACAGTGGTTTGATTCCCTGCTCGGGCTCGTCGTCGGTGGCCACCAGCGGGAGGACGCTTGCGAGCATGGATTGCGCGGCGCGCGCGCCGAAGACCAGCCCTTCCAGCAGCGAGTTCGAAGCAAGGCGATTGGCGCCGTGTACGCCCGTGCAGGCAGCTTCTCCGGCGGCATACAAGCCCGGCAACGACGTACGTCCATCGAGATCGGTGCGAATGCCGCCCATGAGGTAATGGGCAGCAGGGCGGACGGGAATGAGGTCGCGCGCCAGATCGAGTGAGTAAGGAACGAGGAAAGCGCTGATACCAGGAAAGCGCTGGTGCAGGTCGACGCCCTTCACATGGCGCATGTCGAGATAGACGGGCTGGGCGCTGCCGTCGGCGCCCAGGCCTTCGCGCGCGATGGCGCGCGCCACCACATCGCGCGGAGCTAGCTCGAGCAGCGGGTGGTAGCGCTCCATGAAGCGCTCGCCGCGATGGTTGCGCAGATATGCGCCTTCACCGCGAAGCGCCTCAGACAGCAGAAAACGAGGGGCGCCGGGAAGCGACAGCGCGGTGGGATGAAACTGGTAGAACTCCATGTCGGCCAGTTCGGCGCCGGCTTGAGCAGCAAGGGCGATGCCGTCACCGGTGGCTACGGCCGGATTGGTGGTGTCAGAGTAGACCTGGCCCGCTCCCCCGGCAGCAATCAGAACAGCGCGGGCTGCGACGCGCTGGAGCGAACATTGCAGATCGCCATTGCCCGCGCGGGCAATCGCAAGATCGGCGCCGGCGACCCGGTCCCCTTCAGTCACCAGATTCGTAGCCATGGTCCACTCGGCAAAGCGGATGCGCTTTTGCTTGCGCGCATGTTCGACAAGCGAACGGCTGATCTCGGCTCCGGTGGCGTCGCCGCCCGAGTGCAGGATGCGCGCGAGCGAGTGAGCGCCTTCGCGGGTGCGCAGCAGTTGCCCGGCTTCCGTATCAAAGCGCGCACCCCACTCGATGAGCTCGGCCACGCGGACGGGACCCTCCGCGACGAGCACTTCTGCGGCGGGACGGTAGACAAGTCCGTCGCCGGCCCTGATGGTGTCTTCAAGATGAAGGGTTACGTCTTCATCGCCTTCCGTGGCGACGGCAATGCCGCCCTGGGCGTAGTGCGTATTCGACTCGGAGAGCGACTCCTTGGTGACGACAAGTACTTCGCCGTGGCGGGCCAGCTCAACGGCGGCACGAAGGCCGGCAACGCCTGCGCCCATGATAAGAAAATCAACTTCGGTGGCCCGTGGCATCAGGCTTGAGGCTAACAGAGAGGGAGTGGGCAGTGCATGGTGGCCAACCTGCTGGTTTCCCCTCCCCGCAACTCCGCGTTTCGATTGATGCGGCCCTGGCGCGGAATGTGGTAATCTTCGGGCAATTGGCCCCCCTTGGCCGAGAGTGCGCTAATCGTTTTACCCGTCATGGAGGTACCTTGAAAGCTACATCCAGAAGACATTTTCTCAAGACCACTTTCGCGGCGGGCGCACTTGCCGGCATGGCCCGGCTCCCGCTCATTGCGGAAACCGGCAAGGCAACCGATTGGGTAACCCTCGGCCACTCAGGAGTGAAAGTGACGCGGCTGGCTTTCGGCACAGGGACCAACAACGGCCATGTGCAGCGCAGCCTGGGCCAGGACGGCTTCAACGCGCTGGTGCGCCACGCCTACGACAGCGGCATTCGCTTCTTCGAGTCGGCCGAGGCCTATACCGGCATGCACGAGATGCTCGGCATCGCGCTCAAGGGCATTCCCCGCGAAAACTACCGCCTCATGACCAAGGTGGAGACGGGCGACGGCAAGGATCCGCAGACCAAGATCGACGACCTGCGCAGAGCCGCGCAAACCGACTACTTCGACATCATGCTGCTGCACGTGCAGACGTCCCCCAACTGGCCGTCGGAAACCACGCGCTGGCAGGACGTGATTCTTGAAGCCGAGCACAAACAAGCGGTCCGCACGCACGGCGCGTCAGTGCATGGACTGCCGGCGCTGCGCCAGGTTCCCACCGCCAAGTGGCTTGAGATCGGCATGATCCGCATGAACCATAAGGGCGTGCACATGGATACCGAAGGCCAGAGCTGGACCGCCATCGGCAACGTGCCGGAGGTTGTGGAGCACGTGAAGCAGACCAAGGCGGCCGGCAAGGGCGTCATCAGCATGAAACTGATCGGCGAAGGAGCGTTCACCAACCGTGACGATCGCAAGGCCGCCATGCGCTTCGCTTTCAGAAATGCCGGCATCGATTGCGCAACGGTGGGGTACAAGAATACGGCTGAAGTGGATGAGGCGATCGAGAACCTGAACATGGCGTTCGCGTGAGAAAAGCAGTGAACAGTGATCAGTGACCAGAAAGACCTGTGGAAGTAACCTGGCACGATCGATTCAAAGGCCAAGGTTGGAGGGATCAAATGGATTCATTGTCACGGCGTAGTTTTATCAAGGCGGGCGTTGCCGCTGGAGCGCTGGCAGGCGGACTGCCAATTCCTGCCGAGAAGGCCACGGCAACCGAATGGGTGACGCTGGGGCGCTCCGGAATCAAAGTAACGCGCCTGGCGTTTGGCACAGGAACCCACGGCGGGCGAGTGCAGCAGGACCTTGGCCAGGAAGGTTTCACCAAGCTGGTGCGCTACGCGTACGACCGCGGCATCCGGTTCTTTGAGACTTCTGAATCGTACGACAGCTCGCAGCAGATGCTGGCCACGGCGCTCAAAGGGATTCCGCGCGAAAGCTATGCGCTGATGTCGAAGGTGACAACCGATGACGGGGTTATTCCCGCGGCGAAGCTGGACGAGCTGCGCAGCAACTCGAGCACAGACTACTTTGACATCATGCTGCTGCACTGGCAGCACACGGCAACGTGGTTCGACGACACGAAGCACTGGCAGGATGCGGTGATGCAGGCCCAGGCCAAGGGTCACATCAAGTGCCACGGCGCCAGCGTGCACGGGCTGCCCGCGCTGCGGCAGATGCCGGGCAACAAGTGGCTGGATGTGGCCATGATCCGGATGAACCACAAAGGGAAAATCATGGACGCCGAGTCCTACGAAATGGATCAGATAGGAAACGTGCCCGAGGTTGTGGCGCACGTGAAGCAAGTGAAGAAGGAAGGCATGGGCGTGATCAGCATGAAGCTGATCGGCGAAGGGACATTCAACCACGAGGACCGGCAAAAGGCGATGCGGTTCGCGTTCCGGGAAGCCGGCGTGGATACGGTGACCGTAGGCTACAAGAACACGGCTGAAATTGATGAAGCCATCGACAATCTGAACCTGGCGCTGGCGTAAGCGCAGGGACTAAGGGACTGAGGGACTCGGGACTCGCTCTCTTCCAATCCACGACGCGACTGCGCAGACGACCAGGATCACGCCGATGATCGCCAGCGACACGGTGATGGGCACTTGGAGCCAGTGCGCAGCGAGCATTTTGAGCGCGACGAAGCCGAGCAGTGCGGCCAGGCCAAAGTGCAAATAGCGGAAGCGATCGAGCAGGGCGGACATGGCCATATAGAGTGAGCGCAGGCCCAGCACCGCTGCGATGTTCGACGTGTACACGACAAAAGGATTGTGTGAGACGGCGAGCACAGCGGGAATGGAATCCAGCGCAAACAGCAGGTCAGTCACTTCGACGGCCAGAATAACCGGTAGCAGCGAGCCCTTGGCAGGCTGCAGTTTCCTGATCCAGTCAGGAATGGCGCCGCGCGTAGATCCGCTCTGCAGCAGCCGGACCGCAGCATAGAGCAGAAAAATCCCGAAGACCCAGTTGATCCAGTCGAAACGCTTGAGCAGGGTTACGCCAAGCGCGATGAACAGGCCGCGCAGAAGGACTGCCCCGCCCACTCCCCACACGAGAGCCGTGTGCTGGCGCTGCGAACTGATGCGAAAGCCCTGAAAGAGAACCATGAAGACAAAAAGGTTGTCGACGCTGAGCGAAGTTTCAATGGTATAGCCAGCCACAAACTCGAGCGCGGACTGGTGCCCCTGGGCATGGGCGATCCAACCGGCAAAGCCGAGAGATGCCGCCAGCAATGCTGCGGTTACGGACCAGGCAAGGATCTGGGCATGGCGGGAGGCGCGCCGGTTGAGCAGCCAATCGGCCACCAGCAGCCCAAGAACCGCTGCGTGAAAGCCCACCCACCATGTCCAGGAAACGCCCGCAATCATACGTGGATGCTACAGCATGGCTGGTTGCTGCCGCCTGCATCGTCGCTCCCACAGAGAGGGACGGGCATCCGCACGCTTTGACGCGGAATGCCTTCCGACCGCATCTACAAAGGAGAGGTCGAAGCGTTGAGCGATCCAAACCCCACTGCGACAGCCACCACGCCTGCTGAGCGGCCGCTCGAGACTAAAACCCAGGATCCAGGACGGCGTCCTCAAGTCGTCATCGTGGGTGGAGGCTTTGCGGGCATCCACGCGGCCCGATCGCTGGCGCACCTCCCGGTGGACGTGACCGTGTTCGATCGGCGCAACTATCACCTGTTTCAGCCGCTGCTCTACCAGGTGGCTCTTGCGGTGCTTTCCCCGGCTGATATTGCCCAGCCCATCCGCACCATCCTGAAACATCAGGCGAATACGCAGGTGCTGATGGACGAGGTGACCGGCATCGACGCGACTGGGCGAACACTATCGCTCGTGAGTGGGTCGCAGGTGGGCTACGACTACCTGGTGCTGGCGACTGGCTCAACGCACTCGTACTTTGGCAAAGATGAATGGGCCCCACAGGCGCCGGGCCTGAAGACCATTGAAGACGCAACCGAGATTCGGCGGCGGGTGCTGCTGGCCTTTGAATTGGCCGAGCGGCAAATGGTGGAGCATGGCTGGCATCCGCCGCTGAATTTTGTGGTGGTGGGCGGTGGTCCCACGGGCGTGGAGCTGGCCGGAGCCATCTCGGACATTGCCCAGCTCTACATGCGGAAGGATTTCCGCCACATTGATCCGACAAAATCGCGGGTGCTGCTGCTGGAGGGCTCGCCCCGGGTGCTCTCCGCGTATCCGGAGGATCTCTCCGCCAAGGCTGAGGCCGCGCTCAAGAGGCTGGGCGTGGAGGTGCACACCCGCACGCAGGTGACGGGCATTGGGCCTGGTTGGGTTGAGGCTGCCGGAATCGGCACCAATGGACGCATCGATGCCGTCGTGACCTTGTGGGCAGCGGGCGTGAAGGCTTCGCCGCTGGGCAAGATGCTGGGCGCGCCGCTCGACAAGCGCGGCGCGGTGCTTGTGGACGACCGGCTCAATCCGCCTGGGCTGCCTGGGGTTTTTGTCCTTGGCGACCTTGCCCACTTTGAGCAGGACGGGCACCCGGTTCCCGGCGTGGCGCAGCCTGCCATGCAAATGGGCGACCACGTGGGCAAGATGCTGGCCGCGGATTTGAATGGGACCAGACGGCCGGCTTTCCGCTACTTTGACAAGGGCGACATGGCCACCATTGGACGCATGGATGCCGTGGCCAAGGTGGAGTGGCCCTTTAAGGCGCACATGAGCGGTTTTCTGGCGTGGGTAACCTGGCTGACGGTGCACATCTTCTTCCTGATCGGCTTCCGCAACCGGGTGTCGGTGTTTGCAGCGTGGGTGTGGACGTACTTCACGTTCACACGCGGGGCGCGATTGATTACGGGCGACTAGAAGCTGCCGGGCTGGCAGGAGCAGATCAAGTCGGGAGTGAAAGACGAAGGAGAGTGAGGAGCTTCCCCACTCTCCAATTCCGCAGTCTTGCTCCTTAGAACTTCACGCTCGGAACCTGTTGCGCGGCCGGGCTTGCCGCAAAATAGGCGTCGTTCTTGCTGTAGCCCGCCATCCCCGCCCAAATGCTGTTCGGAAATTGCAGGATGAACGTGTTGTAGTCCTGTATCGCGTCGTTATAGCGCTTGCGGGCCACGCTGATGCGGTTCTCGGTTCCGGCCAGCTCGTCCTGCAACCGCATGAACTGGTCGCTCGAACGCAGTTGAGGGTAGTTCTCGGTGAGCAGCAGAAGCCGCCCCAGCGCTCCGTCCAGTTGCCCGTTCGCGGCAATCTTCGCCGCCGGACCCTGCGCGTTCAGCATGCCTGCGCGCGCATTCGCGATGTCGCCGAATACGGTGCTTTCTTCCTTCGTGAATCCCTTCACGGTTTCCACCAGGTTGGGGATCAGGTCGGCGCGCCGTTCCAGTTGCACATCCACTTCAGACCAGGCTGCCTTCACGTTCTGATCCTTGGCCACCATCTGGTTCTTGGCGCTCACAAAGCTGCCAAACACCATCAGAACCACCACCACCAGAACGCCGATAACCGCCAATGTAATGCCAAGTGCCTTGCTCATACTCTGTTCTTCTCCTCC
>Ga0364873_10291_pt2 | contig 16455 bp, 12 predicted proteins | sample ExccelAu500001D3_2_FD_206928 | JGI IMG/M metagenome (GOLD analysis project Ga0364873, IMG submission 206928) | Enriched cells from Trout Bog Lake Hypolimnion, Wisconsin, USA - BchlTB.Aug07.5000.01.D3 | ecosystem: Environmental > Aquatic > Freshwater > Lake > Hypolimnion/Profundal zone | place... | reverse complement strand
CGCGTACCCTCATTGATCGAGTCGACAGGCTGATTCGGGTTTGGCTGGAGGGCGGTGTGGAGGCGGACGAGGTTGACGCCGCGTTTTGCGAGGAAACGGGCGTGAGTGGCCAACTCGGGCTTGGTCTGTCTGCCGAGGGGACGTGAATGCCACGGAGTCTCGCGGTCGGTGTCGGTTAGGGCGCACCAGAACCGAACTGGCTTGCCGTTGCCGAGGGTGAAGTCGCCGTTTGCGTCCACCTTGATGAATCCGGACTCTCCGGCGGTGTTCTCGTTCAGATACCGAAGGTCGAGGATCGCTTTGGAACTGAATTCGTCCGGCGCTGGATTAAAGGGCCAAGTGTTGTCCGGAGTCCAACCTTGCGCGTGCTTTTGCGCACATGCGGTCAGCGTAGTGCATCCAAGGGCACAAAGGAGAATGGAACGCGTTAAATTCAAAGCCGCCACCTTGCGAGCCGTGTCGCTATAACTAGATTAACGCGTTCATCGGCGATTCAGCTACGTTAACGGGCGGTTTGTTCCGAAACCTTGAACAGTCTCAGGAGCCGTCGGAACCGCGGGATGGCTCGCGCCCACGAGGAGCCTTACGCAGGTTTGAACCATCCCACGATCTTAACGTCGTTACCCGCCTAAGCCGCGTCCTCCGCTGCCGAGGCCACTGCTTCCAGAACTGCCGCTGCCGAAGCTTCCACTGCTGCCGCTGCCGAAGCCGCCGCCCATTCCGCCTCCGGACATTCCTCCGCCATTTCCTCCACCGGACATTCCTCCTCCCATTCCGCCGCTGCCGCCTTTGGCAATCGTGCTCATTTCAGGGGCGATCGTATACGTCTGGCTGCCTGCCTTTGCGCCGAGCATCGCAGCGATGAACTGAGGATCGGCCGATCGGATTCTGATCCGGCGGACGATCGACGTTCTGACGTTGCTTGGTGTGTCGCTGCCGGCAGAAACCGGCGCGGTGGTTACCGCACGTTTGACGATTTCGTACACGCCGCCTTCGATTCGATAGGTCGAGTCAATCTGGCGCAGAACGTTCTGCAGCGCGGTTTCGAAGGTTACGTTCTTAAGGCTGACCGTAACCGTTCCCTGAACCTCCGGGGCTATTGAGTACGAGACGCTAACGTTCTTGAAAAGCGCGCGGATCGCTTCTCGGACGTCAGCCTGTTCCAGTTCCAATGATGGGATCTGCTTTTGTGAAATATCCTCCTGTGCGGCGGCAATTCGAGGCATACCTCCGATCATGAAGGCACCTAAGGCCACTGCCGCTGCGGCCTTACAGATGTGTTTAAACCTTAGCTTGTCTTTACTTGCCTCGGGACGTGTTGCCCGAGTATTGTGTCTGAGTGTCATGAAAGGGTTCTCCTTGCCTCGCGCAATTCTGCGAAAAGGCCTTTGGTGATATTTGATAACAACATCGACACCATCGTCTTATCGTATCTCTCGAAATCGGACGAATTGAGCAGTTCTGAGAACCTAATTCCTTGTCTTCGACATACACAGAATGGTCGTTTAAGATGAAGAAAATGTGAAGGGTAAGCACGCTGAATTCGAGGCGAGAATCGCGATACTTCGCACAGATTTATGAAGAAAAGATGAAGATATGTCGCTTCATAGAGTCTTCATAATTTGCGAACATCATCGACCTATGAACGGCGGATGGAGAAGACGAGTCCCTGCGAGCGCAGCCCTTTGCTCACTGACGATGCTAATGGCATCGACGGTAGCTCAGGCCGACGATGGATTCAAGCCGAACTACGCCGATCGATTGACTACACCGGTGGAGGGTTCGCATATTGCACCGCGGCTCTGGCCATCGCGTCCACGATTTCCGCTTCGCGTCGTGGTCCTGAACAGCTTTTACTTCAACAATCCGTACTTCTCAGCGATCAAGGAGGGGTGCAATGCCTGGGTTGGGGCAATGAAGGGGGCAAAGGACGTCGGCTTGGGTCTTACTTGCGAAGACAGCGACGATGTCTGTACCGCGGACGTCGTGTTTCTGCTCGGAACCCGGGAGCAGTGCGGAGGCTTTTCCGGATTCACGAAAGAGTACGGTCCGTGCGCCCTGATCCGGCTTTCGGTCTTCGATAGCAATCATAGGCTCGTCAGTCCGAAGGCGCTCAAGCGGGTGGCGATGCACGAGTTCGGTCACGCTCTCGGGATCTGGGGACACAGCCCCAACCCGAAAGACATCATGTCGCTAGACGAGGACGCCTTTGATATCAGTCTCGCCGACATCAACACCCTGCGGCTCGCCTACGCTGGCAAATGCCGTACCACCGATCAGCCATAGACGGTGTTCCCTCTGTGTTTTCTGTGGTTCAGAGCCTACTCACGGTGTGCCCAAGGTTGGGTTTCACCGCAGAAAACGCAGAAGGGCGCAGAAGGTTGGTACAAAGCGCACGACACCGATGTTGTCTTTCGAGGGCGCGCGGTATAATCTCGAATCGAAGTGGGGAATTAGCTCAGTTGGGAGAGCACTTCCATGGCATGGAAGGGGTCAGGGGTTCGAGTCCCCTATTCTCCACCACTTCCCAATGAACTCGTTGACTGGTAGCGGGCTCTACGCCATTCGTGGGGGCAGGCTCCACCCTGACCCACAAAAGCTGCCACTAATTTGGCAAAGCATGGCGTCGCGTTTAGGCAAGCAGCTGAAGTTTTCGGCGACCCTTTTGCCCTAACAAGATCAGACCCGATTCATTCGGATCTTGAGTTGCGATTTGTTACAATGGGAAAGACGGGGCGCGATTTGATCGTCGTCGTCGCTCATTCCGATCGAAATCATTCGATTCGAATCATATCCGCGAGACGAGCGAGTCCTTCTGAAAGGCGAGAATATGAACGACGTAGAGAAAGATGAAATGCTTCCTGAATACGACTTTAGCGAGGCGGTGCAGGGCAAGTATGCATCTTCCTTTCCGCATGGAGCCAAGGCCATTCTGCTAGACGAAGACGTGGCAAAGGTCTTCCCGGACACTAAACAGGTTAATGATATTCTGCGTGCGCTGATTCCGAGCGTCACAAAGAGAACTCGCCGTTCACCCCGCGGTTGCGTTTGAGCACGGGATGCCTAGTGAAGAAGCGACTAGTGCTTATTTGCTTCTCAACTTGCCTTGCATTTATATCGGCGTCGTGCGGTTCTCCCCTCAAGACGATGGACTCCAAGGGGCACGGAGTTACGCTTCGCACTGCATCTGCTCATAAACACCTTGGGGGCTTCGACCCAGGTAAACCGGTGGCCGTGACCTTTAAGCTTCCGCTCGTCCAGTTGCAGGTTCCACATGAATTCGCAACTGAGGGTGACCTCGAGCGATGGGTTGGCGGGGTGCGATCGAAGTTTGAATTGGGACCGTCTGGTTTGCAGATGGCGAAATTCCTGCGGACTGGCGTTAGCTATCGCATGATCGCGGTTCTTGGGTTCTCCGGCCGAAGAGCAGTTGGGCTCATCTGCTATCGCGACTTAGCAAAGGGGATTTTTCTGACCGGAACTGATTCACTTGGCGTTGACCTGTCAGAGATGATGGACAGTACATTCAACGTAGCAAATGGGCACGATTTCATTGTTCTAAAATCTGGCCAGAAAGTTCTGGCGCATGTTAAGTGGCCGCTTGAAGTGCCAGGTTGACGGACTATTAAGATCGGTGCTTCTCTTGGCTAGATGACTCGGCCAGCAAATCACGGTAGATAGTCTCCAGGCGAATTCATGATGCCTTAGCTTCCTCGACGACTTGATCGGCCTCCGCAGCATCAAGTGCGATTGGTCGCAATTATGGCTGGACCATCGCGTCCAGGCGCTTATAGTCGAGGTCGTAGTGCTGCTTAATCTTCTTCTGCATTTGTGGGCTAGAGTGTAAATACCAAGATTCAAGCAGTGGCTTAACCTCCTTTCCTCGATGTAGCTGATTAAGCACAAGATCCATTTGCGAGAATAGCAGCATGCTTGGCGGGAACGCCGGAACGATCTTTCTATAGAGTCGCTCAGCTTCCGCGTATTTACCTTTGCCTTCCGCGTTCGAGCCCTCAACAAATATCATCGCTTGTTCATCCGTAAGCCCGCGGTTGTTGAAGTCCCTCAAGGAGAAACCATTAAGCGTCTTGCCACGAATCTGATCGTGAAATGCTTTAACTGCACCTTGCCCATGCAATTTGAGGAGGTCCCGTTCATAGACGGAAACAGCCCTGAAATCACTGGACCCGCTCTTAGTGAAAACTAACGGACTAACTACGTGCATAGCGTCGCTTAGCCTCCCCTCTGAATCGAGCAAATCTGCATACCCGAGGCGTACGGCCGGAAATGGCCTTGTTAAACGGTCTTTGAGCATTAACTCATATGCTGCTTCCGCTGCCTTTACATTTCCTTCCTTTCGGAGTTTGTTAACCGCATCGAACCGGCCCTTAATGTAACGGGACGTCAGCGCGACTGCCTCCTTCTGCTCTGGAGTCATTTGCCCCCGAGTAAGGGCTTGGACGCCGTAAATCCCATTTGAGACAGAGCAAATGAGAGCGATGATCGAAGCTCTAAAGAGTGAGTTCCTCACCTGCATTATCATGATATATTTACCCCTTCCCCGAGTTCTTATAAAGGAACGACCATTGCAGTGGTTCGACGAGACCGTCGACGACTCCGCCATCAATAACTGCTCCGGTAGCGTTACCCCACGGAAAGCTATTGTTCTGGGTCCATTGCCAATCTCCGTGTGCACAGGTAACATAAATGAAGTCGTCTGTTAGTGGACAGCACACTCCCGACCACTGAAAGAAAAAGTTGGCACTGTCGGTTAGGCCGGGTATTGCGCGGTGGCCAAATTGAGGTGAATCATAATACGGCGCTATTCCATAGGGATAGGAATTGTCAAGGCACCAGTTCCCACTTGTCCCGGTGGTTATAACGAAGTAGCTACTGCAGTTAATTAATTGTACAGAATCGTAGTCAAATGCAAACGGCATAGAGCTAGTATTGGTGCCGATGTTACAGTTACTAGGAGTCTGCGAAGGATCATAGAGCATTATCCCTGGTTCACCGCCAGTGCCAGAGAATTCAATTACAGTTGATACGTCGGCGTAACAACTGATTAGGCCATCGAGAAACTGGGCTTCGGGATTAACATTGGGACCGTAGACGTAAAAGTCTCGAGTCAGGACGCAATCTACTTGTGTACCCAGCGCAGTTATGGTCACGTCAGCGGTTACGGCTTTTTGGATGGCACCGCCATTTATCGGTGCTCCCTTATAGTAATACCAATGTGTGGTTGGCGATGTGGGTGGCACGTACGGGTTGAAAATTCCCGTGCTCATATCGTCCGCTACAGTGAATCCTGCGCAAGCATCCCCGTTGTCAACGTCCCAAGAGACCGTAGAGACGGCACCGCTAACGCTATTGAACACCGCAAGGATGCTGACCATGGCTGTGTTTCCTTGACCAATCGGTTCAGCCAATTTATTGCCCGTGAGAATGTCAGAGGATAACCCCGACACTGAGAGAGTGGGATACAGGATGTCGACAGAATAGTTGACACTTGACGATGGTATGATAAACGCCTTTGTGTCGGATACCTGGACTTTTGGGGCACAGCAAACCGTTATTGCCTGTCCTCCGACTGCTGGTAAAACCCGTATCCCAGCGAGTGAGATACTTGGCATGCCGGTGCCCGATTGGGCAGGATCAATACCGTCGTTTATGTAGTAGCTCGCAAGCGGAACGCCTGGACCGCCAACCCCTGTGTTCAAAACTGCAGATGTCTTCTCGACGGTAATGACCTGGGTGGGCGGCAGATCATTGGGTAAGTTCGGGTTTGGCACCCAAACAAACTTCGCCGTGATCGTGCCGGAATAAGTGAGCGACAGGATATTGACGTCACTGTGACTGTAGCTACTCGAGCCCTGCGATTGCACATAAGGATATGTGTACGATGATCCGCTTCCTCTTCCACCTGGGCCTCCCCCATCCGTCCACGCGGCGGTACCGCCAGTCATTGATTGAAGGATGTAAGTCCCCGAAAAGGCACTGCTAGTCACTGCAGTTGCTACGATCAACAAGAGTAGACGAAAGTATCGTCGAGGCGACAACGAACTTGCTTGCATCGAATCTCCCCGGTAATGTCATCCCAAAGGGCCATCCCTACCATAGTGTACTCCCAACTATAGTAGATTTGGGTTGAATTTGATGTAAATGTCTTCATTGAATTTCCCGCACGAAACATTGAAGCGTGCGGACAGAAGGCTCTCATCAAGAAGAAAGTCAGTACTTCTTGGGAAGCAGTCCTAGAAGGAGTTACAGTAGGCTGCTCGGACAACAAATCAGGGGGGTGGGGGCCACGTGTCTCAAACTTGGTACCCCCAATTTCACCTCGCCTTGTCGGAAAAATCTCTGTGCCGCTCGTTGCCGAGGACCAGTCTATCTTTACCGGGAAGCGTGTTTTAAATCTCCATTTTATGAATATTGGAAGAGTCGAGCCACGATCTTAGGTTCAAACTTCGCCAATCTCAGCTGGATTTCATCTTTACCTCGGCGAGGAAGGGGTCATGGGTTCGAGTACCCAATTCTTCACCACTTCCCAACGGCTCTACGCTTCAAATCACAACGGGCATTCTCCCCGGCCTGACGATCTCTCGTATTCCAACGGCGTCATTGCCGACTTCGCCTCAAAACCTCGCCCGCGTTCTGACTAAAAGTTCTGGACTGCTTGAGGACTATGGGACTGGTGAAATCATCGAGATAGCCTCGGAACTTCACGTGTCCTCTTCGTTAGCGATTTGCACACTGAATGATCGTGCCAAACGGGGTAATACTCATTCAACCCAAGGAGAACAAGGCATGAGTCGGAAGCAGTTCATACAATCGCAAGGCGCAACTTGCAGGAATTGGAATTGGAGCTGGTCGTTTGTCAACGATAGCGAACATTTCGTCATCTTTGGCGCTTGGGATCGTTTCTTGTCTGGACGAACTGCAAAGATCTTCTCCAAGTCTTGGGCAACGGATGTGAAAGGCAACTCAAGTAAGGGATACCGACAGTCACTAGAGCACATTCGGCTAATCGAAGAAGAAGGCTACAAACTCTTTACATTCCCAATGCAGCCTGTGGATGAAACTTGGCAGGACGATGTAACCGCAAAGATCAAGAGTTTTACGCCGGATTTAACGGTCAAAAATCTTGTGCGTGTAGGGGACGATTGGTTTGCCGCCGAGATTGATTTGGAATATCCGTTGCCGGAAGAATTGGCAACCCCTGAGAGATTTCCAGAAGGCGCAAAAACCACTGTGGTCATAAATGCCCATGAGAGAAATTCGAAAGCTCGCGCGGCATGCATTGCTTATCATGGTTGCCATTGTGCGGCCTGTGACCTGAGTTTTGTCTCGAAATACGGGGAATTGGGAAGTGACTTCATCCATGTTCACCACATCAAGCCACTTAGAGCCGTTGATGAGGAATACGAAGTCGATCCGAAGGAAGACCTGATTCCGGTTTGCCCCAATTGCCATGCAATGATTCACAGAACCGAACCATGCCTTTCGATTAGCGAGCTACGTGCACACTTGGAAAAGGCATCATCGGCCAGGAATGTGGAGCATGATTGAGCGTTAAGCAATCGGGGTAATTTACTTGAACGCCATCTGAACCTCGTCGTAAACCTCTGATTCGCATTGGAGCGGGCAAAAGGGAATCGAACACTCGCTTCTTGTCTGGTGGCTTATAGTGATATTGAATGTGGGCTCTCCTTTCGAAAACTCTCCTAGATGGGTTCGGAACTCTTGAAAATCGTAAACCCCCCATTTTGATCGGGGCTAGCTGGGCCATGTAAGGTGCGTGTCTCCAAGGTCCCTGCCTCCGGTGGCGGCACCAGCCCATCATTTCACCGAATTCGATCCAAATCGAGTCTGGTGTTGCGGCTTAGGACATTGGCTAAGTTGATCCGAATGCGTGTTAGTCCATGTGGGATGCAGCTGTGACTGCTGCCGCCGGACGTCAAGCAAAAACAGAAATAGCCCCGACATTGCGGAGCTAGAAGTCTGTTTGGACCCTTTCGGACCCGGTTAGGTTGGCCCTTGGGCCATATCCTGCGATCTTGCGATCTTATTGAGGAAGCGCAGGCCTGATCTGATACAATCCGATTATACACGACCGCATGTTTCAATGTCATGGATAATAGGACAGTTCTCGCACTCGACCTCGGTACCTCTTCAGTTGGTTGGGCGCTATTCAAACTCGGTGACGATAAATTGCCGAATTCGCTCGTCGACATGGGGGTCCGTCACTTCGAGGAAGTAATCGAGCCCAAATCAAGAGAACTTAAGAACCTCGCTCGGAGGCAAGCGCGACAAATGAGGAAGAACCTCAGGCGCCGTCGTCAAAGAAGGACCGCACTCTTGACGATCTTGCAGAGAGCTAAGCTGTCGCCATCTGGAACAGATCCTTATTCGGCAAGCGAACTAACCACACATCGCCCCTATGAGTTGCGAGCGCTGGCCGTTGACCAGAAGGTCGAACTCGAAGATTTAGGTAGGGCTTTGTATCACCTTGGCAGGAAAAGGGGATTCAAGTCCAACCGAGGGGCGAAAATGGCATCGCTGGCAGACGTGGCGGAGGTTCAGTGCTTCTTAAAGGCCCCAGAGGGAGACGACGACTCTGAATCACGAAAGGAAGATGGGCCAATCCTCACCGAGATCAGCCAATTGCGGAGTGAGCTTGATGGGCGAACCTTGGGCCAATATTTCTGGGACTGCCTAAAGGCAAGGCAGAAGATCCGAGGGCGCCATACAGAGCGTTCCATGTTTGAAGAAGAGTTCGAAAGGATCTGGACCACTCAATCGGGTTTCTATCCGAAAGTGCTGACTAACGAACTTAAGGCGCAGGTTTGGCACGCAATGTTCGATCAAAGGCCGCTGCGCCAGCAGAAATATTTGAAGGGACCATGTTCACTCGAACCCTCAAAACAACGAGCCGAAAAAGCTCAGTTGGTCGCACAGAGATTCCGATATTGGCAAGATCTATCCAACCTTGAGCTTACGGATCTGGGTTCGGGTGAGCGCCGAAGATTAACGTCCGAAGAGCGAATCAAGCTTGCAGAGAAGCTGGAGACGGTGGCATCGATGACACTCAAAGGTATTCCCAATGAGTTGGGGTTAAAAGGGAAGTGGACAACGAACTTGGAGCAAGCCAAAGGCGATGTGCTGAAAGGCAACTCGACTGCAGCCAAAGTTTCAAAGAGAGCATCGATGCTGTGGGATGACCTCGATGAAGCAGGAAGGGAAAGGCTCATTGAGATAATGTTGACGATCAATGATCGAGGCGAACTTTACCGGACCCTTCGAAAGGTCTTCCATTTGGAGCCAAAGGTCGCCTATGACTTAGCTATCGTTGAACTGGAGCAAGGGACGATGTCTCTAAGTTCAAAGGCGATGCGAAAGATGCTTGAGCATTTGAAGGAAGGTAGATCCAGAATCGATGCTCAAGTCGCATGTGGATACGAGCCTTGGTCGGAAGAAATCGCGCAGGTTGCTCGAATCGAGTCGTTGCCGAATCGAACTGACATTCCAAACCCAAGAGTTCGGAAGGCGCTAGGGCAGGTTCGAAAAGTCGTGAACGCCGTTGTCGCTGCCTACGGTCGGCCAGCGGTTATTCGCATCGAATTGGCTCGGGAAATGACACTTACGAAAGATGAGAAAGCGAAGGTTGAGAAATCTGCAAAGGACCGTGAGAGGGAGAATCGAGAAGCCGACGAATGGCTTGCTAAACAGGGAGACGAGAACCCAACCAGGACTAAACGGTTCTGGTATCGCCTAGCAAAGCAGTGTGGATGGGTGTGTCCCTACACTGGCAGGGCAATTCCTTCTAGCCTTGACGCGATGAATCAGTTTCAAATTGAGCACATCGTTCCTTACGTGCGTTCGATTGACGATTCCTTCAATAACCTCACGCTTTGCGATGCTGAGGTCAATCGAAAGAAGGGCAACAAGACGCCCTTCGAAGCCTTTGGTGGCCAACCTGAATGGGAGGAGATGGTTTTGCGAATCGACAAACTAGTTGGCACCGGATCCAAGCATAAGAAGAACTTGTTCAAGAGCCAACTACCTCCCGATGTCGATAAGTTCGTAAGTCGCCAACTCAACGAAACTCGCTGGATTTGTCGGGCGACTGCTCAATACCTTCGGCCAATCTGTACTGAGGTTGAAGTCACGAAAGGCGCCGCAACTGCGATGCTACGTTCCCACTGGGGGCTTATGGAAGCTCTATACGGGGTGAACGAGAAGAAGCGCGACGATTTACGTCACCACGCGGTGGACGCCGTTGCAATCGCGTTCACGTCGCGTTCTTTGTTTCAGAGGATTTCCCGTCATCGATCCGCAGTGGCGAATGAGTCGATCGACAGCATTAAGGTTGCCCCTTTGTCAAACGACGTCGTGCCACCTGCACCCTCCTGGCTATTTGGCGAAATCAAGTCGCGACTTGCCACGGTGGTCGTTAGCCATGAAACACAACGCGCAATTAAGGATGCCTTTCACGAGGAAAGTGCGTATGGCAAGAAAAGCGACGGAGTCTATCATATTCGGAAGCAACTGCTAAGTATGAAGGAATCCGATATTCGGTCGATCGTGGACGACAAAGTTCGCGAAATGGCCCTTAACCAGTTCTTCGCCAATGGGAAGGACGTAACAGCTGCCTTTTCAAATGGGCTTCAAGTCGGATCGACTCTGGCGAGACGGGCTCGCATTACCGTAGCAATTCCCAAAGCTCCGATGATGGCGGTACCAGACGGTTCCCCAACCAAATACTTTAGGCTTGGCAATAACCATCACGTTGAGATATTTGAAGAACTCTCAACAGGTAAGAGGAAGGGCCGTTATGTAACAACGCTTGAAGCCGCAAAACGAGTTAGGCATGAAAAGAAACCGATCGTGGACACCACTCCTCCAGCACCGGGCTGGAGATTTGTAACTTGGCTATGTATTAACGATTCGGTGAGGGTCGAGGACGATCTTCGTGAGCATTTTCGAGTCCAAATGATCGGGGCTACAAATGACAAAATTGTCTTCCGCCAAAATGCAGCCGCCTCCGTGTCAGACGATGAAGATCGACTCATGAAGACGCCGAATTCGTTCAAGGGAGTTAAGCTAGCAGTTGACACACTTGGTCGCGTCCGAGAGGTGCCCGAAGGAGTGATCTGAGCTACCGCGTTGTCTCGGTCGTGGGACCTGGAATGATCGCGTTAAGGGATCGCTGTCTCTTTGTGACAAAACTGACGGGCGAAGTCGGAAAAATACCTCTCGAGGATATGGCCGTTCTTGTCCTCGACGGACCCGATCTTAGCCTGTCTCACCAAGTAGTCAGCGGTTGTGCGGCGGCAGGTATTGCGATGGTTACGAGTGATTCGAAGCACCTCCCGAACGGATTACTCCTGCCATTGTCGGCGCACTCCCTCCATACGAGCATCTTGCAGCGCCAGATTGCCAGCAAAGTTCCAAATCGGAAACGTGCTTGGCAGGAGATCGTCAAGGCGAAGATTCGCAGCCAGGCGGATAACCTTCGATATTTCAACCTTGACGATTCGACCTTGCGGAAGCTTATTCCATTTGTTAGGAGTGGCGACCCAGACAATGTTGAAGCAAGAGCCGCTGCTCGATATTTCGAGTCAATGTTTGGATCCGACTTTGTCCGTGATCGCGATGCCGATGGCATTAATGCCTGTTTGAATTACGGCTATTCGCTGGCAAGGAGCGCAGTCGCTCGCGCAATCGTTGGCGCGGGACTTCACCCAGCACTCGGCATTCATCACCACAATCAATACAACTCATTCTGCTTGGCAGACGATGCCATGGAGCCGTTAAGAGCCATCGTAGATCGCCGAGTACGTCACCTCTCGGCAAGCGATGAGGTACCAGCGGAACTCGATCCCAAAACAAAGCGTGAGTTGATTTCGCTGCTCGGGAGCTTTGTCGATTTCGATGGCTTAAGGTATCCGTTGTTTGTCGGATTGGAGAGGTACGCCGTCAGCCTCAGGCGTGCAATTTGCGATGGTGAGCCGCTCAAAGTGCCCATCCCCGAGACCTAGGCTATTGAATGATCCCAGGATATCGACTTATGTGGCTGATGATCATGTTCGATCTTCCTGTTGAAACACGGGAAAATCGGCGGGACTATCGCCACTTCGTAGAGAACATCGAAGACGACGGGTATTTTCGGATCCAGTTTTCCGTTTACGGTCGGCCATGCCTAACCGAAGAAAATACAGATGTCCACCAGGCACGAGTTATCAACTGGATTCCGCCTGCCGGTGAGGTGCGAATTCTGAAGTTCACCGACAAACAGTGGGAGCGCATGACTGTGTTTAGGGCGCGGAAACTCAGTGATACCGAAAGGGCTCCAAAGCAGTTTGCGTTCTTCGATGAAGACGGTGTCGCGCTCGTAGATGGGGAACCAATCGACGAATCGCTTTCAAGCGAAATCATCCGAAATGTCGAATCTCCAACGCAGCGGAATGTCGAGCATCAGACAATTGAGTTCAATGCAAAACAAGTAAAGACGGGGATCGTCAAAAAGCCTCGGTCAAAGAAAGTGGATCATCCGGCCTTTGAATTTTTCGACTAGGTTTTTCAAAAAAACGGCCGTCCCGAGAGCTCGGAACGGCCGGATAGTCTTTTTAGGGTGAATTCTTCGAATTCAAATAGATTCAATGGAGTGTATCAGATCAGGCTCGGAGCGCATTCCCCAACTAGACGTAGTTGCTGCCCGAGGTCGAGGGGAGTGTATCAGATCAGGCTCGGAGCGCATTCCCCAACTCCGGGACATAAGGATCTTCAGCGAACTTGAGTGTATCAGATCAGGCTCGGAGCGCATTCCCCAACCCAACGGATCGGGCGTGTTCAATCTCCCAGAGTGTATCAGATCAGGCTCGGAGCGCATTCCCCAACAGGGATTTCAAGACTTCACATCTCGCCCAAGTGTATCAGATCAGGCTCGGAGCGCATTCCCCAACCTTCTTCCGAACTATCCTCAATCCCTATGAAGTGTATCAGATCAGGCTCGGAGCGCATTCCCCAACTTGGATGACGCGCCTATCTGGACAGATTGCCAGTGTATCAGATCAGGCTCGGAGCGCATTCCCCAACCGATTACGTCCAGAAGATCAAGACAAGAAAAGTGTATCAGATCAGGCTCGGAGCGCATTCCCCAACCAATCTTTCGGAATCCCGATATGTGATCGCAGTGTATCAGATCAGGCTCGGAGCGCATTCCCCAACAAGTCCTTACGAAGCCCCATCGTGTTCTCGAGTGTATCAGATCAGGCTCGGAGCGCATTCCCCAACTTCGGCCGGCTTAGTTTGACCGAGCAGCGCAGTGTATCAGATCAGGCTCGGAGCGCATTCCCCAACTCGCACAAGAGGGCGCCGTTGGTCGCAAAGAGTGTATCAGATCAGGCTCGGAGCGCATTCCCCAACCTTGCAGTCGCCATTCAGATGGCGGCAAACAGTGTATCAGATCAGGCTCGGAGCGCATTCCCCAACTTCGATTTAGATGACACAGACATGCTTACCAGTGTATCAGATCAGGCTCGGAGCGCATTCCCCAACTCAGGCATCGTTGTAACGATTCGCGTTACGAGTGTATCAGATCAGGCTCGGAGCGCATTCCCCAACCAGGAACCACTGGGGCTCTCCGAACTTGTCAGTGTATCAGATCAGGCTCGGAGCGCATTCCCCAACGAGTACACGGTTCGGGCGATCGACCCGCGCAGTGTATCAGATCAGGCTCGGAGCGCATTCCCCAACCAAACCGGTCAGGTTATGCCGTTGGTGATGAGTGTATCAGATCAGGCTCGGAGCGCATTCCCCAACGCAGAATGGCCCACATACCCCACGTGGCCCAGTGTATCAGATCAGGCTCGGAGCGCATTCCCCAACCCCAGCTACAGTTGCTCAACTATGACTTGAAGTGTATCAGATCAGGCTCGGAGCGCATTCCCCAACTCTTCAACCTAGCACCCCTCCGCCATATCTAGTGTATCAGATCAGGCTCGGAGCGCATTCCCCAACCGGCCCGGTAGCGTTCGCGACTTTCGCGGAAGTGTATCAGATCAGGCTCGGAGCGCATTCCCCAACTTACAGCCTCACGGCTGCCGTCTGCTTAACAGTGTATCAGATCAGGCTCGGAGCGCATTCCCCAACATGTCTCCTGAAGGCCAGATGCAATACCACAGTGTATCAGATCAGGCTCGGAGCGCATTCCCCAACACCGAAAGGGCATGACGGATATCGGTTGAGAGTGTATCAGATCAGGCTCGGAGCGCATTCCCCAACCTCTCCCAAGGAACGGAATCTTTGGGAGAGAGTGTATCAGATCAGGCTCGGAGCGCATTCCCCAACCCGTTGTTGGTGTAGGTCGCGCCCACCGTGAGTGTATCAGATCAGGCTCGGAGCGCATTCCCCAACAAGCATTGCGGAGCCCATGCACTTCTGATCAGTGTATCAGATCAGGCTCGGAGCGCATTCCCCAACCACGCTCACGCATTCAGGCCACGCCGAGTCAGTGTATCAGATCAGGCTCGGAGCGCATTCCCCAACCCGCTAACGTGTACCTAGAGTTCTTCGGAAAGTGTATCAGATCAGGCTCGGAGCGCATTCCCCAACCAGGTAGTCGCGGAACCCTCGCCCTTGCTTAGTGTATCAGATCAGGCTCGGAGCGCATTCCCCAACTTCGTGAATGTCGACGACGAAAGGGCGTCCAGTGTATCAGATCAGGCTCGGAGCGCATTCCCCAACTCCAAGACCCACATGACGACATGCGGTTGGAGTGTATCAGATCAGGCTCGGAGCGCATTCCCCAACCCTCTGTCAACGGTTGGCCGTCTAAGCTCAAGTGTATCAGATCAGGCTCGGAGCGCATTCCCCAACCGGCTTAGTGAAATAGTTCTCGGTCAACTCAGTGTATCAGATCAGGCTCGGAGCGCATTCCCCAACAGAGAGTCGGGATTTGGCCAGGGGATCTCAAGTGTATCAGATCAGGCTCGGAGCGCATTCCCCAACCAGGTAGTCGCGGAACCCTCGCCCTTGCTTAGTGTATCAGATCAGGCTCGGAGCGCATTCCCCAACCGTGATCGACATGGATCACGATGAGCTAGCAGTGTATCAGATCAGGCTCGGAGCGCATTCCCCAACAGACCCCGTTCGCTGGGTCATGATTACGCCAGTGTATCAGATCAGGCTCGGAGCGCATTCCCCAACACTCATACCCCGGTTCCGCTTCTACCTCTGAGTGTATCAGATCAGGCTCGGAGCGCATTCCCCAACAAGGACACTCGCGGGTTGTCTGTCGAGGCTAGTGTATCAGATCAGGCTCGGAGCGCATTCCCCAACAGCAAACCTTTCTTTCTCAGCGTCGTACCAAGTGTATCAGATCAGGCTCGGAGCGCATTCCCCAACAGTGCATGGAGACGCCTCTATGACGGTAGAAGTGTATCAGATCAGGCTCGGAGCGCATTCCCCAACCAGCGGGGGCAAGCGTCGACCTCGATGCTTAGTGTATCAGATCAGGCTCGGAGCGCATTCCCCAACTCACCGCCGAACAGCCCCTGAAGCTCGACCAGTGTATCAGATCAGGCTCGGAGCGCATTCCCCAACTTTACTTCTGTGGAGATCCCGAACGAAGATAGTGTATCAGATCAGGCTCGGAGCGCATTCCCCAACCGGCGTTTGGGTGGCTCGGGTAGTGGAGGTAGTGTATCAGATCAGGCTCGGAGCGCATTCCCCAACACTCGGCTTGAGAGTGCGGATACTGCAAGCAGTGTATCAGATCAGGCTCGGAGCGCATTCCCCAACCCGGCTCAAAGCGTTGACTCTTGACCTTAGAGTGTATCAGATCAGGCTCGGAGCGCATTCCCCAACGAAAAACATTAGAGCTCAAGACGGCAGAAAAGTGTATCAGATCAGGCTCGGAGCGCATTCCCCAACCTATTTTTTATTGTTTGCCTACAATTCAGAAGTGTATCAGATCAGGCTCGGAGCGCATTCCCCAACATCTCCGTTGACCGAGACGTCCAGGCGGTTAGTGTATCAGATCAGGCTCGGAGCGCATTCCCCAACAATGTCTCTGAGATCGTCGTGGGTCTGCCGAGTGTATCAGATCAGGCTCGGAGCGCATTCCCCAACTCTGAGATAGGCAGAACCACCGATGTTCGTAGTGTATCAGATCAGGCTCGGAGCGCATTCCCCAACGCATCCTGACGCGATAGCGGAACGGTTACGAGTGTATCAGATCAGGCTCGGAGCGCATTCCCCAACCGCCTGAAGCACCTTTAGTCGTTGCTTGCGAGTGTATCAGATCAGGCTCGGAGCGCATTCCCCAACCTTAACGCGGACTTCCCGGTCCCGTACACGAGTGTATCAGATCAGGCTCGGAGCGCATTCCCCAACCTTAACGCGGACTTCCCGGTCCCGTACACGAGTGTATCAGATCAGGCTCGGAGCGCA
>Ga0364873_10553_pt1 | contig 16476 bp, 21 predicted proteins | sample ExccelAu500001D3_2_FD_206928 | JGI IMG/M metagenome (GOLD analysis project Ga0364873, IMG submission 206928) | Enriched cells from Trout Bog Lake Hypolimnion, Wisconsin, USA - BchlTB.Aug07.5000.01.D3 | ecosystem: Environmental > Aquatic > Freshwater > Lake > Hypolimnion/Profundal zone | place... | reverse complement strand
TTCACCAAAGGCAACAAGCTGCTGAATAAAAAAACCGCAAAGGCAAAGCTGAGTACAATATGCAGCCTTTTAAAAGACAGTGGCAACCTGAATATAGTTTCCTCTATTGCGGGACCTATCAGGCATATATAAAGTAAGGCTTTGACATAGCCGCTTTTACTAATAAGCTGTTGAAACGCAATATTGGTTTGCTCCCTGATGCCCTTAAAATGCAGTAAATGGGTAACGCAATATTCCGTCAACGAAATTATTGGCGCTACCAATAACAAGGACAAAAAAATAAGTCCGTAGGTTTTAAGTAGGGTTAGCAGCTTATCAACCCAGGGTTGATCTGTTTGTAAAGCCAAATCAGGAAATGCGCCGATGTTAAGTAATTCTTTTAACATTAATTGGAATTAATAAATGAACCCATCTGAACTACCCATGACATGTTCTAAAATTAGTGGCGGGTGTCATGGTGAGGCACTCGAACCATGAGCGCAAAGGCACGACGCCAATGCATTAGCGCCAATGGCAACTCGTTCAGCCCACCTCACATGGTTCGAGTGCCTCACCATGACACCCTTTTTTGTTGTTCTTCCAATTGATAATCAATGACTTATAAATTCGTCATTTTTTGATTTTTGGGCTGATAAATTATTCCATGTATCTTCAAGAGCGATTTTTGTCCCTTTGCCTTCTTCCATATCTTTTCTGCCCTGGTTTATTTTTTCTGAAAGATAGGAGTTGGCCATTATACGATCTGTTTCATCCTGAAATTGAGTTGCGTCATCAATCTCATATTCTAATTTAAGTGCCTCCAAAACAGCTGTAATTGCTTTTTCAGATAAGGTATCTTCAATATTTACCGTTAATGTTTTCATTTTAATAAACTTGGCATTCAAATTTAAGGAAAAATGAATGAACTTACTTTCATTACAGGCATTTGTAGGAAGCATTTAACACTGTAGTGAAAATGAGAGGTTTAAGAGCGTGGATGGGATAAGGGATATTTTAGGTTTTTTATTGGATTAATTTATGTTTCAATAAAAGCCTTCTATTTTTTTTATATCGATTTGAAGATTGGTCGGATCATTTCTGAAATCCAGAACACCTTCTATGGAACCAAGTTTAAATTGAGCTTTTATTTCCTCCCCCCAAATAAATTCTGCTATTAAATTTGCTTGATCAATAAGTGGTTTTAGGACTGTTTCAAATTCTAAAAATTCATCGAATCTTATATCTTTATCGTAATTTAAATGAGCAATCCTAATATTTCTATGTTTCGTTTTAAGGCCATTAATGTTTTTTCGATAGCTTTTCAACAATGAACTTAACTGATCTAATAGATGCCGGTCTTTAATTGATTTGTTTATAACTTTTGCTGCTTGTCTAAAGGAGAACTTTGAATTAGTATCATCATCCAAGTTTGTTAGATGCAGAATTACCCCATTTTCGATGTAACGCAAAGCAACGAACTCCTCTAATATGTATTCCCGAGTTGTCGTCTTCCAAAGGTAGGCTAGTCTGTTTATTTTTTTAATAAGGAAATAAGTTATCATGTTGAGATTCATGATATCAACCTTCAATGATGAAAAGTCCTTTTTTTGATGTTTTGTTAACATTGATGTGACGCTCCTCTCTTGAAAGATAAAGTTTAAAACGCCCATTTAATTATTTTTGACGTTTTTTAAAAATTTTAGGATACCATATTAGCCAAAACAAAGCCAATATCAAGACAACGATTGTCCAAAATGTATATATCCATGCATTTTTAACCTCACATATTATGAACACTATAGCTAAAAGCCCATAGGATGCAATAAGTGAAGTTAAATTTTTATTTTTTTTTGCAAGATATACTGGGTAAATTATTAAGGCTGCTAAAAAGAACCAACCTAATAATATTTTGTCATCCATATATTTATTTACATAAAAAAATTTAATAATCAATCCGCCTCCGCTTCCTGCAAGTACATTTCATCAATAGGTCCGGCGTATTTCTTTTCTATTACTTTGCGTTTAGCTTTCATTGTTGGAGTGATCTCTCCGTCGTCAATACTGAAGGGATTGCGTTTTACTTTGAAGTTTTTTATCCGTTCAAACTTAGCCAGCTCGTTGGATAGCCTTTTTATATCCTGACCAATCCAATCGACAATCTCTTTGTCCTCAATAAATTGTTCGGGCTTACTAAAGAATTCGTCGTTTAATTTAAATGTTTCCTGTAAGGTTTCTCTTGAAGGGACTACTATGGCCGTAATGTATTCGCGCCTGTCGCCAACTAAAAATACCTGTTCAATTTTGGGGCTTTTTAAATAAGTGTTTTCTACAGGGGTAGGGTAAATGTTTTTGCCATAGGCATTCACCAGCATATTTTTTAGGCGGTCGGTTATTTGCAGGTTGCCCCTGTAATAGCGGCCGATATCGCCTGTATGGAACCAACCGTCAGGGTCAATAACCGAGGCTGTTTCTTCGGGCTTGTTCCAATAGCCTTTCATTACGCAATGCCCGCGCACAATGATCTCGCCTTCTTCTGACTGAAAATCCTCTTTAAAAGATTCGTGGGTTTGTATGGTAAGAATTTCCCTGGTATCGATGTTTTGTATGGCAACTTCAATGCCGGGTATGATACGGCCCACGGTACCGTATATGATGCGGTCGGTTTCGGTAACCGCCATTACCGGCGAAGTTTCAGTGAGGCCAAAGCCCTCCAGTATTTTTATGCCCAGGTCGCCAAAAAACTCACCGATATTTTTCGGTAATGCCCCGCCGCCGGACAGCATGATCTTTAAGCGGCCGCCGGTTTTTTCCTTTATTTTACTGAACACCAGTTTCTCGGCAAGTTTATGCTGCTGGCCCAGTATAAGTCCAGGCTTTTTGCCGGCTTCCAGCACCTCCCGGTATTGGCGGCCAATTTTTAATGACCACAGGAATATTTTTGCTTTAACGCCGCCCGCAGCGGTGCCATTTTTCATGGCCTTGTCATGGATGCGTTCCAAAAGGCGTGGCACACAATTCATAATGGTTGGCCTTACCTCGGCCATATTTTTAGCCAGCAGGTCCAGGCTTTGTGCAAAGGCCATTTTACTGCCGGTAAACAGGCAAATATGATAAGTTGCCGTCCGCTCAAATACATGCGACAGCGGTAAAAACGACAGAAAAATATCCGTACTAACTATGATCGGGATCTGGATCAGGCTAACCCTTGCATTTTCGGTAAGGTTATAATGGGTAAGCATTACACCCTTAGGCGTGCCGGTGGTTCCAGAAGTATAGATAAGACATGACAGGTCAGAAGGCAAAATCGACTCCCTTGCTATATTTATTGCAGTGCGGAATTTATCAACAATAGCATTGCCTTCGTTAATCACTTCGCCTAAGCTGATCACCCCTGCATTAAGATTCAGCTTACTGGTGAACTTTTCAAAATCATCAAACGCCGGAATAATACGCACTAAAGCAGGGCAGTTATTGGCAATTTTAAGCACTTTCCGCAGCAGGAATGGATTGCCGACTAATATAGCCTTCGCACTGGAATCATTTAAAATATACTCAATTTCAACATCGGAGAGGGTAGGGTAGATGGAGGTATTTATGCCACCTATTTGTTGCAGTGCCTGGTCGTAATAAACATAATCGGGACAGTTTTCGATGATCAGGGCCAGGCGGTCGCCTTTTTGAATGCCCATATCCAGCAGCCAGGCCGAAATTGCATCAATTTTATCAAGCGCCTGCCTGTAGCTAATTTCTTCCCAAACATCGCTTACCTTATGGGTCATAAATGTATGGGTATCCGGATGAATGTTTTTTACAATATTGCGGATAAGACCCGGAACGGTTGATCTCTCAGTCGTAGTGTTCATTAAGTTTAATCAGGATTATAATGAACAAATCTAATTTATTTTATTAAAAAATGATTACGTCGATTATATTTTGTGATTTCACCGATTATAAAGTGATTACACCGATTTTGTAAAAGTGGTTTTATCCCTCCGTTGTCTGTGTCCCCACAGACAACTATTGGACTTACCCGTTGCCTGTGTTTCCGCGATCCCAACCCGTTGTCTGTGTCCCCACAGACAACTAATGGACCGTGTTTTAGCGGAGATTAAATATGCACACTTTGCCCCATGCACACCGTTGTCTGTGGGGACACAGACAACGGTGAGAAAAATGTTGATGATTTGTAGTCGCTAACCGAAAATTATATATCTTCATTTATGGAATTAGATGTAGTTTATTTTTATACGGCGACCATCCTTGACTGGGTACATCTGTTAGAGGCAGACAAATTCAAGCAAATTGTATTAAACAGCCTCATTCACCTGGTGGAAAAAGAAAAATTGATAATTTATGGCTTTGTTATCATGCCAAATCATATCCATATAATTTGGGAAAATAAAGCAATGAATGGTAAGGAGATGCCATCTGCCAGTTTTATGAAGTTTACAGGTCATGCATTTTTGGATGAACTACGAAAAACAAACGACCCCATGCTGGATAGATTTAAAGTTGACAGAAATAGCCGTAATTATCAATTTTGGCAAAGAAATTCCTTGCCAATTGTTATGTATAGCAGGAAAATACTGGAACAAAAGCTTGATTATACCCATACAAATCCGACACAAATCCATTGGAATTTAGTAACCGATCCCAATGATTACTATTATTCTTCCTGTTCATTTTATGAGCAAGGTGATAACACTTTTAAATGGCTAACACACTACATGGATGTGTTTTAAAGTCATGCGGCATTTGTCTGTGGGGACACAGACAACGGTGGTGGTGAGGACGCAGCTAACCGGAGGAATTGTTCATAAAAGTTGTCTGTGGGGACACAGACAACGGGGAGGAGGAAATTGTTCATAAAGTTGTCTGTGGGGACACAGACAACGGTTGGAGGTACAAAAAAAACCGATCCTGCTTCGCAAAATCGGTGCAATCATATATCTAAAAATCGGTGTAATCTGCAATAAAATCGGTGTAATCCTAAAACTTATACAGAAAAACTCTCCCCGCAACCGCAGGTGCGGCTTGCATTGGGGTTATGAAAGTTAAAACCTTTGCCATTAAGACCGTCCGAAAAATCAAGCTCGGTACCGGCCAGGTACAGGAATGATTTCATATCCAGGGCAAACCGGACTCCCTTATCTTCAAAAAATTGGTCGCCCTTTTTTATTTCGTTATCAAAATCAAGGTTATATGATAAGCCCGAACAACCGCCGCCCTGCACCGAAACCCGCAGGAAATATGATCCATCCAGGTCCGAATCCTGCATTAAATGTTCAATTTTGCTTTTCGCTTTATCAGTTACTGTTACCATGTTTGAGATTTGAGATTTGAGATTTGAGATTTGAGATTTGAGATTTGAGATTAGTACCTCAAATATTCAAATCCAAATCAGTTCTATAATAAGTTAGTATGCAAGTCTCAATACTCACATATAACATCTCATATCTAATTTAGTGATGTACTTTTTCGCTTTCAATAGCCTCCAGGCCATTCTTCACGCGGTAATCATTAATAGCTGCTTTTATTGCATCCTCGGCCAATACCGAGCAATGTATTTTTACCGGCGGAAGGGCCAGCTCTTCAACTATATCCATGTTGTCAATTTTCATAGCATCGTCGATGCTTTTGCCTTTTAGCCACTCTGTAGCCAATGATGATGAAGCAATTGCCGATCCGCAGCCAAATGTTTTAAATTTAGCGTCGGTGATCATATTGTTATCATCAACCTGTATTTGCAGGCGCATAACGTCGCCGCACTCAGGTGCACCAACCAAACCGGTACCTACTTTGTGGCTGCTTTTGTCCAAAGTGCCCACATTGCGCGGGTTTGTGTAGTGATCGATTACTTTTTCTGAATATGCCATATCTTTTTAATTTGGTAATTTTTTTATTTGAAGATTTGAAAATGAATTCAAATCCATGGTAATATTTTATTTAAACAACAACGCGATAATTTTCAAATTTTCAAATCACCGCATTTTAAAATTCAATTAATGTTCTGCCCACTCAATTTTGCTCAGGTCAACGCCTTCTTTAAACATTTCCCAAAGTGGAGAAAGGTCACGAAGGTGATTAACCGATTTTTTGGTGACTTCAATGGCATAATCCACTTCCTCTTCGGTAGTAAACCTGCCCAAACCAAAACGGATAGATGAATGCGCCAGGTCATCGGATAAGCCTAAACTTTTTAATACATAAGAAGGTTCAAGCGAAGCCGATGTACAGGCCGAGCCCGATGATACAGCGAGGTCTTTCATCGCCATCATTAAACCTTCACCTTCTACATATTTAAACGAAATGTTGGCTACATGCGGTAAGCGATGTGTTGTATTTCCGTTAACATAGCTTTCTTCAAGCTCAAGCAATGAAGTTTGCAGTTTGTCGCGTAAAGCTGATAAGCGTTTTGCTTCACTTTCCATTTCCTGCATACAAAGCTCGCAAGCTTTACCCAGGCCCACAATACCCGGTACGTTTAAGGTACCCGAACGCATACCGCGCTCATGACCGCCACCGTCCATTTGGGCGGTAACTTTAACCCTTGGTCCCTTGCGGCGAACGTATAATGCACCAACACCTTTAGGACCGTATATTTTATGAGCCGATAATGCCAGCAAGTCAATTCCGTCTGCAATAACATCAACGGGGATCTTTCCGACAGCCTGCACCGCATCTGTCATAAATAAAGCGCCGTGTTTATGTGTAATAGCTGCGATCTCTCTTATCGGCTGAATAACGCCTATTTCGTTATTGCCATACATAACCGATACCAAAATAGTATCGCTGCTCATGCTTTCCTCAAGTAATTCAAGGTCAACCAGGCCATCTTCCTTTACAGGCAGATAAGTTACCCTTCCGCCCATTTTTTCAACGTGCTTGCAGGCATCCAAAACTGCTTTATGCTCGGTAACAGTTGTTATAATATGATTGCCTTTTTCCTTGTACATTTCAAATACCCCTTTAATAGCCAGGTTATCTGATTCGGTAGCGCCCGAAGTAAAGATGATCTCTTTTTCGGTTGCGCCAATCAATTTGGCCACTTGTTCGCGGGCATAATCCACAGCTTCTTCGGCTACCCAGCCAAAAGGGTGGTTACGGCTGGCGGCATTACCAAATTTTGAAGTAAAATAAGGCAGCATAGCTTCCAGCACACGCGGATCCATCGGGGTAGTAGCGTTATTGTCTAAATATATCGGCAGGTTCATATTCTTTAAGCGATTAATAGAACAAAGGTAAATAAAGTTTATTTAAAATCATTAAAAATAAGGAGAAAATGCAGGGTTCACGCCAATAAATTACAATATTTGGACATGAACAGGATAGAGCACATTGGTATTGCCGTAAATGACCTTAAAATTGCCGGCACTACCTATGAAAAGCTATTGAATTCGCTGATCTATAAAACAGAAGAAGTGCCGTCCGAAGGTGTAATAACAGCCTTTTTACAAAGCGGCCCCAATAAAATTGAGTTGCTGGAAGCTACTTCACCAGATAGCCCCATCGCTAAATTTGTTGCCAAAAAAGGCGAAGGCATCCATCATATTGCCTTCGATGTTGATGATATTGTTGCTGAGATGGAACGCCTGAAGCAGGAAGGTTTTGTTCTCTTAAACGATGTCCCCAAGCGCGGCGCCGATAATAAACTGGTTTGTTTTGTGCATCCGAAGAGTGCCGGTGGGGTGCTGATCGAGTTGTGCCAGGCAATCAGTTAACAAGAGAGATTTTTTATTTATTATATCTTTGGCTGATAATATATTGGAAATTTACATGTGAGTTTTTATCCCTATATTTGAATATTAGACAATCAATATGGAAACAATCATTAAAGTTAACCCATCTGAACTTAATGAGGGACTGCTCGATAAAATCAAAAAGTTTATTGGTGATAAGGATAATATGGATGTCACGATCTTATTGAAGGAATTTGACCGGGAATATGCCGAAGCTCTCGATCACTCTATTGAACAAACAGAACAAGCCGAAGAACTGGTTACCTTTACCATAGACGAGTTTATGAACTACACCCCATCAGCAAAAAAGCGGTGAGAAACCTTGCCTTCACCCCTGCGGCTTTTAATGAATACAACGAATGGTTTGAAAACAATATGCAGATTGTTCATCGCATTAAAGTGCTGGTAAGGGATATTGACCGCGACCCGTTTAAAGGTATCGGGAAGCCCGAACCATTAAAAGCTAACTGGGCCGGTTACTGGAGCCGGAGAATTGATCAGGAGCATAGGCTCGTATATAAAGTAACAAACGAACAAATTTTGATTGTTAAATGTAAAGGCCATTATTAGGCGGCGTGTTGATTGAATTGTGCCAGGAGGTAAGTTAGCAGTTTTGAGTTGCCAGTTTGCTTTAAATTGTTCAAAATCTATTCGGTGATCTAACTTTCCTTATAAAAAACACATTAAGTTTCGGCTCGGTGATCATTGTGCCTCCTCTGCGATCTCTGCGGTTAATTTTTCAACACGGAGACTACAGGAAATACGCAAAGAGACACGCCATTTAATCATCCAAAACACAATTTTGTCAAAGCTTTCACGATTCAAAATCGATACAAATCATTGTTTCGCATCAATTTTCCTGATGTTATTGTTGTTATAATCGGCTACATAAACATTATCTGCATTGTCAACTGCAATGCCCTCGGGCAAACCAAAAGTAGCGCCTGTTCCAATGCCATTTGTTGAACCAGGCAGACCGTTTCCCGCAAGCACGGTAACTTCACCGGATGGGCTAACCTTTCTGATGAGATAAAGAATGGCATCAGCTACAAATAAATTACCGTTGCTGTCAATCGCAATTTGCATGGGGTCGCCAAAAGTCGCCGCTGTACCTATGCCTCCTGCATAGCCGGAGACGCCGTTCCCGGCTATGGTTGTTACAGTGCCGTCGGGTGTGATTTTCCTGATGGCGTAATTGTCGGTGTCATCCACATACAAATTACCCGCTGCGTCTACCACTATACCCTGTGGATGGTCGAAACTTGCCGCCGTGCCTTTTCCGTTGACGAAGCCATAAGTGCCGGTGCCTGCCAGGGTTGTAACTTTGCCTGCCGGCGTTATTTTCCTGATAATGTTATAGTAGTTATCGGCTACATATACATTTCCGGCCAGGTCAACGGTTAGGGCCATGGGGAAACCAAAGCTTGCCGATGTACCCACTCCATCCGCCGATCCCGTCATGCCGCTTCCGGCAAGGGTTGAAACCATACCTGCCGGCGTTATTTTCCTGATCAGGTTATTGCCGCTATCCGCTACATAAACATTCCCGTTTACATCCACAGCTATGCCGTACGGGTAATTAAAACTTGCTGATGTGCCCTGACCATTGTCTGCTCCGGTGCCTCCGCTTCCGGCAATAGTAGTTACAAATCCAGCAGGTGAAATTTTTCTGATGAGATTATCGCCGCTGTCGGCCACATAAATATTTCCCGAAGCATCAATAGCTAAGCTTGCCGGACGGTTAAAACGTGCGGCAGTAGCCACGCCATCGACGGCGCCAAGTACCCCGCTGCCTGCAAAGGTTGACGTTTGACCATAAACCGGCGGAGTATTGTTATTGTTGTTGTTGTTATTATTATTGTTAGTACTGTCTTTGGTGTTGTTATTGGTAGTGATATCGTTTTTTTTTGAACAACTACTTATACTCAGCATAATCAACAATCCTGTTAATACTGCAATGGGTAATTTGACGGCTGGTTTCAATTTGACAAGCATGTTAGTATCAGGTAAATAAAATTAGAAAATATCAATGGTAATTGCAAAGCAATAAAAGGCTAAAAGGTTTGTGTGCTTAAGTATACGGTGTTATCCAATTTAATTGTTAACCCATACGCAGGTTGAGGTTGAAACGCTACTACATAGATGAAATAAATTAACAGGGCTTTTAATTATCGGTAATTTGGAATAAATACCTCAATGTTTCGGAGATGTTTTGGCGCTTTAACTTTTATTTTAAATTAGGTTTTTAAAATTCAACTTTTATCTCTACATTTGCACCTCTTTTAGAAGAAACGAATACAATGAAAAAAGATCTGCACCCTTCAAATTATAGATTAGTTGTTTTTAAAGACATGTCAAACGACTATGCTTTTTTAACCAAATCATGCATCGATTCCCGCGAAACAGTAAAATGGGAAGACGGTAACGAATATCCGCTGATAAAACTGGAAATTTCTCATACCTCACACCCTTTCTATACCGGTAAAATGAAACTGGTTGATACTGCTGGTCGTATTGATAAGTTCCGTACCCGTTACAACAAAAAATAATAATAATATTGTTTTTATAAAATATTTATGAATCTCTCCGCCCAATGGCGGAGGGATTTTTTTATTTTTGCACCATGGCTATTATTCTTTTTGACGATAACGCGCATCAGAGCCTTCGGCCATTAACCTTTACACGTCCGGTTGCCAACCTGCGGATCGGCATACTTACTATTGCCGAAAAGTGGGGGAAATACTTGCAAAGCGATTTTTCTTTTCATACGCAACCCTGGCTGCAGGAAAAATTCCCTTTGAAAATTGAAGCCGATAACCTGTTTATAAATGGATCGGTTTGTCCGGATGACTTGCTATTAAAGGCTATCGACCTGTTAAAAACAGGTGAAGCTTTAACTTATAACGAGTTGCTGGTTGCGGTAAAGCTGTGCGAAAAAGATGCTATTGGTTTTGATTATAATAAAGTATTTGATAAAAATACAGTGCTGGATCATATGCCGGTAATTCTTCGTTACCCTGAAGAAATTTTCAGAAATAATGATGCGGAGCTTCGTAAAGATTTTGCGCTGCTTACCAGGGGAAGAAAAAGCGCCGCCATAAGTTCAACAAATACCATTATAGGCAATGATTTTTTTGCCGAAGAAGGCGCGGTTGCGGAGTGTTCAACCTTTAGTACCATCAACGGACCGATTTATCTGGCCAATAATACTGAAGTTTGGGAAGGTACTCATATCCGCGGCGCATTCGCGCTGTGCGAGCATTCCCAGGTTAAAATGGGTGCTAAAATATACGGCGCTACTACAGTAGGCCCATATTCGAGGGTTGGCGGTGAACTGAATAATGCAGTGATCTGGGGATATTCATCCAAAGGGCATGAGGGTTACCTGGGTAATGCAGTGATGGGGGAATGGTGTAATATCGGCGCAGATTCCAATAACTCGAACCTGAAAAACAACTACGATGAGGTTAAGATCTGGGACTATACCACACAGCGTTTCCGTAAAACAGGCCTGCAATTTTGCGGGTTAATTATGGCCGACCATGCTAAATGCGCTATCAATACCATGTTTAATACCGGAACCGTGGTAGGCGTAAGCGCCAATGTTTTTGGCGCAGGTTTTCCGCGTAATTTTATCCCCGATTTTTCATGGGGCGGCCCGCAGGGCCTGGACGTTTATTCGCTTAAAAAAATGTTTGAAACTGCGGAAAAGGTTTTTGCCCGGAGAGAACATCGTACTTTTGATGAAAATGAGAAAAATATATTGAAAAAGGTATTTGAATTAACCGAGGAGCACCGAAGATTTTAAGGCGAATTTAATGTAGAGACGCAATACTTTGCGTCTCTGAATAATGTATAAGAATTTAACATAAATGCAATCGGCGGTTCGGAAATGTAAAACGGTTCAGAGAAGCAAAGTATTGCGTCTCTACCAAATAAAAAAATAACCAAATCAAATAATAAAACATGAGAAAAAAAATTGTTGCCGGAAACTGGAAAATGAATCTTGATTACAATGAAGGTTTAAGTTTATTTTCCGAAGTGATCAATATGGTCAGGGATGAGGTAACCGGTAACCAGGAAGCCGTAGTATGCAGTCCGTTTATTCATTTGAGTAGCCTTGTACAACTGGCAAAAGGTTACGATAAAGTAGCTGTAGGCGCCCAAAACGCACATCAGGCCGAATCAGGTGCTTATACTGGAGAAATATCCGCAAAAATGATTAAATCCGTAGGCGCTGCCTATGTGATCCTTGGCCACTCGGAACGCCGCCAGTATTTTGCTGAAAGCAATGAATTGCTGGCCAAAAAAACAGATACAGCTCTAAAAAATGGTTTAAAACCCATTTTTTGTATTGGTGAAACGCTGCAGGAGCGCGAAGCTAACCAGCATTTCGCTGTCATAAAAAGCCAGTTAACTGAAGGTGTTTTTCACCTCGACGAAGCACAATTTTCGCAATTGGTTTTAGCCTATGAGCCTGTTTGGGCCATTGGAACAGGTGTAACCGCATCATCAGACCAGGCGCAGGAGATACATGCTTTTATCCGTAAAGAGATCGCTGCTAAATATGGTCAACAGGTGGCTGATAACACAACCATATTATATGGTGGCAGCTGCAATCCGAAGAACGCTCCTGAGTTATTTGCACAGCCCGATATTGATGGCGGCCTTATTGGTGGTGCATCGTTAAAATCAAGAGATTTCGTAGATATCGTTAAGGTATTCAATTAATTTGGATTTGAGATGGGAGAAATGAGATATGAAAAACCCCGTCAAAGTTTTGGTAAAAGAGCAGCAAAACTATTTTTGCCGGTTTTGGTAGGTATTCATATCCCATTTTTATATATTCAAACAGATTCCTTGCTAAATCCGATTGATATGGATAAAGCAGGGAAGGGCGCCATGGACGGACTCTGGTTTTTTGATTATGTTTTTTTTCCGGCAGGGCTGGTTGTCCTTCTGATAATTCAGTGGTTGATCATCGTACCTATTTGGAATCGGATGTGTGTGAGAGCCGGGCGGGTTCTATTGTCATCATTAAGCATTGGAGTACTGCTTTCTATTCTAACTGGTGCTTTAATGGGGTATTTAATTTGGATAAACAAGCTTGGTCCAAATAACAATCAACCCGGGCTGGATGACTTAATTAACACGGTATTATTGATGAGCGGCTTTGTGGTTGTTTACTGTGTTTTAAATACCCTTACGCTATACTTTTTAGACAGATCATACATCAGGAATCTAAAATCTCAAAAAAACAGTTTTAACTGATGTTGGAAATTTACAAATCATGGATTTCGATGTCATAAGGCTTTTGCATTAATTATACCGGAAAATGAAAAAGCTGTTACGAGTACTGCTACCGCCATTTGTTGGCTTCGCCGTTTATTTTTTGATGGTGCGGTACAGTTCGTTTTATTTTTCGCTGCGCATTGACGAAATGGGAGAGGGGAACCTGCTGGCATTTATGTCGTTTTACAGGTATTTACTGCCATTGCTGTTTACAGTTTCAGTTTTAACGCAGCTGTTGATTGTGATACCAATACACAGAAAAGTAATGGCTAAAAACGGAGCCGGTAAAAAATGGGCAGCTGTTTTCCTAGTTTTTGTTTGTTTGTTATTTTCCTCAGGCATCAGTTATGCCATTTGGGATAAAAGTGATGGCATTCATCACCTGTTGAAATTGTTTACCTTTATGTCGGGTACCCAGTTAGGTTACTGGGTTATTAACTTGTTTGTTTTGCGTTTGCTAAGATGAAAACGTATTTTATAGTGCGATTAAATCATAAATACCCATATCAATATCTTTTTATCTTTTTTCTTTCGGACTTTCGGTCTTTTCGGACTTTCGGACTAATTTTAAACCCATGAATTACTACGAATTACTTTTCACCACCATACCTACCGAAGATTACCAGCAGGACCTGTTGATCAACGCTTTAGGTGAGATTGGCTTTGATACTTTTGAAGAACTGGCTTTTGGGTTTAAGGCCTATATTCCTTCTGCTGATTTTGACCAGGAAAAACTGGATGAACAACTGGAAGCTTTCCGCGAAATGTTCACGTTCAGTTACGAAATTACACTGATCCCGCAAAAAAACTGGAATGAGGTATGGGAGAGTAATTTTGAACCCTTAACTATCGCCGATAAAATTTTTGTCCGGGCTACTTTCCATGAGCCAAGGCCCGAATTCCCTTTTGAGATAGTGATAGATCCTAAAATGGCATTTGGTACAGGGCACCATCAAACTACGTCGATGATGCTGGAACTGGCGCTTGAAAACGATTTTGCAGACAAAAACATGCTTGATATGGGCTGCGGCACAGGTATTTTAGCCATTATGGTATCCAAATTGGGTGCCAAATCAGTAACGGCGATCGATTACGACCCTGTTTGTTATGAAAGCACTATTGAAAATGCTCAGTTAAACCACATTGATAATATTATAGCGCTCTGCGGCTCCAAAGAAACAATTCCTGATGAGCAATTTGATGTTATTTTGGCCAACATAAACCGCAATATTCTGCTCGATCAAATGCAGCGGTACAGTTTGGCGCTGAAGCCCGGCGGTGAAATATATTTCAGCGGTTTTTATGAAAGCCCCGATCTGGAGATCATCACTAATGAAGCAAATAAATACGGCTTAAAGTATATCAGCCACAAAAAAGATAAAGACTGGGTGGCTGCGAAGTTTTTGAAAGATGTCTGAAACCCCCAATTAACAAACTTCCGAAGTTTTTAAACGGCAAAGCCCTCAATGAGGCCTTTGAAAACAAATAAACCCGAATTAAACTTCGGAAGTTTTACGCCCTTTGATTGCTTAATACCCCAAAGTAAACCTTTTTTTAACAAACTGGCTGTTTTCAATTTCGTCAACAATGGCAACAGCCATATCCTCCACAGATATTTCACATTTGCCATGCTCATCAAATACCGGCTGATCAGTACCCAAACGGAATTTTGCAGTGCGCTCGCCGGGGTGCAGGTTTATAGCAGGGCTTAAAAACGTCCAGTCCAGATCATTTTCTTTTCGCAGGGTATTCAAATAGTCGCGCGCTGCGGTTGCCCCGGTTTTCCATTCAGCTGGAAATTGAGGCGTATCTACCAATTGTACGCCTGGCGCGATTTCGAGGCTGCCTGCACCGCCTACTACCAGTAAGCGTTTCACGCCCGATTTTTTTACTGCTTGCTGAATAGCCTCCGAACCTTTTACAAAATCATCGTATAGATTTGGATTAGTCCAACCTGCATTATAAGTGCTGATTACCGCATCATTTCCGGCAATCAGCGACGAAAGGCGATCTGTATCAAACACATCAGCAGCCTTTATTGTTAAATTTACATTTTGCAGGCTGATTTTTTCGGGGTTACGCGCAATGGCGGTTACTTTATGGCCGCGACTTAATAATTCGTTTAAAACTGCGGTGCCCACAAAGCCCGATGCACCTATTAATGTTACTTTCATGTTGATTTGTTTTTAATTGTAATAATATATGTTACAGTAATGTTTAAATTTTTTTAATCGAATTGCCTGCTGAACTCAGCCAGGTTCATTGCACCTAATTTTGCTGAGAGGACGTCCTCCATTTCACTATACAAATGCAGGAGGTGCTTGTTTATTTGTTTACCTACCGGGCAATAGGGGTTCGGTTCGTTTTTTGCGTGCCCTAATATTTGTTGCTGTTTTACAGCTTGATAAATTGTGGATAGTTTAATTTCATGCGCCGGCACGCCTAAGGCATAGCCGCCTGCTTTGCCTTCCTTACTTTTTATCAGGCCTTTTTTGCGCAGATTGCTGATCTCTTTCCTAACCAAAGCCGGGTTAATGTTTATGCTGCCGGCAATATATTCAGAGGATAACAATTCGTTGGTTGCCCTGCTCAATAAAGTGAGGATGTGCATTGCTATTTGAAATCTTCCGTTCATCTGTAATATTTAAAATTACAGTACAAATATAGTAATGATTTTCTTGGAAACGATATATTTCTTTTCGGAGCCGGATAATTACAATATAATGATACTAATTAAATGAGCCGCCCTTCTGTTTAAAAACCCGGAAATTTAAAATTTAACTTTGCCTAAAATAATTTTTTTTAAAAAATCTTGATAATTAGGCAGATATTAAATAATATTGTAATTATATTAACTTTCGCGCAACCCTACACCTTGAAAATTGTAATATGAAAACACTTGGAAAAAAAATCAGACTATTACGTCATCAAAAAGGATGGAGCCAGGAGGATGTTGCAAAAAAATTGGATATTTCAATACCAGCTTTTTCCAAAATAGAAACGGGCATTACTGATATTAATTTATCCCGGCTTGAACAAATCGCTAATTTGTTTGAAATGCCTGTTGTTCAACTACTTAACTTCAATGATGTTGAGCATGACCAAAAAATAGTTCATGACCTGGAGGCTATTAACAAAAAACTTATGGACCGCGAAACGGAGGTCATTGACCTTCAAAAAAAGGTAATTGAATTGTTTGAAGAATTGCGTCACAGCAGAATTATTGCCTGAATTTGAGTTCCTGGTCAAAATTAGGAAGCATGGTTTTATTCCATTTTTTAAAATGATTGGGAGCCCGGTAAGTTATATTTAATCGTCCCCTTCTTTTTTCTTAAAAGATATAGCGCATTGTTAGGTGCTTTTTCCCGAACACAACGCCCATAGCGGCATGCATTGCCAGCATTTTTTCATTAAAATCGCCTACCCACGATAATTCAAGCTGTGTGTATTGATTTAAGGGTAATAC
>Ga0364873_10552_pt1 | contig 16491 bp, 15 predicted proteins | sample ExccelAu500001D3_2_FD_206928 | JGI IMG/M metagenome (GOLD analysis project Ga0364873, IMG submission 206928) | Enriched cells from Trout Bog Lake Hypolimnion, Wisconsin, USA - BchlTB.Aug07.5000.01.D3 | ecosystem: Environmental > Aquatic > Freshwater > Lake > Hypolimnion/Profundal zone | place... | reverse complement strand
GCGGTATCACAGGAAAACTGGTAACACTTAAAGATGCATTGGACGGATGTGAATTAATTCTTCAGGATAAGTTGAATGATTATCCTGAAAGTGCATTCTACATGATCGGCGGAATCGATGACCTAAAGAAGTAGAATAAACCAATTAGCCTTTTAAGATGGAACAAAATCTTATGAATCTTAAAATTCTCCTTCCACACCAGGTGTTTGCAGATCTGAAAGGGATCAAACGTATTGTTGCAGAAACCTTTCAAGGCTCTTTTGGCATTTTGCCTCGTCGTCTGGATTGTGCCGCGGCTCTGGCCCCTGGAATTCTTTTATATGAAACAGAATCCGGGAGTGTGGTATATCTGGCTGTAGATGAAGGAATATTAGTCAAGGCAGGTGAAGAAGTACTGGTGTCGGTGCGCAACGCTGTTGGAGGAGCAGAATTGGGAAGTTTACATCAAACTGTTTCTCAGGAATATATGAAATTGGATGATCAGGAGAAAAAAGTGCGTTCGGTAATGGCAAAACTTGAATTGGGTTTTATACGCCGGTTTGAGGAATTCCGGCACAAATAATTCACGGATCAGATGCAGAACAACAGTAAGCAAAATAAATTCAGCCAAATGGTAGAATCTAAAGAAACTCGGAAACTGAAGGAAAAAAGTAAATCCAAACATGGTGTGCTATTTGGGTTAGGGATGTTTGGACTGGTGGGATGGTCAGTTGTCGTCCCTACCCTGCTGGGAGCTTTCCTGGGTGTTTGGCTGGACAAACAATTTCCAGGGAAACAATCCTGGACACTTACACTGCTCCTGATTGGTTTGATTGCCGGATGTGCCACGGCATGGCACTGGCTTTCGCGTGAAGATAAGGACATTCATAAAGACAAGGAGGAGAAAAATGAATGAGACAGGTATGATCCTAATAACTCTAATATTGGGTATCCTCCTTGGTTTGTTCTTTTTCGGCGGGCTTTGGTGGACAACCAAAAAGGGTCTTCTTTCAAAAACACCGGCACTGTGGTTTTTGACAAGTCTTTTTGTTCGCATTGGAATTGTGATTATCGCGTTTTATTATCTTTCAAGAGGCCACTGGGAAAGAGCGTTGATTTGTTTGATAGGGTTTATTATTGCCCGGACCATAATCATGCGGATTACGCAGATAAAGGATAATTCAAAACCACTGGAAAAGGAGGGATAACCATGAGAATCAGTCCTGACGATGTCGTCTTTTTCGAATACGGCTTTGTGAAGCTCAACCTCACCATTGTCACCACCTGGATTTTAATGGCATTCATGGCGATTGGCTCGGTGCTGATAACCCGAAAACTGAAGTCCCGAGTCAAAGTTACGCGATGGCAAAGTGTTCTTGAGATGATTGTGACCGGAATCAAACAGCAAATTGAAGAGGTGGGATTACAAAAGGCCGAAAGGTACCTGGCATTTTTGGGAACTCTATTTTTATTTCTTCTTCTTTCTAATCTTCTGACAATCCTGCCAATTTACGAACCGCCCACAAGTTCGCTTTCCACGACTGCGGCACTTGCTGTTTCCGTGTTTTTTGCCGTTCCCGCTTTTAATATTTCAGAACATGGAATCCTAAACTACCTTAAATCGTACGTTAAGCCATTACCCATTATGCTTCCTTTTCATATTATCAGTGAGTTTTCACGGACTCTTGCTTTGGCGGTTCGTCTGTTTGGGAACATGATGAGCGGTGTAATGATAATTGGAATTTTATTGACGATTACACCCCTTGTCTTCCCGATCGTAATGACTGCTTTTGGTCTCCTTACCGGTTCTGTCCAGGCTTACATATTTACTATTCTCGCATCGGTTTTTATCGCAGCTGCCGCACAGGAATCGGGTAATGAGACTGAAGACTAAAATAAATTGTAACTAAAATAACAAAGGAGGAACACTTTATGGACAACATCACAATTATTGGAGCAGCATCCATCCTGACTGCTGGTATAACCATGGCAATTGGAAGTATAGGACCTGCTCTGGGCGAAGGCAAGGCCGTTGTATCTGCCTTGACCTCAATTGCTCAGCAGCCCGATGCAGCATCTACTATTACACGTACTTTATTCGTTGGACTTGCAATGATCGAGTCAATGGCAATTTACTGTTTTGTAGTTTCAATGATTCTTCTCTTTGCAAATCCGTTCTGGAACTTTGTAATTACCAAAGTCGCAGGAGGCTGATCATGCTATTCGACTGGTTCACACTGATTGCACAACTGGTTAATTTCCTGGTTCTGGTTTGGCTTTTGAAACGATACCTGTACAAGCCAATACTTGATGCTATTGACGAAAGGGAAAACCTGATTTCGAGTCAACTGAATGCAGCTGAAGCAACTAGGACCAATGCCCTTAAGGAATTGGAAAACTATCAGCAAAAAAACACAGATTTTGATCAGCAACGACACGATCTGTTAATCGGTGCAATCAGTGAGGTAAACCTTGAACGGCAAAAGCTTCTGGAACAGACACGAAAAGAAGTTGAAGCATTGCGCTTTCACCTGCAGGAATCTCTCAGAACTGAGCAACTGAATATGGGCTCCGAGATTATCCGCCGAACCCGAACCGAAGTTTTTGCCATCGTCCGGAAAACGCTTGCAGATCTGGCCGGGGTAAATCTGGAGGATCAGATGGCCGGAGTATTCATAAGTCGCATCAATGGTTTAAAAACGGATGAAAAGGAGTTTTTTTATCTGGCATTAAACCACTCTGAGAAAGAAATTTCAATACGAAGTATGTTTAAATTATCAATGAATCAGCAAGATGCAATTCATACTGTCCTTAAAAACAATTTAAAAATTAGTGCCGGAATAAACTTTGAAACATTGCCTGACACAGTTAGTGGAATAGAACTAATTGCAAATGGATTCAAGGTATCCTGGACCATCGATGACTACCTTGCTTCTCTGGAAACCCACCTTGCTGAGCTACTAAACCAAAACACAGAAACGACGTCAGAAAATATCACTTAACAAGCTGATATGGAATCAATTAATCTACATAACCTTCTTGACCATACGTTTGATGGAATAAATCAATCGCTGAATGACTTTGAACCACAACTAACGCCCCGGGAAGTTGGTATCGTTACCACTTTATCGACAGGAATAGTAAAGGTTTCCGGTCTTCCGGGGGTTGGGTTTGAAGAATTATTGAAATTCCCCGGAAACTTATATGGTATTGCCTTTAATGTTGATGAAAATGAAGTGGGGGTTGTCCTGCTCGGAGAATACTCGCATCTTCATACAGGAGATGAGGCAGAGCGCACCGGAAGGGTAATGGATGTGCCGGTAGGTGATTCATTGATCGGGCGGGTTATTAATCCGCTTGGTGAGCCTCTCGACGAAAAAGGTCCCCTGGTTTTTGAAAAACGCTTTCCTATAGAACGCCCTTCACCGGCGATTGTGGACCGTGAACCGGTGATAGTTCCGCTGCAAACAGGCCTTAAAGTTATTGATGCATTGATCCCGGTTGGACGCGGACAGCGTGAACTAATCATGGGAGACCGGCAGACCGGAAAGACAGCCATTGCGATTGACACCATCATCAACCAACACGATCAGAATGTGTTATGCATTTATTGTTCGATCGGTCAGCGGGCAGCCAGCGTCGCTAAGGTTGTGGCCGATCTGCGCGATAAAGGGGCTATGGATTACACCATTGTAATTGTCACGGAAGGAAATGAGGCCCCGGGTTTAAATTTTATTGCCCCATATGCTGCTACCAGTATTGGCGAATATTTTATGGGGAAAGGGAAAGATGTTCTTATCATATATGATGACCTTACCCATCACGCACGTGCTTACCGTGAGTTATCGCTTTTACTGCGCCGCCCGCCGGGACGCGAAGCGTTTCCGGGAGATATATTCTACATTCATTCAAGGCTCCTGGAACGTTCAACTCATTTACGGAATGAGCTGGGCGGAGGATCTTTGACAGCCCTTCCTATAGTTGAAACTGAAGCCCAGAACATCTCGGCCTACATCCCGACCAATTTGATATCCATTACGGATGGCCAAATCTATCTTTCACCGACATTGTTCGAATTAGGGGTTCTTCCGGCAGTAGACGTTGGAAAATCGGTCTCACGGGTTGGAGGAAAGGCGCAGCGACCCGCCTACCGGTCTGTAACGAGCGCTTTAAAACTTGCCTACTCCCAGTTTGAAGAGCTGGAGACCTTCGCAAAGTTCGGCACGCGGCTCGATGAACATACCCGTAAAATAATTGAACACGGACGGCGGATTCGCGCGTGCTTAAAACAGCCCGCCTCCTCCCCGATTCCTTTATCTGAGCAAATAACTGTATTGCTGGCACTTACAAATGGATTTTTCGATGCGGTGCCTCTTCCCCGCATGAAAGAGGCCGAACAGATCTTGCGTGAAGCTTCCGCTAAACTCCCTGAAGATATCCGCCAGCGGTTCATTTCCACCGCACAATTCAGCGAGGAGGACCGACAGGTAGTTCTGCAACTTGCAAGTAAAGCCCTTGAACAATATACACAACGGTTATGAGTGATACCCTGGAAAGCTTAAGGCGCAAAATCACCGGAGCAACAGATCTTGAGTCCGTTGTCAGAACCATGAAGGTTTTGGCAGCCTCCAATATTGTACAATATGAAAAGGCGGTAAGTTCATTGGCCGATTATTATACAACCGTCGAATTAGGGCTGAAAGTCTGTTTTCATAATGGAGAGGTACTCATTCCCGATGAAAAAACAGGTTCTATGCGGAACGAAAGTATCGGTGCGCTCGTTTTTGGATCCGATCAGGGGCTTGTCGGACAATTCAATGATATTCTGGCTGACTTTACCCAAACGACGCTAAATAATTTCCCGGGTGAAAAGCGGATCTGGGCAGTTGGAGAAAGGGTGCAATCTCGTCTGGAGGACTCGGGATTTCCCCTTGCAGGCATTTTTCCCGTTCCAAATTCTGTGAATACCATTACTCCGGTTATTGGTAAAATCCTTCTCGAAAGTGAATCTTCCAGCGAAAAGGGAGAAATTTCACAATTCTATATTTTTCATAACAAACCGAAACCAGGGGCTGTATATGAGCCATTTGTACAACGTCTTTTGCCCCTCGATGATCAATGGTATAAAAGCGTTGCAAAACTGAAATGGCCAACTTACAATATTCCTGAGGCTATCAATGGTTTAGCCCCTACCTTGCACGGACTAATCCGTCAGTATTTGTTTATCTCGCTTTTCAGAGCGTGTGCAGAATCATTGGCAAGCGAAAACGCCAGCAGATTGGCCGCGATGCAACGGGCAGAGAAAAACATTGATGAACTTCTGGAGGATCTGAACCGCACTTTCCATCGTCTGCGCCAAAGCACCATTGATGAAGAATTGTTTGATGTGATCTCCGGATCTGAAGCGCTATCAAGGGGAAAATCATAATTTCTGAAAGGATTCAATTTGAATATCTCCCTATGAAAATTGCGGGTGAAAAAATCCAAAGACAATAAGAGCCCCGGAAAGGGTTGAATATTTTTAACTTTATGTGATATTCAGCCACCATTGGGGCTGCTGAAATGTATGGTTCGGTTACCTCCGGCTCCGCAAGCTGCACCGGAGTTCATTCATATTTGACCACTCCGTGGTTTAAAATAATTTTTCTGTCAATCCCATTCCTCTAAAATCTTTTCCTTCCATTTATTATTCGCACTTTTACAACAAAGCAATCCAAATATGAATAGACGATCTTTCATTCAAAAAGCAGGAATAACCACTGCATCTGTCGCAGTTGCAGGCAGTGCCATATCACAGAATCTTCAGACAAATCCGCTGAATGTTGCCGTAATCGGGCTGGTGCACACCCATGTTCACGGAATTCTGGGACGTGCCAAAACAGGTGACCTGAAAATTGTCGCGATAGTTGAACCGAATAAGGGGTTGGCCGAAAAATATGCTAAACAATACGGATTTAACATGGATATTGTTTTCGGTACGATGGAGGAGATGATGTCGAAAACCAGGCCAGAGGCTGTCAGCACCTTCACAACAACCTATGATCATTTAAAAGTCGTTGAATTCTTTGCACCAAAAGGGATCCACATCATGGTGGAAAAACCCCTTGCTGTAAATATGACTCATGCCAGGAAAATGATGGATCTCGCCCAAAAACATAATATTCAACTGCTTACAAATTATGAAACCACCTGGTATGGAACACATCAAAAAGCGTGGCAGGAGATTATTGAGCTGAAAAAAGCGGGTGATCTGCGAAAAATCGTTTTTCATACCGGTCATCAGGGTCCATTGGAAATTGGATGCAACGTTGAATTCCTGGATTGGCTCACCGACCCGATCTTAAACGGCGGTGGAGCCCTCACCGATTTCGGATGTTACGGAGCCAACCTGACAACATGGCTCATGAAAGGACAAAAACCTTTGAGCGTCAGTTGTATTACGCAGCAAATTAAGCCTGAGATCTATCCCAAGGTGGAAGATGAAGCGACTATCTTGCTGACCTATCCCAAAGCGCAGGTAATTATCCAGGCTTCCTGGAACTGGCCGTTCAGCAGAAAAAACACTGAAATTTATGGTCAGCATGGCTACCTGATCTGCGAAGACCGGAATAATTTAAACTACCGTTGGAAAGACGCAAAACAGCCGGCAACGGAGTTCATACCTGAAAATAAATCCCCGTTTAACGACCCGTTTTCATTCCTGACCGCAGTTGTTCGAAAGGAAATAACCCTTAAGCCATTCGATCTCTCCTCTCTGGAGAATAATATGATAGTAATGGAAATCCTGGATTCGGCCAGGGAGAGTGCAAAAACCGGAGCTACAGTCAGGCTTTAATCTGCTGAAACCTACAATATAATTAAGAATTGAACCCTATTTTCAATACTGCTGGTTTACAAGGTCAAAATAAAAAATTTCGTCCCGGATGGAACGAAATTCTCAAATAATATGTTGGATTCTACTCATGTCTTGTTCCCAAAGGAACATAAATTAAAAAATTTTCCTATCGCGGATTCCTGACCAACCGGTGCCGGTCACCGGAACTCTCCGGTTTAGGTCTTGCAAAGTTGGTGCGCTGCGGCCTTTGGTGTTGTTGTTTTGGCACCTTCACCGGGTTATGGTCGATCAATGGAAACGGATGGTTATCAATCACCGGAATCTTCTTTCGGATAAGCTTTTCAATATCCTTTAAGAATGCCTTTTCCTCTGCATCGCAGAAAGAGAAGGCAGTACCTTTGGCTCCTGCCCTACCCGTCCGGCCAATACGGTGAACGTAAGTCTCTGAAATATTTGGAAGTTCATAATTGATCACAAACTCCATTTCATCGACATCAATTCCGCGGGCAGCAATATCTGTTGCCACAAGCACCCTAGTAGTCTGATCTTTAAAGTTAGCCAAGGCTCTTTGCCGTGCATTCTGAGCCTTATTCCCATGAATAGCCTCAGCTTTAATGTTATGGCGGAGCAAATCCTTAACAACCTTATCGGCTCCATGCTTGGTACGGGTAAATACCAGGGCTGATTTTATATTCTGGTCGCTTAATACATCCATTAACAGCGCACTTTTATTTCCCTTGTCAACAAAGTAAATGAACTGCTCTATGATATCTACGGTTGGCTGCCCAGGAGTAATCTCAACCTTGCGGGGATTCTTCAGGATCGTATCAGCCAGTTTGACGATTTCGGGGGGCATGGTTGCAGAGAAAAAAAGCGATTGACGCTTTTTAGGCAATGCGGCGAGAACCTTCTTCACATCATGGATAAAACCCATATCCAGCATGCAATCGGCCTCATCGAGAACAAAAATCTCAATGTCTCTGAGCGATATAAATCCCTGATTCATAAGATCAAGCAGACGACCTGGTGTTGCTACCAGAATATCAACCCCCCGTTGCAATACCTGAGTTTGCGCAAATTGATTAACACCGCCGAAAATTACCGTATAGGAGAGCTTGGTGTGTCTTCCGTAATTCTTAAAGCTCTCGCCAATCTGAATGGCAAGTTCGCGGGTTGGAGTAAGGATCAGGCTTCTGATCTTTTTCCGCCGGTCAAACGACTGGCTGGTACTTAACAATTGAAGGATTGGAATAGCAAAAGCAGCTGTTTTTCCGGTTCCTGTCTGGGCACATCCCAATAAATCGATCCCTTCTAAAACAATTGGGATTGCCTGGGCTTGAATTGGAGTTGGGGTGGAATAACCTTCTTCGAGGAGTGATTGAAGGATAGGTTCAATAATTTCTAATGACTTAAATGGCAAAATGAATGATTTTTAGTTGCTGATCCATTTTGAGTTCAAAAAGATCAGTCGTAATTAAATATTGTGCAAATATACAATAAATTAGCGGATTAAATGGTTTAAAAAGTGAAGGCTTCCCCAGAGACTAAACTCTGAGGAAGCCTTTACTATTGCGATACCGGAAATTACATATCAGGATGCTCTGACTTATTGCCCCAATTATGTTGCATTCCACGGGGTCCTTTACCTTGATTCATTCTGTCTTTAAATAAATCAAACTTTTGCCGTTGCTCATCAGTGAGCTGGGCGCGCATATCCAGGCGGTTCTTAATCTGGATCTTGGCAATCTCAATACGTAAGACACCTATTTTATCAATGTTACTGTTTATGGCAGCCAAATCCGGATTCTCAGCACCCATGAGGGTTTTCTGATGAGCCATGGCTTCACCGAGTTCATTACGGATCGGTTTTATCTGTTTATGCATAGCCATGATGCTTTGTTTAAAAGCCTCCTTTTGTGCATCGGTAAGGTTCAGCCCATGACCGAATCCAACTGACTCATCACCCTGAAAATTCTCTCGTTGATGTCCACGGAATTCTTTCTTTGGACCAACTTCGGTTGATTGGGCCATCAGGGCTGCTGACAAGCTCATCAATAATACCAGACTTAAAATTTTTGCTTTCATACTATTTAATTTTTAAAATCCAATTCAGAACTATTACTGAAATTTCCCATTGGATAATCCTCAAATTAAAAGGTTTAATCTTTTTAAAAAAATCTAGATTTATTAAGGTTTAACGGCATTTATTAATAGTTGGTGGATTTGCCGCTGGCTGCCTGCAGCTAACCTGAATATCATCATATGATAATTTTTTAGACTTTGAGATTCGCTATTTGAATATATTTTCAGGTAGTGCCATTGGCACAAAATATGGGTAGAAGATACAACAGCCCAAAAATATATCGTCCCGGACGAAACCTGGCATTCAATTCTATTTTCTAACCATATTTAATCCCTGACGGGGTTGAAAATCAAATTTAAACATACTCTTAGCTGTTCCGGCATAAGATTTTCTATTAAAAATAAAGATCTGCAAGAAGGTAGAAGGCTGAAGTATTTGCTTAAATTTCAACACATACATCTAATAACTAAATTGTTACAATTATCACGAATAAATATTAGGCATAAATTTCTCCTGAATGGATGTGGCAAAGATCTGGGCAATCTCCTTCCGTTCGAAACCAAGCTTGACCCCGAAATCGAAGACAAAATTCAGCTCACTGTCCAGTATGGTACTATCGGCAATAATGATGTTGATCATGTATTCAAGCATCATATTTTTCTCACCGGGGTTAATCTCCAATAAAGCATTCACCGAATTCTCAAAAAACAGGTCGATCTTATTCTCATCAATCATCTCCTTGAGTGTCTGTTTCGGGAAAACAGTAAATGCCGAAAGCTCATCAACAATAGCATTATATTCATCGGGTTCAATCGCTTTATCAATGCCGGCAACAATTAAACCGGCCGAAGCAATGAAGCAGGTACGGTGATAATTCAACGGAGAATTGCTGATGACCATCAGACTTTGAATTAACTCAGAGATAGCGTTTTCCAGCATTATATCCTGAATAATTTCCGCCCCGGAGAGGAGGTTTCGGTACAATTCGGATTGCTCAAACAATTCTACTGCCTTAATCCTGATCGGATTTATTGGATGGGAGAGCAAATTACCCGAACCAGTCTCCTTGAAGTATTTCAAAATCTCCTCGTTTTCGAGGCTGAATGCTTTCGGATCAAAGTTTAGCCGTTCAACGCTCAGACCGGAGGCCATCTTAAAGAAGCAGGAGAGCACCTTATCGAGTCTTCCGCAAGCCATAAATCCGAACCGGTCTGCCGTAAGTTCGGACAATTTATCCCAAACTGCAATTTTATGCTGCATCATTAAAGGAGTTTCCTCCTGGTCAACAAATACAAAATCAAGCAATTGGGCGATATTGGCATTGTTACTAATCAGGTGTCCGATTTCGTGGCCAACAATGAATTTCAGCTCATCATCATCCACTTTATCGATAAGCCCCGAATTAATATTGATAATATGGCTTTCATCCGGTTCAAGCCGGGATATGGCAAACGCATTTAATTCAGGATTATTGGTAATGAAGAATTCAGTTGATTCCTGAAAATCAAGCTTTTTCATCACATCGACAAAGCTGTCATAAAGACGCGGAGCAAGTTTTTCATTGACTTTAAAACTATGTCCCTGAAGAATGTTTTTAAAATAGTTCTCTGTTTTCTCTACTTTCGCTTCCCGCAAGATAGTTTCGAGTACTTTTCCCTGAATTTGCTGGTACAGCTCTTGTCCGATTTGAATTTCCAATGGAATCCGGATGGCTTCATGGTTCATGGCAGATAATTTTTTAAGTGTTTATCCTCAATTATCATTTAAAGATAACAAAAACTGAAGCGGAACAGCTATTCAGATTGTTTTTACTGTTCATAATTGAATAATTTTGCGCCCTTAATGTTGCATTCAAAGGAGTTAAAACAATGCGAAACCGGTTACAACCTGTAACCATATGCTGTTTTTTACTCCAGTTAATTTTTATAAATCAGATAATGAAGAGCTTATATACAATTGGGCTATTAGTGCTTTCCAATACCTTTATGACATTTGCCTGGTATGGCCACCTCAAATTCAGAGAGTTGAAATGGTTTGAGTCCTTTGGTCTTTTTGCCATTATATTAATTAGCTGGGCAATAGCTTTTTTCGAGTATTGTTTTCAGGTCCCGGCCAACCGGATTGGTTTCCAGGGCAACGACGGTCCATTCTCATTAATGGAATTAAAGGTGATCCAGGAGGTTATCACACTGACGGTATTTGTTGTTTTTTCTCTCGTAGTATTCAAAACAGAATCGTTCCGGATAAACCATCTCATTGGTTTTGTGTTTTTAGTATTGGCAGTTTATTTTATGTTTAAGAAATAGGGAACTTACTGTGACTTGAATCGAAGGAAATTCATTAAACCGCGTTGGATGGTTTACTAAAAACCGATATACCAATTGAGAATTAAACTCAAAATAAACAGGTAAGAAGTTATTCCACTACTTTGAAACTTCGGCTGCTGCTGTTACCCAGCTCATCCAGAATCAACAGCTTGTGATAGCCTGGTGAAGGCGAGGCAGCCATTTGATGAATCTCGTTGGTGGTGCCCAGAAAATTTTCATCAAGGTGCCAAAAAAGGGTAGCTCCGGGTCTGCGGTGGGCAGCCTGAAAAATGACTTCTCCTTTATGCCCATCATTGCGTTTTGGAAGATAAACCATTAACCTGTCATCGGGATAAATCAGTTCCAGCATTTGAATTTCATTCTGCTGAATGCTGCCGGGCAACCAGTTTGGAAGTGTGCGGTAACCGGGATGTGATTTCCGGTAATAATATTCCATTCCCGGGGGCAAAATAAACCAGCTTTCGTTAATTATTTTATCTTGTGGGTAGCACTTTGCATTCACAAGATATTGGCGGTTTGCATCAAGATGAATCTGAATGTGGTAAGGACAGGGAGCAGTGTTCAGACAGGTGGAAGGAACCATGATTGTATCAGTCTCATTACAGTTAACGGACGCCCGGTAACCGCTTTCACGGCAGACCGCAACGGGCAACATGCCTGAAAGGGGCTTTTCGAACCAGTGGTCTGAATTAAGCAAGGAGCTGATTTCAAATAGGATCGGAGCGGCAGAGGTACCTCCAGTCAACCCGGGACGACCCTCTCCGTTTGCATTTCCTACCCAAACGCCGATTACATAGTCTGGATTGACCCCAATTGCCCAGGCATCACGATAGCCAAAACTCGTGCCTGTTTTCCATGCCAACCGTCCTGAAGATGAGAGTTGCTGCCATCCTGCCTCTTCCTCCGGACGGTTCAATTCTGTCAAAGTATTAAAAGTCTGCCAGATTGAAGCTGCATGAAAAATAAACTTTTCATCGGGAATAACTGGTTTTTCCTTATCGGGTGTAAAACTGATCAAATGATAATCACCGGAATGATAAACTCCCTTGCTGTTATACCTGTTTAGGACTCTAGCCATTGATCCATAAGCAGATACAAGTTCCTTCAGCGACGTTTCACCCCCTCCAAGAATCAACGACAACCCGTAATACCCCGCGTCCTGGTTAAATGTAGTCAGCCCAATCCGTTTTAGGATGTCAAGGAACCTGAATGGCGTATAATTTTTAAGCATAAAAACAGCCGGAACGTTCAGGGAACGAATCAGTGCAACCGATGCGGAAACAGCACCTCTAAACTGTAAATCATAGTTCTGAGGAGAATATCCTGAAAAGTACAGGGGGATATCGGGCATTAAGGCATCAGGCATCATTTTCCCGCCATCGAGCATTGAAGCATTCAGGAAAGGTTTTAAAATGCTCCCGGAACTCCGGCGTGCTTCGACCATATCCATGGCGCCGCCATGGGAATCGCTGATACCAGCATTCCCAATATAGGCTAAGATTTTCCCTGTTTTAACTTCAGCCACCACGCAGGCGGCATTATAGATCTGATTACCTCTCAACTGAACCATTTGCATGTCAATGATCCGTTGTGCCGCTTCCTGCAACCTGCGATTAATAGTGGTCTTTACAATAGCTTTTTTGGCTTGTGCATTGCATTTATTCAAAAGATAAGGGACTAAATCGGGCAATGATTCAGGTTTTCCAGGCAACGGTTCGGAGATAGCCAGGTCGTAGGTCATACGATCGATGGTATGATCATCCAAAAGATTATATAACAACCGATTCCTTTTTTGTTTAAGTTGATCCCCATTCTTTCCCGGAAAAATCTGGGAGGGGGAATTTGGCAATACAGCAAGACCTGCCGATTCGCCCCATGAAAGCTGATCTGCAGAGCAATTAAAATAACGCCAGGCTGCAGCCTCAATCCCCACTACATTTCCGCCGAAAGGGGCATGTGCAGCGTACAAGGAGAGGATTTTATTCTTTGAGGCGGATAACTCCAATCGCAGAGTCAGGGCAATTTCGAAAAATTTTTCCCGTATTGTTCGTTTCCCTCCCCTCCTGGAAAGCCGCACCACCTGCATGGATAAGGTGCTTGCTCCACTGACAATTTTCCCAGCCCGGACATTTTGCCCAATAGCTCTGATCATTGAAAATGGGTTTATGCCCGGATGAAAATAAAACTTCTGGTCTTCGAAACGAATAATGCATTTCCTGAATTTCTCCGGGACAGAATCTCCCGGAGGGAATCTCCATTGCCCATCGGCCGCAATTTTTGCCCCCAAAAGCATCCCGTCATTAGACTCAATAACAACACTATATGGCACCTTAAAACGAACAACAGGCAAAAACAAAAACAGGATAACTGCCGCGATCCCGGCAATTAGTAGTTTATTCCTACTGATTTTTTTAAAAAATTTCTCTCTTGTTAAGAAGTTCATTGATTTATTTTCCTACAACTACCTTCATTCCCGTATCATTCGCTGAAACAGTATTGTTGTACATCGCCTCAACCTGGACAGGCGGCAGAAAATAGGTGCCTGAATAGGTTGCATTCAGCTTAACCCTGAACTCTTTCTGCTCATTCATTTTCAGACCAAAATAGGTAAACACCCTGTCATCCCGAATATCCCGGTAATTAAACCGCGCTGCTGTTTCGCTGCCAAACAGCCGTTCATTCAAGATCTCCCATCCGGATGGAAAGATCTGGGTAAGTGCCAAATTGTCAACTTCACCAAAACTATTATTTTTAACTCTGACCACAGCGGTGAAATCAGATCCCTTGGGAATATTGGTTACATCCACCGGGTTTCCATCGGATTTAAGGTAGACAACATCAAGTTTAATCCCGTTTTGCCTGGCTGGAACATTCACATTTTGAGGAATACCCCTTTGAACTACGGTAATATACAGGTCAGAGGCTGATTGATTTTCGATATTGAGTGACAATTTGCCTTCAAAACCCGGGAACTGTTTGCTGTAGGTCATTTTATCGATTGAGATATCTTCCGGTTTTCCATTCACAGTCAGTCTGAACTTATTCTGTCCGTTGGGTTTATTTGCTTTCCCGGCAAATCGTGCCATAGCCAATAAACAATTTGCTGTTGTCTGTGTACTCATCCACTGGTCGCTGCATAGCGCAGAGGAAATGGATTTTGCAACACTAAATGCCTCTGTCTTTTTCTTCATCAGCGTTAATGTTTCAAGCAGTATGGCCTGATCGCGCAGGGAGGAACCGAAAGTAACTCCTTCGTTCTGATATACTGAAGGTTCCAGTTTGGTCATATCCACGAGTTGATCTGCAACTTCGGGTCTGGAAATCATCACATAGGCAGCTGCCAGTTCCCAACGGGCTTCCAGTGGCAAATCAGGGGTTTCCCTTAGTCGGTTCATCGCACCGATAGCCGGAGCATTTGCCAATGCCAGAGTATAAAGCCGGTAAGCCTGATCGAGAATCAATCCACGGTCACTAACCTCCCTGTGCCAGTAATTTGCGGCATTTCGCTGGAAATTCAGCCACCTTTTTTTGACATCTGGAGGGACAACAAAACCGAAATTTTCAGCTTCGACCATAAAATTGCCGGCCCATGAAGTTCCCCAGAGTGACGGGTAATTATTCCCCGGCCAATAAGTAAAACCTCCGTCAGCCAACTGAAATTTCCGAAGATTATCGATTCCTGCCTTTATATTTGATTCAACCTCATCTTTTTGCTTCAGATCAAGAGCCGTAAACTGATTGATTAGCAGTTGCGCAAATGCAGCTGAAACGGTTTGCTCAACACACCCATGCGGATAATTAATCAGGTAATCTAGTCGTTTTCCAAGATTCATAGGAGGTACTGATGAAACTTCGACCGAGGTAGAACCGGTTCCGCCTGATCCGGGAGAAAGCAGTACAAATTCTTTATTCTGAGCTCCTTTAACAAGATATGTTTCACTGGTCACTATTGTCGGATTTGGATTTCGGACTTCGACTTCGACTCTGTAAACTGCTTTCTCTTTGGAAGAATGAGCCGTAATTTCAATGATCCCTTTCCCTGTTTTATTTCCTGTTTTAAGACTAAATTTCACATCCTTTTCATCCGGACCGGCAAATTTGATATCCAGTTTGTTGTTTTCAATAACTGAAAGCAGGGAATTGGTATTTACAGAAACCCCAACATCCTTTAGGGTATTCCCCTGTACAAATACGGAAACAGGCAATTCAAAGATTTCATTTATTCCAATCACACGGGGTACCGTTGCCACGATCATCAACGGATCGTGAACCGGTACAGTCTTCTCAGCAGAACCATATGCATTGTCCGAGGCACTGACTACCATCAGCCGAACCGATCCGGTATATTGAGGTAAGACTATCGTATGTCGTTGTCTTCCATTTCTTTCGAGTGAGAAAGGCCCTATAAACCGGACAACTGGTTTAAACCGCTGTGCTTTCTGTTTGGAAGGATCGGGTAATTGATCACTTCCACCTATTGCAAACAGCTTTTCCAATTTACCTCCAAATGCTCCCAGGACAAAATCAAATAAATCCCAGGTTTTTACCCCTAGTGCTTCTCTGGCAAAAAAAGTATTCCATGGATCAGGCGTTTTATATCCGGTAATATCGAGCAGCCCTTCGTCAACGATAGCCAGCGTATAATTCATCGCCAAACCGTTTTTCTCGCTCACCTCAACGGTAAAAGGTTGCTGTGACCGAAGTTCATCAGGCAGTTTCACCACTGGCAAAAGGTGTGTCTCGGGATTTTCCACGCTTATGGGAATCACTCCGTAAAGACGAATCGGACGATCATTGACAGTTTGTCCATGTGGTGAGAGATAAATAATGGATAAATAGATATTGGGAGCCATTTGGGGTTTCGCTCTGAAACTTACCCGGGTTTGACCCGATTTGGTATCTGTCCAGAATTTGTCCAGGATTGTCGATCCATTCTCAATGGTAACAAAAGCTTTCCCGTCCTGTGAGCTTGGAAAGCTTACTGAGATCTCCTCTCCCACTTTATATTTCTCCTTGTCGGCAGAAAAACTCAGCATGGTTGCTCCACCCTGCTGACCGGCAGAACTCCCGTATGGCCAGTCGAGATAAACAATTTTCGAAACGCTATGACCATCCGGAAGCTTTGCAATAAAAAGATATCGACCCCAATTTTCATTTGCTATGGTAAATTTTAATACGGCTTTCCCGGATATGGTTGTTAATTTTCGGGTCAGTACCGATTTATAATGCTCCTTGGTCACAAAATTGGCCAGATAATCTTCAGAGGC
>Ga0364873_10542_pt1 | contig 16844 bp, 14 predicted proteins | sample ExccelAu500001D3_2_FD_206928 | JGI IMG/M metagenome (GOLD analysis project Ga0364873, IMG submission 206928) | Enriched cells from Trout Bog Lake Hypolimnion, Wisconsin, USA - BchlTB.Aug07.5000.01.D3 | ecosystem: Environmental > Aquatic > Freshwater > Lake > Hypolimnion/Profundal zone | place... | reverse complement strand
GTTGACGCCTAGTTTGTCGCCCTCGCGCAGCAACAGCGGTTCGTAGTCGCGGCCGGTAAATTCGAGAGAATACTCTTCGTGGATTTCGCGCTCGATCCAATCGACCGCTGCAGTGAGGTCGAAGATGCTGTCGATGCAGTTGTCGGTGACCTTGAAAGGAAAGCCCAGCAGCAAACCGCTGAGATCCCAGTGATATTCGAGGCGTAGTCCTTCATTGCCGGGCAACTGGTAGGCGGTGATGGTGATAAAGCGAGCGTGGCAGGCAATCATCTCCATGGACAGCTCGCGCAAAGTCAAGGTGCCGGGGTCGAGCCAATGGACACCGCCTTTTTCAACCCAAGGGCTGTTGCATCCGAGTTTTTGCTTCAATGTATCGAGAAGAATCACTGTGTGCCTCCGGGGGCGGGGCTGTTGGCAGGCGGGCTGGGAGACGGGGCGTTGGCTTGCTGGGGCGCGGCGGCCTTGACGGTTGTTTTGCGCTTGACGGTGTAAGCGTGCTTCAACTCGCCGCTGCGGAAATAGATGGGTGGGGGAGCCGACTCCTGGCTGAGCGCGTGCTCGGTGTGTCCTTCCTTGAGTGCATGCTCTGCGCATCCTTCAACGCAACGGCCGCAGAAGGTGCACTGTCCCGGATCGTAACTCCAAGTAAATTCGCCCTTGCCGGCTTTGAACTCGATGGCGCGCGCCGTGCAGCGGAATTTGCAGATGGCGCAGCCGGTGCAGAGTTCGGGATCGAATTCAACCAGACCTCGATAGCCGGCGCTGACCTTGGGGCGCGCGGGGAAGAGCGTGGTACGGTTACCGCCCCAGAGGTTCTTCCACAACATGGTGAGAATGTTCATGATCTAAGCCTCATGAAGAGCGCGGACGAGACGGCCAGTACCGCGAAGATAAGTGTGCATTGCCAATAGAAGCGGACGGTTGTATCGATGGCGAGCCTAGCCGTGGCGGAGGCAAGCGTGGAGAGTGCGAGGACGATGGCGACCATGATGCCGACGAAGACCAGAGCAGCAAGCCACCAGAGCGTGATGTAGGGAGCGGCGAGGGTTGCCACCAGTCCAGTGGCTGCGACCCATTCGAGGCCGTGCGAAAGCTCCCACATGGCGAGTTCGGGACCTGCGTACTCAACCATCGGGCCGGAGTAGATTTCTTGCTCGGCATTGGGCAACGAGAAGGGATTCAAGTGGAGCTTGGCCGGTAGACAAACCAGCAGGGCGAGTACGCCGAGCCAGCGCATGGGCGTGGCCGGCAAAGCGGCCAGCGATTCCAGACGGAAGGTGTGCTGCGCAGCGGCGATGGAAACGATGGCGAGAAGGAAGACCACGTTGTAGGCAACGCTGAGGACGGCTTCGCGGGCGGAACCGATTTCGCCGAAGATGGAGCGCGATGAGAATCCCGCAGCGATGATGCACATGGAAGGGAGTTCAAGGAGGGCGAGCAGCAGAATGAGGTCGCCTTCGAATCCGCCGGAAGAGGGAAGGACCGGCAGCAGGCCGACGGCTCCCGCGGCGGCAGAAACGGCGATCAGCGGCCAGGCGCGCATGAGCAGGCCGCCGACTCCGCTGCGCGGAGGGGTGGTTTTGCCGAGCAGCTTGATGAAGTCGAAGAAGGGCTGCATGAAGGGTGGGCCGACGCGGCCCTGCATCAAGGCAACAGATTTGCGCTCGACCCAGAGAAAAAACCAGGCTGCGGGAATGGCGAACAGGAGTCCCGGAAAGATGAGCAGGCGCGCGAGCGCGGTGGTCAGATTCATGGCTGCACCTCTGCGGGGGTTTCGGCGATCACGATTTCAGTGGAAGGCGGATTATTGCCGCGTGCGGCCAGAATTTCAGCAGCCTTGGCGACCCCCTGGATGATGGCGTCAGGCCGGGGCGGGCAACCGGGTACGTATACATCGACGGGGATGTGCTTGTTGAGCGGTCCGTCGAGGGTGCGGCTGTCGATGAAGACGTTGGTTGTTGCCGGGCAGGAGCCGATGGCGATAACCGCCTTGGGGCCGAGGACCTGATCGTAGACGGTCTTGATGGCGCTGACGGCGTTGTGGGTGACGGGACCGGTGATGCAGAGGATGTCTGCGTGGCGGGGACTGCCTTCAAGCCGCACGCCTAGCTGCTCGGCGTCATAGCGTGGGGTGAGGCTGGCCACCAACTCGATGTCGCAACCATTGCAGCTGCCTGAGTTCATATGGAAGAGCCAGGGGCTGTGGCGGCGCGAGTAGCACATCAATTTGTTCCAGAGGTTCATAGCGTCCCCCACTTGACCATGTCGAGCAGGTTGGGCCAGACACCGGCGGCGAGGATCAGGACGACCAGGAGAACGATCGCGGTTTTAAGCAACCAGGGCTCCTTTGCTGATGAGGCAGGTTGAGGATCATCGTTCCCAGGCGGGCCCCACCAGGTGCGCGTCAAAGCCAGCACATAGGCCACCAGCGCGAGGATGGAGGAGAGGATGAAGACGGCTGCCAGCGGCCAGCCAAGGATCGCGGCCGATTCATAGAGCTTCCAGCGGCCGATGAAGCCGATGGTGGGTGGAATGCCGAGCATAGCCAGCATACCGAAGAGGAAGCCGAAGGCGCTGACCGGATAGCGGCTGATGAGGCCGGAGCGATTGTTGTCCAGAGCGCCCGCGGCTTCAGGCCCGCTGAGGCAGATGAAAAGCAGGGCCTTGGCCAGTGCATGCGTGACTGCCGCAACCAGTGCGCCGGTAGCACCCAAGGTTGTGGCCGCAGCCAGCCCGAGGAGCAGGAATCCTGCGTCTTCAATGGTCGAGAGAATCAGGAGGCGCTTGAGACTCCGTTGGGTGATCATCAACAGCGCCGCGATAAAGGACGTGGCGGCTGCGACCCAGAGAACGAGTCCCTGTGGGGTAAACAGGGCGGGATTGGCGTGCACCGCGGCGTATAACTCGCCGAACGCGGCCATATCGACGACGGCGATGATGAGGCCGAGGACGAGGGCGGGCAGCTCATCGGCGAGGCGGAGCAGCCAGAAGATGAGCGGTATTGCTGCCAGCTTGACGAGCACGCTGGTGAGCAGAAGAGCACGCGACCAGGCCTGGCTGGTGTCGGCGAGGGCTTCACTGGCAACCAGGGAACTGGCCGAGATGAGGACGACGGCAAGGTAGGTGAGTTTGGCCGAGATGGTGCGGGCCGTGAGCCAGACACGCAAGACGGTGAAGAGAGCGGCGGCTTCAAGCAGGCCAAGACGCAGCCATGGATTGCTGACCGCGAGGCCTGCAACAGACAGGCTGCCAACAACGATCATGCAAGGCCAGAGGGCGGGCCCGCGGGTGGACTTGTTGACGAAAGCAGCAGCAAGAAGAGCCAGGGCCGCAACCGCGATGGCGGCGACTAACGAGGCCGGCACAGGGGTTGGGCTGGAGGATGGCAAGCCTTCAACTGCGGGAAGCAGCCAGCGAAGGCCTACGAGGGCGAGGGTGGCGAGCACGATGATCAAGACCGCTGCTTGTTGCTCCATCCACGAGACAACCACGCCGAGCGTGCGTGATACGGCCTGCAGACCGCTCCAGAAGGCCAGATAAGCGCGGTCGACATTGGACCAGCGGAAGAATTCGTTCCAGTTCTGGAGGAAGATGCTTGAGAAGTCTCCGGCGGTGAGTCTGCCTTCGTCGGAGAGTGGTTCGCCACCGGTAAAGATACCGCCACCGCTCGAGGCCATTGCCGCGCCGCCAGCAGTGACGGCGACCGTTGTGGGGGTCTGTCGGCCTGCGTAGGCAACGGCGTAAATTATGCCGCCGAGAACGATGGAGACGATGGCGAGCACCAGGCCGCCGGCGGTGGAAAAGCTGCCAGCATCAGAAGAGAGGCCGAACCAGGTGACCTGAACGGCGCTGAGTGAAAGCGCGCCCATGACGGGATTGATGAGATAGTTGACGGCCAATTGCGGGGCGATGCCGAGCACGACGCTGCCTGCGGCCAACAAGCCCATTCCCCAAACCATGGTCGGCGGAGACTCGTGTGCGTCTTTGGTTGCTTCGGTGGTCGGACCCAGGAAGACTGCGCTGGTTGCTTTGGCTCCGAGGAAGACAGTACCGAGACTGACGGCCCAGGCCACCATGGCGGGAACGGCCCATCCGGCTTGCAATGCCGCGGCGTAGAGCATCCATTTGCTGGCGAAGCCGCTCATGAGGGGAATGCCCATCATGCTGCCAATGCCAATGAGCCAGGAGAGTGTGGTGTGCGGCATCTTCTGCGCGAGGCCGCCCAGCTTGTTCATGTCGCGCGTACCTGTAGCGTGCTGCACCGAGCCGGCGTTCAGAAAGAGACCGCCTTTGAAGAATCCATGATTGAGGCAGTGGAGCAGACCCGCGGTAATGGCCAGCGGTGTGCCGATACCGATCCCCAGCATCATGTAGCCGATCTGGCTGACGGTGGAGAAGGCCAGCATGCGTTTGAGATCGGTCTGGACCATTGCATACATGACGCCGACAGCCATGGTGACGGTGCCTATCCATATAAGGGTGCCCCCCCAGGCAGTGGGCCAGACGCCAAAGCTGTGCATGCGGGTGGCGAGATAGACGCCGGAGGTGACATAACAGGCTGCGTGGAGCAGCGCGCTGACCGGGGTGGGCGCGGCCATGGCTTCGGGGATCCACGTATGGATGGGCACCTGCACGCTCTTGGCGACGAGCGCAACCAGCATGAGCAGGAAGATACCGGTGGTGAAGCTGTGCGCCACATTCGGATCGGTCCAGAGGGCGCTTCCGGTGCGGTGGACGAGAACAAGGATGCCGGCCAGCAGGCCATAGCCGGCAATGTGCGTCATCAGCAGGACTTTGCGCGCGCCCGCCACGGCTTCGGGGTTGGTGTACCAGAAGCCTACCAGCGAGAACGAGCAGAGGCCGACCAGTTCCCAGCAGAGGTAAAAGATAAACAGATTGGCGCTGTACACGAGGCCGATGAAGCCGCCGATGAAGACCAGCATGGTGAAGAAGAAGCGGGTCGCAGAATTGTCGTGCGCCATATAGCCAATGGAGTAGAGCAGCACCATTGCGCCGATGCTGGATCCCATAAAGGCGAAAAGGACGCTGAGGGCGTCCACATGGAGGACCAACGCCAGGGGCGAGTCCCATTGGAACAGATTGAGCTCGACGGCTTGCCCCGCACGAACTGAAGGCACCAAGGCAATGACGGCCAGCAAGGCCGGTACACAGCTTAAAAATGCCAGAATCCCTTTTGTCCGGGCAGAACAGAGCCGCGCTACCAGAATCTGCAGCGCTGCGCCCAATAGGAGCGAGCAGGGAGCAATCAGGATGAAGGTCGCAGCAGTCATGACCTCCATGTTGAACGGGAGGTATATCTGCCGGATGTGACCTCCCGCACAGGCAGGTTTTTGTGTGTCATATTGTGGGATTTAGTACCGTAAAATAGGTAGAATTCAACTAAACCTTTAAAAATCGGTATTCCTGGGGTGGAAATCAAGGGTGGGGCAGTGTGTTTGCGGGGAGTTTCCGGCGGTGGGAGGAAGGGCGAACGCGCGGTAAAGCGATCCGGAGTTCAGTTCACAGAGCCGGCCCTCCACGTGATTCTGGACTATCGGGACCGTGTCGCCCCGCCTTATTCGCCGGGAATCATAAGATGAGCCGTTGATGTTCCGGCGTTCATAACCCATACGCCGCCCTGCTTTCCATCTTCAGGTAAACCCAGAGACTGGCCGGTTGCTCCAGGAACCGCGATGGTAATGTGTGAGCGCGCGTGTTCTGCATCTGGGCCGTTGATGTGGTACCAAATGGAACTGAACTCAGGTTTAACGCGGGTGCCATCCTTTTCAGCTGCGTCAAAGGCAGCCAAGCTGGCCTTTTTATCAGGAATCGCCTCCAGCTTTAAGTTCTGGGCAACGCGATCAAGGTTGCCGATGCTGGTGCATTCGGCGGCAAACGGCTGCTGGCCGGGCTGACCTGAGCGGTCGTAACACACGAGTCTATTGGTGCCCTTCCTCAAGACATCGTAGGTGTAGTCTGATTTCCATTTGATGACTGTTGCGTTGTCTTTAAGACGGAGAGGTGCGGCTATCAGCGCCTTTTCGATCGGTTCGGTGGGAGCTTGTGCGAAGGCCCCGATGGACAGCGTTACCAGGGCCAATGCGGCGCATGTTTGCAATTTCAATTTGTGACCTCCCGGCGAACTGGGCAAAGTATACAGAACGGCTATGCAGTTTTGCACTCTCAATGGCTCGCCCAATTTAAGGGCAACGAAAGGGTGCGCATGCAATCCCAGGCACACATTCTCCTGCTGAAAAAAGCGTGCGCGGTACTCCGTCTTTTCCACGAGCGAAGTAAGGGGGCGATAGCCTAAGATTCTGCGGGGGGATTTTCTGCCATGATTCCTGCATTGAAACCGATTTGTAAGCGTTTGCTTCTACTGGCACTTTCGGGTGCTCTGCTCTTTGCAGGCCGGGCCGTTGCCCAGCGTGGCGAAATGGCCCGGGCCACCCAGCTTTTGCCCTCCGATTCCCGGGTGGTGGCAGACCGGCTTGCCGGACTGCGCGAGCTGCCCGCCCGCACCTGGAAGTTGCATGTGGGAGACGTGGCTCACGGCGAAGATGTGAACCTGGATGACAGCTCTTGGCCTACGATCGCGGTTCGCGAGAAGGCTCCCAATGATGCGGTGTGGTTTCGCCAGACGATCCAGGTTCCGGAAACGCTGAACGGCTACGACCTGACCGGGGCGCGCATCTGGTTCGACTTCAATGTGAACGGCAATGGACCGATGCCGGAGATTTTCTATTTCAATGGCAGGCGCGTTGCGCTTGGCGAAGATCTTGAGCCAGTGGTTCTGTTTGACCAGGCCAAGCCCGGCGAAAAAGTAACGGTAGCTGTGAAGGTTCTGCACACCGTTGACACCAAGACGTTTCGCGGAGCCACGATGCGCATTGACTTTGCTGTGGGGCGACCGAATCCAGAGGATCTGCGCGAAGAGTTTTTGTCGGCAGCCCTGCTGGTTCCGACGCTTGCCCCTGGCGATGCATCGAAGCTTGCAACGCTTTACGACTCGATCAAAACCGTGGATCTCTCGGCGCTCAACGCGCCGGATCATGCCGAAGCCCAGGCCAAGTTCGATGCCAGCCTCAGGGCGGCGCAGGTAAAGCTCGACACGCTGAAGCCTCTGCTGACGCAGGCAACTTTCCATCTGACTGGCAACGCGCACATCGACGCGGCCTGGCTTTGGCCCTGGACCGAAACCGTCGACGTGGTCAAGCGCACATTCGGGACGGCGTTGCAGTTGATGTATGAATATCCCGGCTACACCTATACGCAGTCTGCCGCTGCCTACAACGAGTGGATGGCACAGAAGTATCCGGACATGAACGCCGAGATCAAGCAGCGGATCGGCGAAGGCCGCTGGGAAATTGTGGGCGGCATGTGGGTGGAACCTGACTTGAACATGCCGGACGGCGAATCACTTGTCCGTCAACTGCTGGTGGGCAAGCGCTGGTTCCAGAAGGCCTACGGCGTGGACGTGCGCATTGGCTGGAATCCGGATTCGTTTGGCTACACTTGGCAGTTGCCGCAGATTTACAAAAAGAGCGGAGTGGACTACTTCGTCACGCAGAAGATGACGTGGAACGATACGAATCAGCTACCGTTCAAGCTGTTCTGGTGGGAGTCACCCGATGGTTCGAAGGTGCTGGCGTACTTTCCGCATGACTACGTGAATACGACTTTGAGCCCGGTGCGGCTTTCGGAAGACTTGAAGAATGCACGCGAGCGTTCGCCGGGAATGACCGACATGCTGGATTTGTACGGCGTGGGTGACCATGGCGGCGGACCGACACGCGCCATTCTGGACGAAGGCTTTCACTGGGCTTCGCAAGAAGGTGCAGCGCACGTAACGCCGAAGTACGAGTTTGGACCAGCGCAGGACTATTTCACATCGATTGAAAAGCAAATTGCTCCGCAAAGTCCGGAGTGGAATTACCAGTCCATTGCAAAAGGATATGAGGCGCCGCCGGCTGTGCCTGGCGCGGTCTCCATTCCCACGTGGAAGAGCGAACTCTACTTTGAATACCATCGCGGCGTGATGACGACGCAGGCCAACCACAAGAAGAACATGCGGGACAGCGAAGAAGAGGTGCTGAACGCGGAGAAGTGGGCGTCGCTGGCTTGGCTCGATGGGAAGAAGTATCCGGGCGACGAGATCACCGAGGACTGGAAGAAGGTGTTGTTCAACCAGTTCCACGATCTTGCCGCGGGTTCGGGTATCGGGATCATCTATAAGGATGCGCAGAAAGATTACGATGTGGTGCGCTGGTCGACGAATGACATCAGCGCGAAGTCGGCAGAGACTATCTCCTCGAGCGTGGATACTTCCGGCAAAGGCATTCCGGTCGTTGTCTACAACCCGCTCGGCTGGGAGCGCTCAGGCGAAGTGAAAGTTGACGCGCAACTGCCTTCGACGAGCATCAGCGGCCTCGCCATCCTTGATCCCGCGACAGGCAAAGAGCCTCGATTCCCGATTCGGCAAGAGATTGACGCGAAGAGTGGCGTGGCTCATCTCACTTTCTATGTATCGTCGGTTCCAGCGCTTGGGTACAAGGTCGTCAGACTTGTGCCCAGCAAGCATGCCGTACCGGCCACCAATGTGGCCAGGGACTCGGGCGACAACCTTGAGCTGGCGAACGACAAGATTTCGCTCACTGTTGATAAGAAGACCGGATGCATCGTCAGCCTGAAGCAGGGCGGCGTGGAGACGCTGGCGCCGGGAACTTGTGGCAATCAGCTGCAGGCCTTCAAGGACACGCCAAAACAATATGACGCGTGGAACATCGATCCCGGCACGCTCGATCGGCCACCCGCCTTGCTCGATTCTGCGGATTCAGTTGCTTTGGTCAACGAGAAGACGCTGCGGCCAGGCATTCGCGTAACGCGCACATGGCAGAACTCGAAGTTTGTGCAGACCATCAGCCTGAAAGGTGACCAGGCCGACATTGAAAGTGATATCGACTGGCACGAAAAGCATGTGCTGCTGAAGGCGGCGTTCCCGCTGGCGGCTACGAGCGGTTTTGCCACGTACGAAATTCCGTACGGCTCCATTGAGCGGCCAACCACACGCAACAACAGTTGGGAGAAGGCGCAATTTGAAGTGCCTGCGATGCGGTGGGCCGACCTGGGCGACGGCAAGCAAGGCTTGAGCGTGCTGAACCAGGGCAAGTATGGCTACGACGCTGTGGGCAACATGCTGCGTTTGACGCTGCTGCGCTCGCCCACTTGGCCCGATCCCGAAGCCGATCAGGGACATCACCATTTCCACTATGCGCTCTATCCGCATGCGGGAACCTGGAAGGATGCGCTGACAGTGCGGCACGGATGGGAGTACAACTATCCGCTTTCGGCCACGGTGACAACGGCTCACCCGGGGGCGTTGCCGGCTGAGCACTCCTTCGCGTCTGTCGGTCCGGAGAACGTGGTTCTTACCGCCGTTAAGAAAGCGGAAGACGCCGACGGATTGATCTTCCGCGCGTACGAGTGGGCAGGGAAGGATGCGAACGCCGAGTTCCATGTGCCGGCGGGCGCGACTGGGGCCACCGTTACCAACCTGATGGAGAAACCCGAGGGCAGCGGTCTTGCAGTGACGGGGGATGTGGTGAAGGTTCCCATTCACCCTTATGAGATTCTGACGATCCGGGTCGATTACAAGAAGGCAGGGAGTAGGGAATAGTGAACAAGGAAATAGGGAACTGCGGCTCCGCCGTTCGTGATCACGCCAGGGGCTGGGGGTGGATGGCTTGAGGCAGGCCTCTGGCCGCTGTTCACTATCCCCTATTCGCTGTTAATCTTGATTCAACAAGGAGCCACCGCCATGAGCATAACTTCCCCGTTTCTCGTTGTCCCTGTGATTGTGATTGTTTTCATTGCGTCGATCCTGTTTGCGACCAGCAGCAAAGAAGACGGGCACTCGAGCCACTGATTCCTGGAACCGGTTCCGGGAACAATTTGCCGGCCCTGAGCGTAGTTATGAGCGAGAGGTTGGTCACCATGAATCGGAATTTGACGCCAAGCTTGCCGTGGAACACAATCCGCAACGCTTCTGCCCTGCTCGCTGCTGCAGCCTTCGCAATTGGGATGGCCGGCTGCCGAGTGCAAGTGGACAAGGGGGAAGGCGGCGCTGACAAAAATGTCCAGGTGGATACCCCTTTCGGCGGCGTGCATGTGAATACCAACCAGACGAGCGCGGCCGATCTTGGCCTGCCGGTCTACCCCGGCGCACAAACCGTTGCCGACGATGGCAAGCACAATTCTGCTGACGTTCACCTTGGTTTTGGGCAGTGGGAATTGCGCGTGAAGGTCGTCAACTACACCACTTCCGATTCAAAGGATCAGGTAACCGCTTTTTACAAGAAGGCACTGGGCCGCTTTGGGGATGTGATTACCTGCCAGGGCAATACCCCGGTGGGCACGCCGGTTACCACCTCGGAAGGCCTCACGTGTGCCGACGACAAAGGGAATACCGGCACGGTGCAGATCGATCGCGGCGATTATGGCTCGAGCAAGAACGGGCTGGAGTTGAAGGCAGGATCGAAGCGCCACCAGCACATCGTCGGTTTCGAAAAGGACGACAATGGCCAGACCCGATTCGAACTAGTTGCGCTCGATCTGCCGGCGGGCTCGGATAAAGGTGGCGACTGAACAGGGCGCTGCGCTGCGTTCGAGGCACGATATAGGAGCATGGGTTTGAGGAGCGCTCGCGGTGCCGCCGCAGGCGGGGAGAATTCTGCTACACTAGTCGAAGCGTAATCAAGGGGTTAAACGCGCCAGGCAGCGCCCCGGAGGTACGCATCCGCAACCCATGTTCGGGGAGTGGCTCAGCCTGGTAGAGCACCTGGTTCGGGACCAGGGGGTCGGAGGTTCAAATCCTCTCTCCCCGACCAATAAATCCCGCAATATCAATTAATTAGCGAAGACCTCATTTCCGGCCAGTCCGGAACTTGGGTCCATTTGGGTCCATTCAAAGAACCCCTGGTTTCTAAGGCCTTTTCGACTCCTTCTACTGATTGATGTGACCCTGCGGTCCCACCGTGTATTCGTGGGCGTATTCTGAAGTGCATCCACTTCATTCCAGCCGAAGCCAACCAGTGTCTACAGTGGAACCTTGATCGAGTGAGCGGGAAGATATGGCAAGATTCGCCCGTGTAGTCGCCGTTGATGTTGCGCACCACGTGACGCAGCGTGGAAATGCGCGTCGGTTTATTCTGAAGAGTGAAGCGGACCGGGAAGTCTAGATTAAGTTGAGCGTAGCGGATCGAAGTACACGAGACGGAGAAGTGACCAAACACAGTGTCTGAAATTGTTCAGTTGAGAGAATTGTCGGCGCGGCTTGGCAAAGATGAGATGGTTGTACAGGCTGGCGGAGGCAACACGTCGCTCAAGGCGGAGTCGGGCCTCTGGATCAAAGCCTCAGGCACGAGACTTTCGGATGCGATGGAGGGCGATATCTTCTTGCTGCTGCCGTGGGACCAACTGAACCATTGGTTGGCGGGCGATCAGGAAGTGCTCACGGGGCTGACCCCCGGCGGAAAAAGCGTGCGCGCCTCGGTGGAGACGGCAATGCACATTGCCATGTCGCATCGTTTCGTGGCCCATACGCACTCGGTGCGTGGCATCAGTTGGATCGTTTGTCCGGATCGTGACGGTGAGTTGAGCGAGCGGCTGAGCGGACTTCGCTGGGCAATGTTGCCTTACGTTCACCCGGGGCGAGATCTTGCCGCAGCCATTCGCGACGCACTTCAGGGTAAGGAAGTTGATCTGCTCTTGATTGAAAACCACGGGCTGGTGATCGGCAATGACGATGCACAACAACTGCTTAAATACATGGCGGAGGTCGAATCGCGGCTGGAAATACCTCTGCGGCCCTCCGCAAGCAAAGCACTTGATACGCTTCAAAAAGAGATCCGCGGCTGGTCGCGCGTTGGCGGCGATGCCGACGCCCTTGCCTCTGATGAAGATGCACTGCGCATTGCAGGCGGCGGCACTCTCTATCCTGATCATTGCGTCTATCTTGGGCCCAGCGTCGCCACCGCTATGAGCGTGGAGCGTTTCGAAGACGCGCTGGCCGCATACGAAAGCCAGAATGGAATGCCAGCCAAAGCCGCATTCATCCGAGGGCAGGGAGCCTTTTTACGTGAGCCCGCCAGCGAGGAGGCGCGCATGATGGTTCGCTGCCTTGTGAACGTGATAAATCGCATTGAAACAGGATCAAACATCCGCTACTTGCCTGCGAGCGAAGTGGCATCGCTGGTCGCCTGGGAGGCAGAAGCCTATCGGCGTAAGATCGCAGCAGAGACGCGCTAACGCTTGAGAGCGCTTACACTCACAGGGGTGTCCGGGCAGCTGGGCCGGTCAAGAATCTTTCATCCAAGCACTCGCTGAATTGACGCTGTGCCCCGTTCATCGCGTTTTTGCGATGATCGGGCGGTCGCGGGCTGCGTGACTGGCCTCGCGTCTTAGGCGCACTCGCGCAGAAGAGTTCTAAAATCGTCCGTTAAGGCCGACCATTTCCTTAAGCATATATTTATTCAATAACTTAGAGTCGAGCGGAGATTTCGATTTTAGACAAACTGGTTCCGCGCTAAAACAGACAGAGACGCGGTTGCGCGGGCAGTTTGAAAGTGGAACAAACTCCCAAAATAGAACGCAAGTTCAATCCTTCTGATGAGGTGCGTCCAAAGTCGGTTTAACCTCGGGAATACTGAAGCTGCGGTATACACGATTATCCATCCGTGTGGGTGAAATCCATAATTATGCAAAGCCGGTCTCATCACCACCGGAGAGCGGACAAGAATGCCACACTTCCTGCGAGGAACTTCAATGTCCAACTTGGCCATGCCGGTGACGACGGCCCCCAATACCTTGATGTTCAGACCCCCCGTACCGCCGGCTCTGATTGTACCTTCACGGTCACAATGCGCAGTGGATCACCTCTTTGTGAACAATGTGCGCTTCCTGTCGATGGCGGGAGTGGTAGCCTGCCATTGCATTGGAGCATCTGGTTTGATAGCCGGCATAAGCGCCTCGGGCTGGTTGTTGAGCGCTATGCTGCAACCGTTTAAGTTCGGCACAATCGACTTTTTTCTGATCTCCGGATTCCTGATGAATGAAGGGCTCACTCGAAGAGGCCCATTGGAGTACCTTACGCGGAGGCTGCAAAGAGTTTTTGCGCCGTGGCTGTTTTGGTTTTCCCTGTTTTACGCAATGTTCCTCACCAAACATGTTATGAAAGGCGAATTGAGACTTCTCTCATTGCGCGCCGACTTTCTGTACCTGCTCGATCGGCTGCACACCTGTCTGTTCTCGACCGCGTATTGGTTTGTTCCCAATCTTCTAATAGCACTGTGTGTGCTTCTGCTTTGCAAGCGTATTCTCTGCGACCTTAGCTTTGGCTGCCTGCTTCTGGCGCTGAGCCTGTTCTACGGCTTGAACATATATGCGCAGTGGATTTCCGTCTCAGGTCATACGGAGGCTTTGCTCGGCTTTGTCTTCTATTTGTGGCTGGGTGCCTGGGCAGGGCGGAACATGAATGCTGTTGAGTCATTGGTTGCCCGCATTTCCATGCCCGCACTCATTGCCTTGGTGGTGATCACCGGGATGGTCGCATTGTGCGAATCGAATGTGCTGGCCGCTCACGGCTTTGTGGACACTATGAACACTTTGCGCATAAGCAACCAAGCATATTCCATTGCGATGGTGTTGCTGATCGTCAAGCTGCGCAGGGCCGTTTGGCCACGAACTTGGGACGTGCGTGCGAACACGTTCGGTATATATCTAATACACAGCATCATTCTTGTGCTGTTGCTGAAAATTCCGCAACTAAATGTGTTGAGAAGCCTTACCGGTCAAACGTGGGGCAGAACAGCAGGAATGGCAATATCCCTTTCGCTAGGCTGCTTCGTCGCCACGTATGGTTGCTCACTTTTTCTCACCAGATGGCTGCTCAGTCGTCAAGGCTTGTGCTGGCTGGTGGGGAGTGCCGCACCCACCAGGATGGCGGGCTTCGAAGTAGGATCCGCTACCCCCTTTTCACCAATGTCTGGTCAAGCGTACCCTGCTTAGCAGCCAGGCTCGGAGGCGTCGATTCCAGGCTCCATGATAGACTCCGCGCTGTAACCAGCCTAACAATCGGTCGTCGAGGAGAGTCACCTTTCGATCGGCCCTTTCATTGGATTTTCCAGTGAGTAGTCATTGGGACTTCGAATACTCTCGGGCAGAGCAGAAGATTCCTAAAATCGTCCACTAGCCCCGACCATTCGTTAAACCCATTAGATTGATAGTTGCTGGTTACAATGAAATGCCACCAGCCGCTACACTGTTATGCCCCCACCCGTCTTAGATTGAATTGAGCCTGCTGTTCTGCTGCGAACCTTGCTTGGCGTCGGCGCGATATCACGCGCGAGCAAATGCGATGAGCGGCTCAAAGTCATTCTTATCCGCTGCTCGAAGCGCGTCGATGTAGCTGCGCCGAAAGTCGCCAGCTTGCATTATGTCCGCACTTCCCCATGTGAACACTGGTCTGCCTAATCTCCGCACGACAACATCAGCTATGAGCCGAGCATGGCGGCCGTTGCCATTAGCGAATGGATGAATCCAAACGAGCCGATGGTGAAAACGTACAGCGAGTTCGTCCGGCTCGAAAGTCCGATGCTCCACCCAATAGCGCGCATCGCCCAATAAGGCCGGAAGCGCCTCGCGGATTTGGTAGTAAGGAATCCCGATATTCTTCGCCGTAGTCCGGTACGCTCCCGCCCACTTCCATGTCTGATCGAACATACGTCGATGCAACTCTCGTACATAAGCTTCAGAGAGCGGGTCCTGGCGATTCAGATTGCGCGGATCGAGAGCCCACGCAGCGGCTTCGAGGATGTTTTGGCGCTCCCACTCATTCAGTTCTTCTTTAGTGGTGAGGTCGGGAATGAGGTCATCCTGCTCCTCGGGAGTGAGCGGTGTGTTGCCATCCCCGGCTGTGAAGAGAGTCATCAGGGTGTGCGCTTTCTGACGAGGCGGCGCGTTTCGGCCTCGACCGCCTCGTCGATCTTGCCCACCGCCTGATCCTCAAGCGCCATTGAATGCTCGACACCGAGTACGCGACCTTTCGCCTCGGCGCGCGCGCGGTTTTCGATCAACTCCTGCATACTTTCAGCGCGCGGTACGAGAGCATAAACCAAATCGCAGTCCAGCGCATTGGCTACGGCGCGCAGGCTTTTTAGGGTGATGCGGTCTTCCGCCTCGCCCTTTTCGAGTTGTAAGGGGAGTTGACGGCTGGTCCCCAGTCTTCGCGCAAGCTCACCCGAAGAGATTCCCAGCGCCTGACGGATGGAGCGTATCCACCCCTTCGATGGACGCGGAACCTCCCGCGTCGCGCGGTATGCCTCAAGGGCGCGGTTCAATTGCCTCAAACGCAGATCTCGGAATTCGCTACGCATGACAAGTTAAATATAGTCAATATCGATCACTTTGACAAGATAAAAATTGTCAAGAATGCAACTTCTGACTATATATAAATTGTCGATACTCCTCGGCGGAACGGTACGGTCCCTCTGACAAATGAATTCTGCATGATCGGCTGTCGCTTTCGGCAGGCTGATGCTGCTTCAGCCGTCCGATCCGTGTAGTGGGATTTCGATGTACAGAGTGGAGGCATAACTTTGTATTCAGTGGGGCATATGGTTGTAGGCGGTGGGGGATTGATTGTAATCAGCAATAGTTTTAGGTCGCAACTCCTTCGGGCTGCAAAACACCCTCAAAATCGGGACCATTGGGACTTTCCGGAAGAAACAAGGCGGATTCCGACACGATCCTCTGCCGATAGCTGTCGTCGAATTGGGTATATCGCTCGGTGAAGGGCTACGAATATTGTGATCTGAATCACACTCATCGCAACCTCACCCGGGAAATAATTCTCCAACATATGTTTGGGGGTAGTTCATGGAGATGTTGGTTTGGCACCAGGACCTTTCTGTCGGAATACTTGAAATGGATGAGCAGCATATTTCCCTCTTCCACACTTACAACGACTTCTGTGCCGCCTATGAGGAGGGGAAACCGCGTGAAGTGACAGTGCCCCTTCTGCAAGCATTGCTGAAAGACACACGGGAACACTTTGTCTGTGAGGAAGGTCTTCTCAATTCGAATGGATTTCCTGGAGCGTCAAATCACAGCAAAGTCCATAGAGACCTGCTCACCTTGATGGAGGAATATATAGGCAGATTCAGTTGCGGCGAGATCGGCAGCGAGTTCGATTTACTCGACTTTCTGCGTTGGTGGCTTACCAACCATATTGCGCATGAGGACCAGGACTACAGTGAGTGGCTGAGTAAGCAGGCGTCGAATAATAAGCGCCCCCTTCCAGTTCTGCCTCGCAACTCTCGTGGAGATTAGACCGCAAACTTCACACACGTACATCTTTTCGATCCTGGATTAGACTTCGGCGCGTGGAGATTTCGTGGAACCGGTTGAGCCTTTTAGCGAGCACGCGGACCCGTCCAGTTCAGGTCCATTAAGCGGACGCGGATTCAACATGCAAACCGATCCAAAGATTTGCTTCATGCCCGGTACACCTTAGAGTTTCACGAAGCATGAGAGTAACGCCGACATATGCGGATAGTCCGAAATCCGCGACCCGGTCTCCTGGGTTATAAGTGGTCCGACGCTGAGCGAGGAGAGCTGCTTGAACAGATCCTCTGGTTGGTTAATTGCCCGTTCACAGAAATCCTCAAGAAGTGAATCCAAATACTCAACATCTTCTGCTCTAACGACCAGGCGCCAATCCGGATGAACTAGAAAGCGCAGACTGCCATTTGCATCCTCAAGCACAAGCAGGATTGTGGGCGAGACGG
>Ga0364873_10487_pt2 | contig 16867 bp, 12 predicted proteins | sample ExccelAu500001D3_2_FD_206928 | JGI IMG/M metagenome (GOLD analysis project Ga0364873, IMG submission 206928) | Enriched cells from Trout Bog Lake Hypolimnion, Wisconsin, USA - BchlTB.Aug07.5000.01.D3 | ecosystem: Environmental > Aquatic > Freshwater > Lake > Hypolimnion/Profundal zone | place... | reverse complement strand
CGGCCTGAGTTCTTTACGAACCAGTACGGTCTCATCACGGACTACCTGGCGGAGTTCATGCGAGAGATGCGTAAGCGCAACTTCTCGGATGCCATTGGAAAGTATTTCAAACTGGGACGGGATCTGAACCAGCGCGACACCATCGCCGTGAAACACACTGTGTCCGGCCTCCTGAAGCTCCTCTATCCCGCTGAGGACTACACCAAGGAGGCTGTTCGGAAATGCCTGGAATACGCCCTTGTAACCCGCCGTCGGGTCAAGGAGCAACTCAAGAAAATCGGAGGCATGGAGTTCTTCGATGTTCACTTCAGCTATTTGGACCTGGAACTGGGAGAAGAGCGCTACATCAGTGTTCCTGAGCAGGGTGGTGGCAGCCTGATTCCTGATGGCCCCATGAATCCTGGAGTGCTGCACACCGTTGCCACGGGAAGCAGCGGACACCTCGGCCTCTATCGGTTGGAGACTCAGGTCACCTCCGGCTCGGGCTCGCTGAAGAGTTCAGGACTAGGATCCAATGCCGCCGCCAAGGAGGCCGTGAAAGTCGGCTGTGAATACTTCAAGGCCCACGCCAGCAATGTCAGTGCCTCGGCCAAGGCGGGCGATCACGACTACCACCTTCACTTTGTGGAGTTGCACAACACCGGCCCTTCAGATGCCGTGACCCTTGCCTCCTTTGTCGCGCTTTGCTCAGGAATTCTGGCAAAGCCTGTCCAGGCTCAGATGGTCATCCTTGGGAGCATGAGTCTGGGCGGCAGCATCATCCCCGTCGAAAACCTTGCCGAATCCCTCCAGGTCGCATTCGACGCCGGGGCCAAGCGTATTCTCCTGCCCATGGCCAGTGTCAGAGACATTCCGACGATCCCAGGTGAACTATTCGCCAAGTTCCAGACTGCCTTCTACGCGGACCCCCAAGATGCCGTATTCAAAGCACTCGGGGTTCAGTGACGGACTGGTTCTGACGCATCACATCAGAAGTGTTTTTCTACAATCATTAGCATTCTGGCAAGGTGACAATGGCTAGGCTAGTCAATCACCAGCAGATTCTTGTGTTTGGAATTGATAATTGCAAGTATCGCAACCAAACCAAGCATTTGCGATCCCAAGTGGCCCCCGACCGAATTTCATGAAATGGACTTTACCGGTTTTACAGTTAGGGCAGGATTCCCCATCCGAGTACGCACCAAGCTGGAATTCAGGAACAATGCCTGTTTTCACGGATTGCTTAATTTCTTCTGCGATCAAAGGGTGTGTTGGCTCAATTTGCTGTGCGATGTATTCGAGATATTTTGTTTGAGCCGCGAGGGTTTGAATCACAGATGCGTATTGATCCCGCAATTCCTTACTTGAATGGCGTGCATAGACTTGGTTGACCAGCCAACCTGCAACTATGCCAAGAAAGGCAAAGAGGAAGTTTTCGCGCATTCTGTACCCTTTCTGGGGTGGGAAAGTGGCCGAGGCTGAAATGGTTGGCACGAGGGTTAAGTCTGGTTGATTTTTCCGCAGGCAGAGCATTCAAACTCTTTTGTCGGATTCAGGAGCAATTCCCATGCAGCGTAGTAGTTTCCCTCGCCACAGACGAGGCAATCAAACCAGCCCATCTCTTCAAAACAGATCTCACAATGTCCGGACAGAATTGAATGGGTTCCGCAGTTCCCACAGAATCCTAGGCTATGCGCGGGGTACTCTTCTCGAAGAAGTTCTTCAGCAAGACGGCAGTACCCTTCTACACGTTTATAGGGAATGGTCGAAAAAACATCGGCCTCAATTCTGGGAGAATCGTATTCGAACCTTGATGCAGGCTCCCCGATCCGGTTGCGCGAGAATCGAAGAAGGCCAAGCAACGAGATGGCGGCGACCGAATGATCAAGGGCATTAGGAAGAGGCCGATGCATCAATTGATCTCTGACCTCAGGAAGCTCCTTGAGAATTTGGATCAACCGCTGTTCACCGAGCGACAATTTAAACTTGGCGGTATCAGCTAGCAATCGGTCGATTGTAAAACGAAGACTCGGAAATCGAAGTGCTCCGTCTTTCTCAATAGATTCTGGACTTCCTTCAAGTAGCAGGATGTTGCAAAAGGCTTCAGCGGCTTGGTGAACGCTTAAAATGGCCCATTTTTGGTGGTGGGCTTTGTCATCCTTGGTGATTGCGACTTCTCTGAAGTGCTCCAATGAGTGGCGAATCGAGTCCTTTGAATTCTCCCAGAGCCCTTGGCGGATGGATTTTATTGTTTTTGCAGGGATCATGGTGTGTGCGGCCTAACGCAAGAACCTAACTCGCCACGCCTGCATGGTGACATTAGGCAAAGCCGAGGAAGAGGAAATGAGAGAATGAAAGAAAGGCAATGCAGGCGGAGCCAAAGTTGGGCTAGGGATTAGGCCTCACTTGCGCTTCCGTGGGAATGTAGTCGGTGTCGGATCAAGGTTATCAAGGATTTGACGTTCTCCCCGTAAGTTAGTCCGATTATTCTGTGGAATCCACCTCAATGAAGCAGAGGAGGAGCCATGAGGAAAAGCCGGTTCAGCGAGGAGCAGATCATCCACGCGCTGAAGGAACATGAGGCGGGGACAAAGACGGCGGACATCAGCCGCCGGCTCGGGATCTCGGACCAGACCTTCTACCGATGGAAGGCGAAGTTCGGGGGCCTGGAGGTCTCGGACGCCCGGCGCCTGAAGCATCTGGAGATCGAGAATGCCAAACTCCTGCGGATGCTCGGGCAGCGGGACGTGGATATCGAGGCCCTGAGGTTCCTCCTTCGAAAAAAATTCTGAGGCCCGCCGACCTGCGGAAGGCCGTGGTGTCGTTGAGGCGGGTCTTCCGGGTGAGCGAAAGGCGGGCCTGCCAGGTGGTGGACATGCCGAGGTGCACTTGCCGGTATCGAAGCCGCCGGAAGGAGGTCCCAGGGTTGCGGAAGCGGCTCCTGGAACTGGCGGCAGAGCGGAAGCGGTTCGGCTCTCCAAGGCTCTATCTGCTGCTGAGGCGGGAGGGATTCATGGTGAATCACAAGCGGGTGGAGCGGATCTACAACGAGGAGGGCCTCTGGGTGAGAAAGCGCACTCGGAAGCGGATGAAGGGCGCTCCGCGCCAGGCGCTGCAGCCACCCGTGCGGCCCAACCAGCAATGGGCGATGGACTTCGTATCTGATGCCCTGGCCGAAGGGCGGGCGATCCGAACGCTGAATGTGGTGGACGTGTTCACCCGTGGCCTCGGCGGCACGAGGAAGGCTCGGGATGTCGAGCATGGCCTCGACAATCTGCTCATCAGTTAATGCTTCGGGCCCATAGACTCCGACTGTCTCGGCTGCGGTGAGAATTTCACTAAACAGGCTGCGTTTCATAAGACCTCCTGGTGCCGCTCTGGGCACTCAAAGGCCGGACGCCAAGCTCCCCAGGACTGGACCGGGAACGAACCGCGTAGCGGGTAGAGAGCGGGAAAGGACGCCGTGGCGCACCAGCGTCTTAGGCCAGTGCCAGAGAGGACCAGGGGGTTCAATCCGCAACCTCGGTTGAGAACCCACAACTGAATGAGGGAAAAGATTCTGATGGCTGGTTTTAGCCATTGCAAAAGAAATGAGGCAGCATTTTGTTAGGTATTCCTGTTATCCTTTATTCGTTTTATGCCGTTAAAGTATCTAGAGGTGCCCATGTCTTTCATCACCCCAGGATTAGTGATCGAGCCCGCCTGGCGGACCTTCGTCGCCCTATCGCCTTTGACTCACCAGCTTGCGCTGGGCTGTGAGGTCGCCTTGGTGGCCGCGTCCGCGACGGCCATCGGGTCACGCTTCGCGCTTTCGGTATGCCGGAGATACATCAAAGGCGTTGCGATCGACCCCTTCTGGAAGCGCCTTTTCACCGGTCAACAGCTTCCGCAGCACGAGAAGGACGACGTGATCAATGCCAGGCAAACCGTGAATGATTGGGCGTACCACCACTCCCGCCTGCTGCGATTGGGTCAAAGCCCAGTCTTCAACGGTGTGTTACTTGCGGGCATCGGCGCCCTGGTGGCTCATACCGCCCTGCTCTATCCAGGTCCGCTGGCTCATGGATGGAGCCTGAACGCGCGCCTTCAGGAGAACCGAGTCCCTACGGACCGCCCCCAGCTGCTTCGGGAACGAGAGGCCTGGCTTGATCGTTATGTGAAGGGCTCCTGGAGCCCCATGTCGGAATGGGCGCCTACAGCTCCACCTAACCAGGTTGTGGTCAGAGCCCGCCAAGGCTCTGAGATCGTTGACCAGAGCAGGACCGCTGCACTGGGTGGCTTCGTCTTGCTTGTCGTCGGCAGCTTCATGGCCTTCAAAAAGTGGATCCGTGAAAGCGTCGGAGATCGCGAGCATGGTCGTGCAGCCTGGGCGGCAAGAAGCGAAGTGCGCTTTGAACCCAAGGGCTACTTCAAGCTGCCCATGCGTGTGAGCCAGAATGGCAAACGGGTATGGGAAGACACCTATAAGGCGCCTTGGACAGTGCTCTCTCCAAGCCCAGCTGCGAACTCGTCGCACGGCATTCTTTTGGGCCCCACCGGTAGCGGCAAGGGCGCCTACACCCTCGGCCACTTCTTCGCGACAGCTACAGTTCCCATTTTGTATCAGGACGGAAAAGGGGAGACGCCAGCCCGTCACCTCCGCCCAGAGATGCTCCGGTTCGGAATTCCAGCTAAAAAGCCTAAGGGACTTCCGAGTATGCGCTTCGACCCTATCGGGGAGATCAAGAAAGGCGCGACGGAAAACGAGCGTGCCGATCGTGCGCGCGATTTGGCTAACCTTCTGATCCCGGCACCCAAGGATGGGCAATCTGAAAACTCCTGGATTAAAGAGACAGCCCAGCCCTTGTTGGCTGAGGGTCTCCTGCGAGATCGCTGGAAGCACATGGGCGAGTTGGCGGACGAGGTGGCGGGGCGAAAGCTCCCGCGGATCCTTCAGGACCTTGGATTGCCCGAAGGCTGGATGTTCGGACTTGAAGGAAAGAATGCGATGGAGTACGCCGCTAACGAAATTTCCAACAACACGCAGCCTTATCTCCGCGGTTGGCCTCGGCACGCCTTCAGCGCCTCAGATTTCGAGCTAGAGGACGTGTTCACGAAAGGCTGCTACATCATGTCGGCAACTGAAGACGATCTCCAGAAGATCCCGATCAGGCTCTTCTGGAACCTGCTTTGGGCTAGGGCACAGCGCTCTGACAAGAAAATGCCATGTCTGGTGTTAATCGATGAAGCCATTGCGGCGGGCAGAATCCCCGGGATCATCGAAGCGACCGTCAAACTCCGCGATAGGGGTTTCAGCATCTGGATGGCCTTTCAGACCTATGCGGGCATTGAGACCGTCTATGGCAAGAGTGACGGTGAGACACTGCGCCGAGCCCTGGTCAACTCCATTGTGTTGCTCAACGGATTAGACCCGAAGGACGCGCAGGAGGTGACCCGGGAATTGGGTAACTACACTCACACTGAGAAGAACAAAAAATCAGGAACCACCAACCGGACTGCGCTCCCGTTGATGCCGCTATCTGATCTAAATGACCTCGCTGGTCAGGAAAATGAGTTCTGGGGGATTTTCAGAGGTCGTGGTGTCACCAGCAAGGGGCGTCCCATCATCGCAAAACTCAATGCGATTGAACCCGGCATGTGGAACAGCCTGGCGACTGACGAGGAGTGGGAAGAACAAGAACGAAGGTTCGGGCACTGCCTGGAGATCCAATCCCGTTACAAGTTCCTCCTAGACCCAACCTTTATTCGGATCTCCCAACGCGCCAAAACTGATCGAGACCGTACTGAACTGGAACGCCTCGCTTCGGAATATGGCTTGGAGGGCCTTGAGGAACGAGCCGTCAAGCTGCTATCGACCTCAGATACCCGGGAGGGCGCAGAAGCGAAGAACATCGTGAGGGATGGAATCCATGAAGAACTTGATCTACCCATCGTGACTTTATGAACGAATTCACTCTTAGCCGGTTAACTTGATCTGGTATCTGCTCCACCTGGACGGAATCCCTGCTGGTGGCTTTGAAAACTGGCGGGATGGTGCTGGCTGGGAGAACTGGCGGGCAGATATTGGCCGCACCCTGACGCCCGAGGAGGAAACCGCCCACCGATCCCACACCGAGACCATGCGGAAGGCGCGTGAAGCAGAGAATATGAGCCGGAAGGCAGAGGCCCGGGAACGTGGAAAGAGGGTTTGGGATTCTGCCCTGCCCTGCACCGGTCATCTCTACCTAACCCGAAAGGGCATCAATGCCCACGGTGCGCGGGTCGTATCCACGGGCTACCGCGAGGGTGATCTAGTGGTGCCCTTGCGGGATGTGGAAGGGAAGCTGCACACCCTGCAATTCATCGGGCAGGATGGCGGGAAGCTGTTCATGCCTGGCGGGCGAAAGTGGGGCTGCTACTTCGGAATCGGGAAGCCTTCCCGCGTGCTGTACGTGGCGGAAGGCTTCGCTACCGCTGCTAGCATCCATGAGGCAACCGGGCAGGCCGTTGCCGTCGCCTTTGACGCTGGAAACCTTCAACCTGTGGCACAAGCCCTGAGGGTGAAATACCGGAGCCTGGATCTGGTGATCGCTGCCGATGACGATTACCACACCGAGGGGAACCCTGGACTAACAAAGGCAACAGAAGCCTCCCGGGCTATCGGTGCGCGGATCGCCCTTCCTCGATTTGGTGAGGATCGGCCTGAAGGGGCAACGGACTTCAATGATCTGCACATGGCGCTCGGCCTTGAAGCGGTAAAGGCTTCCCTGGAATTCACCTTCCCTGTTCCCCAGGTTGTAGGGGTATCCCCCGCAAGCGAAGAACGGGATCCCATGGTATGGCCAGAGGCCCAACCCTTAATCTCTCGGGTTGATCCTGATCCCTACCCTATTGCTTCCCTTCCCGACGTGATCCGCGCCGCGGTGCAAGAGGTGCAAGGGTTCGTCCAGGCACCTGTGCCGCTAGTGGCATCTTCGGCCCTTGCAGCCCTGTCTCTGGCAGCCCAAGCGCATTGCGACATGAAGCGGGCAGAGAAGCTGGCGGGGCCTGTGAGCCTGTTCTTGCTGACTATCGCCGATTCCGGCGAGCGCAAATCCACCTGTGATGGATTCTTCACCAAAGTGATCAAGGATTACGAGGCCGAACAGGCTGAGATCTCCAAGCCTTTGGTGAAGAACTACCAAGCCGCCCTAGGTGCATGGAAGGCCAAACGAAGCGGAATCGAGAGTGGGATTCAAGCCCTTGCGAAGGCGGGAAAGGATACCCAGGCCCTTGAACGGCAATTGTGCGATCTCGAACACGATGAACCAGAAGCGCCACGAGTGGCCAGGCTGATTTACGGCGATGCGACACCCGAACAGTTGAAGTGGAGTCTGGCGAAGATGTGGCCCTCTGGCGGGGTGGTATCCAGTGAAGCCGGGATCGTACTAGGGGCCCACGGGATGCGGAGCGAATCCGTGATGATGAACTTGGCGACTCTGAACCAGTTATGGGATGGGGCTGATATTGCTACGGATCGGCGATCCTCTGAATCCTTCACGGTGCGGGGTGTCCGCCTGTCTATCGCCCTCCAGATCCAAGAGGCAACCCTGCGGGCCTTCTTCGATCAATCGGGAACCCTTGCCCGTGGGTCTGGTTTCATGGCGCGGTTCCTGGTGGCCTGGCCTGAATCAACCCAGGGATCCAGGCCTTTCACTGAACCTCCGGAAACCTGGCCCTTCTTGGGTGCCTTCAATCGTCGAATCGAAGCCCTTCTGAACCTTGCGGCACCAATTGACGAAAATGGCGCCTTGAAGCCAACCCAATTGGTTTTCTCACCAGAGGCAAAGGCGGAATGGGTGGCCTTCCACAATCGGATCGAACGTGATCTGGCCAACGGGGAAAGGCTCTGTGACATTCGGGATGTGGCTTCCAAGATCGCAGACAATGCCGCTCGGCTGGCTGCCTTGTTCCATGCCTTCGAGGGTGACGAGGGCTTGGTGGGAATTGGTAGCTTCAGATCCGCTTCCCGGATCGCCGAATGGCACCTAAACGAGGCTAAGCGGTTCTTCGGGGAGTTGGCCTTGCCCGCTGGGTTGGCGGATGCCGCGCGGCTAGATACCTGGCTGGTGAATTACTGCCGGCAGAAGGGATTGAAGGAGGTGCCTACCACGGTGGCCCTTCAGAAAGGCCCTTGGAATCTGAGGAAGAGGTCTAAGTTGGACACCGCCCTGATGGAACTGGTGGAACTTGGCCGTGTCCAGCGCATCGAGGAAGGCAGGCGAAAAATCATCGCCTTGAACCCTTCACTGTTGAACCCTGCGGGGCTTGCTAGTGCTAATCCCGCAAATCCTGCTATTGAACATGCCAATCCAGTGGCTAAAGGGTGGGAGAATTGCGAAAATAGCGAAAATCGCAATAGCAACACTCAGAAGCCCGAAGCCCGAACGCCCTTCAAGGCTGTTTCAGGTGAAGCCTTCACGGTGGAACTGTGACCCCGCAGCATGTTTTGGTGGAGGTGGAAGGGTTGGGCTACCGTTTGGCCCTTCGCCCTGGCGGCCTCCGCCTAACAGGGGAGAGTGAACCGCCGCCCGAAGTACTAGGCCTGATCAGGGAACACCGGGATGCCCTGCTGGCCCTGCTTGAGGATGATGCCCGGCGATGGGCTGCCCATGAGGCGAGCCTAGCCGCGGGCCGGATCGTACCTTTCCAAGCCCACCTGGTGCCCTTGGTGCATCCATCCATCAGGCACCTTGTGGAGGCCCAGGAACCCGTGAAGGGCTCTGGACCCATGGGGGAGCCTGCCTTGAGAACGAGGCAGCCTAGATAGCCCTTGTCCTCCGGCATGATCGGGGCCTCCACCTGGTGGTTCTGAACCGCCGATGTGGATTCCGGGCATCATGCTTCCCATGTGTGGCCGCTACACCTTCACCTTTGACGCTGAGAGCCTGGCCGAAGCCTTCGGCATGGTGCCCTATGGGTTCCACATCCAGAAGGGCTACAACATCGCACCGGGGCAGTACATCGTCATTGTGCGCCCGGAGAAGGGCCACCTGGTGCCTGACGTGGCCTTCTGGGGACTCATCCCTGGCTGGGTCAAGGACCCGAACGTCTTCTCCAAGCCCATCAATGCCCGAGCTGAGACCCTGGAGGAGAAGCCCTCCTTCCGCACGGCCTTCCGCCGGAAGCGTTGCATCATCCCGGCCTCCGGGTTCTACGAGTGGAAGGCTGAGGGGAAGCCGAAGCAACCCTTCTACATCCACCCCACCGATGGAAACCTCTTCGCCTTCGCCGGGCTCATGGAGGACTGGCAGGGACCCAACGGCGAGATCATGGTCAGTGCCTGCATCATCACGACCGAGCCCAACGAACTCATTGCCGGGATCCACAACCGCATGCCGGTGATCCTGCCGAAGGAATCCTGGGGGCTCTGGATGGACCCATCGGCGCAGACCCGAGAGGTCCAGCCCCTGCTGGTGCCCTACCCTGCCGATCTCATCGCCGCGTATCCCGTGAGCAGTGCCGTGGGCAATGTCCGCAACGATGGCCCGGAGTTGATCCTGCCAGTGGCCTAGACCTGTCCTGTCTAACCTACCGGCCTATGCTTGGTGCCCTTGAGGCGCTCATGCTCCACCCTTTCCAGTCCGACACCTTTGACCCCGGAGATCCGGCCCAGATCCAAAGGACAGAATTGGGTGCGCGATGCCATGAGGGCTTCCACATCGGGGCATCAGCCTACTTGGTGGATGGGCAACGCTGGATCCTGTTGCACAGCCCTTATCCCTACCCGTGCTACTACCAGTTCGCCACGAAGTTCCATCGGGTCCTCACCTACCCCATGCCTGATTCCTACGGGAAGGAACCGCACAAGGCTATGTGCGCCTTCGAGGATCATTGGAATGTGGAACGACGGCGGCTGTGGACACTTGAGCCGATGCCAGAACCACCACCCCTCCCGCCTTCATCCCGTCCAGTAGTGCATCAGCGCCAGAGACAGCCTCGAAGATCAGCAAGGGACCAATACACCGCCGCGCTGGCGGGGGCCGTGCCTCTGCCAGGACTAGAACCTTGGACCGAAATTGGTCCTCGGCGGTGACTTGCACCGTGCCCCCGCTTTTTCGGGATGTGGTAAAGATGCGGTAACAACAAAAACGGCCACTTTCCAAGGTGGCCGTAAGTGTTGTATTGATTGGAGCCAACTACAGGATTCGAACCTGCGACCTGCTGATTACGAATCAGCTGCTCTACCAACTGAGCTAAGTTGGCGCTCAGCTTTCAGTTTGCCCTGGGAGGGCGCTGGAATCAACCGAGAGCTCACCACGACGCCCGCCGCCCCGCGCGGCGCCGTGGGGGGTCGTGTGAGCTCTACAGTTCTACCGGCCGAACCCGGCGGGCAGCTTCATGGCCAGGTTCTTGACCAGGAAGGCCCACTCGTCGGCGCGTTCGGCGATCTGCTTGGCGGTGGGCTTGCCGGCGCCGTGGCCAGCGTTGGTCTCGATGCGGGTGAGCACGGGGCCGGGACCGGCCTGGTCGGCCTGGAGGGTGGCGATGAACTTGTGGCTGTGGGCGGGCACCACGCGGTCATCGTGGTCCCCGGTGGTCACCAGGGTCGGGGGATACTTCACGCCGGGTTTCAGGTTCTGGAGGGGGCTGTAGGTCATGAGGTACCTGAAGCCGTCCGGATCGTCGGAGCAGTCGTAGTCGCTCTTCCACATCCAGCCGATGGTGAACCGGTGGTAGCGCAGCATGTCCATGACGCCCACGGCGGGCAGCGCCGCGCCGAAGAGGTCGGGCCGCTGGGTGAGGCAGGCCCCCACGAGGAGTCCGCCGTTGGAGCCGCCGTGGATGGCCAGCCTGGGGGTGGATGTGTACTTCTCCTGGATGAGCCACTCGGCGGCGGCGATGAAGTCGTCGAAGACGTTCTGCTTGTGGCGCAGCCTGCCTGCGTCGTACCAGTCGCGGCCGTACTCGCTGCCCCCGCGCAGGCAGGCCTCCGCGTAGATACCGCCCATCTCCAGCCAGGCCACGGTGGCAGGGCTGAACCGGGGGCTGGCGAAAATGTTGAAGCCGCCGTAGCCGTAAAGCAGGGTGGGATTCTGGCCGTCGAGCTTGAGGCCCTTCCGGTAGGCCAGGAAGAGGGGGATCCTGGTGCCGTCCTTGCTGGGGTAGAAGACTTCCTTCACCTCGAAGGCGGCGGGGTCGAAGGCCACCTTGGCCTGGCGGAAGACCTCGCTCCTGCCGCTGGCGAAGTCGTAGTGATAGAGGGTCGTGGGAAGGTTGTAGCTGGTGAACCCGTAGAAGGCCTCGGTGTCCTCGCGGCGGCCGCCGAAGCCAGCGAGGGAGCCCAGGCCCGGCAGGGCGATCTCGCGTTCCTGCTTGCCGTTCAGGTCGTAGAGACGCACTGTATTCAAGGCATCGATACGCCAGGTGGCGGCAAAGCGGTTCGCCACGAGGTTCACGCCCGCCAGCACGTCCCTGCCGGGGGCCTCGGGGATCAGGGTCTTCCAGTCCTTCGGCTCGGGCCTGCCGCGCTCGATGGCCACCAGGCGGCCGCGCGCGGCGCCCTGGTCGGTAAAGACATAGAAGGTGGCGCCGTCGTTGCCCACCACGCGGTAGGTGGCGTCGAACTTGTCCAGCCAGGGCTCAACCTGGGCGTCGGGCCTGGCCAGGTCCTTGAGGAAGATGCGGCTGCGGCGATCCGTGCCCTGGTTCTGGTAGATCACGAGCCAGCGGCCGTCATCGGTGACGTGGGCGCCGAAGCCCCAGTCCGGCTGGTCGGGCCGCTCGTAGACCACGACATCCTTCGCCACCGGCTCACCCAGCCTGTGGAAGAAGAGCTGCTGGTTCTTGAAGACGCCGGTCAGGGCGCTGCGGTCCTTGGGCAGGGGGTAGCGGGTGTAGTAGAAGCCGCTGCCATCCTTGGCCCAGCCGCCCACGCCGTTGCGGCCCAGGGGCAGTTCGTCGGCCAGGTCCTGGCCGGTTTCCACACTCCGCACCTTCCACACGTTCAGGTCCGCGCCACCCTTGGACAGGGAGTAGGCCATGAAGCGGCCGTCCTCGGTGAACACCGTGCCGCCCAGGGACACGATGCCATCGGCGCTGAGGGTGTTGGGATCCAGCAACACCCTGCCCTTGTCCTTGAGGTCCGTCGTGACGTAGAGCACGGCCTGGTTCTGGAGTCCGGTGTTGCAGGTGTAGGTGTAGAACTTCCCCCGCTTGCTGGGGGCGCCGTACTTCTCGTAGTCCCACAACTTCGTGAGCCTCGCCTCGATGGCCTTCCGCTCGGGGATCCCGGCGAGGTAGGCCCGGGTCACTTGGTTCTGGGCCTCCACCCAGGCGGCGGTTTCCGGGGAGCGGTCGTCCTCCAGCCAGCGGTAGGGATCGGCCACCTTGGTGCCGTGGTAGTCCTCCACCACGTCGCCCTTGCGGGTGGCGGGATAGGTCAGGGGCGCCTGGGCCAGGAGGGCCATGGCGGCGAGGGCCAGCAGGCAGGATCGGAACGGGGCCGGGGTCATGCGGAAGCCTCCTGGGGACGGTCCCTCAGGATACCTCGTAACACAAGGTCAAGGCATCCTCAGGGCTTCATGCCCAGGTTCTTCACCAGGAAGGCCAGGACGTCGGCCCGCTCGGCGATGGCCTTGTCCGTGGGCTTGCCGGCGCCGTGGCCCGCGCTGACCTCGATACGGGTGAGGATGGGCGCGGGTCCGGCCTGGGCGGCCTGCAGGGTGGCCGTGAACTTGTGGCTGTGGGCGGGCACCACGCGGTCGTCGTGGTCGCCGGTGGTAATCAGGGTGGGCGGATAGCTCACGCCGGGCTTGATGGTGTGCAGGGGCGAGTACTTCATGAGGGTGTCGAAGCCCTCCCTGGTCTCGCTGCTGCCGTAGTCGCTCTTCCAGCCCCAGCCGAGGGTGAACCTGTGGAAGCGCAGCATGTCCATGACCCCCACCTCGGGCACCGCCGCGCCGAAGAGGTCGGGCCGCTGGGTGAGGCAGGCCCCCACCAGCAGGCCGCCATTGCTGCCGCCGTTGATGGCGAGTCTCGGGGTCGAAGTCACCTTGTGCGCGATGAGCCACTCGGCGGCGGCGATGAAGTCGTCGAAGACATTCTGCTTCTTCTCCTTCCGACCCGCGTCGTACCAGTCCAGGCCGTACTCGCCGCCCCCCCGCAGGTTGGCCATGGCGTAGACGCCCCCCATTTCCAGCCAGACCATGCGGGAGACGGAAAAACTCGGCGTCAGCGGCACGTTGAAGCCGCCGTAGCCGTAAAGCAGGGTGGGGTTCCGGCCGTCCAGCTTCAGGCCTTTCCTGTGGACCAGGAACATCGGGACCTTCGTACCGTCCTTGCTCGGGTAGAAGACCTGCTTCACCTCGTAGTCCGCCGGTTCGAAGGCCACCTTCGGGGTGCGGAAGACGGTGCTCTTCCCCGATTTCAGGTCCAGCCGGTAGATGGTGCCGGGATAGGTGAAGCTGCCGAAGGTGTAGAAGGTCTCGGTGTCCTCGCGCCGGCCCCCGAACCCGCCGGCCGTGCCCAGGGCCGGCAGGGCGAGCGAACCGGTCGCCCTGCCCTTCAGATCGTAGAACTCCACGGCGGAGTGGGCATCCCGCATCCAGGTGGCCACGAAGCGCCCGCCCACCAGGGACACGGATTCCAGCACGTCCTTGCCCTTGGCCTGGGGGATGAGCTCGGTCCACTGGGCGGGATCGGTCTCGCCCTTGCGGATGGCCACCAGCCGGTTGCGCGGGGCGCCCTGGTTGGTGCTCACGAAGAACCGGTCGCCCTCGTTGTCCACCACATTGTAGGTGGCGTCCATCTTGTCGAGGAAGGGCTCCACGGGGCTGTCCGGCCTGGACAGGTCCTTGAGATACAGGCTGCTCTCGGGATTGGTCCCCTTGCCGCAGGAGATGACCAGCCAGCGGCCGTCGTCGGTGACCGATCCGCCCAGGTACCACTCGGGCTGGTCGGGACGCTGGTAGACGAGGATGTCCTTGGCCTGGGGCGTGCCCAGCCTGTGGAAGCAGAGCTGGTGGTTGTTGTTCACTCCCGTGAGGGACCCGCCGCCCCTGGGAGCCTCGTAGCGGCTGTAGTAGAACCCGCTGCCATCCTTGAGCCAGGAGGCGCCGCTGGCCTTGGACCACTGGATCTCATCAGAAAGGTCCTTGCCGGTGGCCACGTCCCGGACCTTCCAGGTCTGCCAGTCGGACCCGGCCACGGAGATGGAGTAGGCCATGAGGCTGCCATCCTCCGTCATGCTCACCCCGCTGAGCGCCACCGTGCCGTCCTTGCTCAGCGTGTTGGGGTCGAGAAGGATCCGGCCCTTGGCCTTGGGATCCTCCGTGACGTAGAGCACCGCCTGGTTCTGCAGGCCCGAGTTGTAGGAATAGAAGTAGCGCTTCCCGCGCTTGAAGGGGGCGCTGTACTTCTCGAAATCCCAGAGCTTGGTGATGCGCTCCCGGATCTTCTCCCGCTGGGGGATCTGCGCGAGGTAGGCGAAGGTGACCTGGTTTTGGGCCTCCACCCAGGCCTTGGTCTCGGCGCTGTTGTCGTCCTCCAGCCAGCGGTAGGGGTCGGCCACCGGGGTGCCGAAGAAGTCGTCCACCACGTCGCCCTTCCGGGTCGGCGGATAGCGGAGGGGGGCCTGGGCGGCGAGGGCGGTGGTGATGGCAAGGGCCATGGCGAGGATCCTCATGCAAGAGCCTCCGGGGGGAGCCATTCTCACACCGATCCGTGGATGAATCCCAGCCGTGCAAGGGCGGCCGCTTGGTGGTAGGGTGCGGGCAGCTTCGGAGTGTGTCCCAGGAGGTTCGATTTGGTCCCGCCATCCAGCAAGAAGGTCTTCGTCCTCGATACGAACGTCCTCCTGCATGACCCGAATTCCATCCTCCACTTCCAGGAACACGACGTGGTCCTCCCCATCGTGGTCATCGAGGAGGTGGACCACTTCAAGAAGGACCAGACCGAAGTCGGACGCAATGCCCGCAGCGTCTCCCGCCTGCTGGACAAGCTGCGGGCCACCGGCAGCCTCAGCCGGGGTGTGCCCCTGGACGGCGGCGGCACGCTCAAGGTCGATGTGGCGGCCCACAGCCTGGATATCGGCATCCTGTCGGCGGACAAGCACAAGGCCGACAACCAGATCCTGGCCTGCGCCCGGGAGCTGCTGCACACCTGCAAGGACCGGGTGGTCCTGGTCACCAAGGACACGAACCTCCGCATCAAGGCCGACGCCATCGGCGTGCAGGCCGAGGACTACACCACGGACCGGGTGGAAGTGGACGAGCTCTACACCGGCCACAAGACCTGGGACGTGGATCCAGCAAAGGTGGACCTGCTCTACGACGGGGGCCTCCAGCCCGACGCCGAGCTGAACCTCTACCCCAACCAGTTCCTCACCCTGGTGGACCAGACCAACCCCAGCCACACGGCCCTGGCCCGGTTCATGGCCGGCGAGGGCTTGCTGCGGCCCCTGCGCCGCATGGAGTCCTACCCCTGGGGCATCAAGCCCCGGAACCGCGAGCAGCAGTTCGCCATGGAACTGCTCCTGGACCCCACCGTCCAGGTGGTCACGCTGCTGGGCAAGGCCGGCACCGGCAAGACCCTGATGGCCATGGCCGCGGGCCTGCAGCAGGTGGTGGACGATGAGGCCTACGACAAGATCCTCGTGAGCCGGCCCGTGATGCCCATGGGCCGCGACCTGGGGTACCTGCCCGGGGACATCAGCGAGAAGCTGCGGCCCTACATGCAGCCCATCTACGACAACCTCGAGTTCATCGTGGGGGCGAACACCGAGGCCCGGCGCCGCACCACCATGACCGCCAGCCAGCTGGAGGAGGCGGGCTACCTCAGCGTCGAGCCCCTCACCTACATCCGGGGCCGCAGCATCCCCAAGCAGTACCTGGTGGTGGACGAGGCCCAGAACCTCACACCGCACGAGGTGAAGACCATCCTCACCAGGGCCGGGGAGGGCACCAAGGTGATCATCACGGGGGACCCCCACCAGATCGACAACCCCTACGTGGATGCCAGCACCAACGGCCTCAGCTTCCTGGCGGAGCACTTCAAGCACCTCGACATCTCCGGCCACGTGACCCTCCAGAAGGGCGAGCGGAGCAAGCTGGCCGAGCTGGCGAGCAACCTCCTGTAGGAGCCGTCATGGCGGATTCATCCTGGGACAACGGTGGCCGCGGGGTTCCCGTCCGGGCGGGGCTGCCCCTCTGGGGCAAGATCGCCCTTGGCTGCGGGGTCACCTTCCTGGTGGTCCTCATGACCTGCATTGGCGGGGTGGCCTATCTCGGGCACAAGGCCAAGACCGACCCGGACTGGTTCAAGCAGAAGGCCAAGGGGGTCCTCAGCCTCGCCCTCGACAAGATGCGCCCGGACTGGGAAGACTTCCGCACCGTCGTGGAGCAGCTCCGATCGCCGGAGGGCTGCCAGGCCCTCTATGCCGCCAACCCCGGCCTCGCGAAGACCTGGCCCAGCCAGGCGGACTTCCTGGAGGCCGCCTCCCGGTGGCACAAGGAGATCGTCTCCGCCCCGGACCTGAGCCCGGAGGTCATGGAGCACGGCGGCCTCCAGATCAACCGCGATTTCAACGGGCGCGTGCGCGTGGGCTGGAGCCCGAGGTCCGGCCGGGCCGTCTACGTCACCTTCGAAAGTGTCCGAAAGCCCGACGACAAGGGGCCCCGGAAGGTCGCCGAGCTCGACGTCCGCTAGAAACCTGCAAGTCTCTAGGCCCTTCCGCATTGAGCCTGCAGGGGTTTTCAGCCAAGATTCAGGCATGACTGCTGCTTCCGGTTCCGTCTCCGATGCCCTGGCCCTGCTTTTGAAGGGCTCCGTGACCTGCCACAAGGTCGAGCAGCTGGAGGCGAAGCTGAAGGAAGGCCGGCCCCTTCGGATCAAGACGGGCTTCGACCCCACGGCCCCGGATCTGCATCTC
>Ga0364873_10540_pt1 | contig 16925 bp, 11 predicted proteins | sample ExccelAu500001D3_2_FD_206928 | JGI IMG/M metagenome (GOLD analysis project Ga0364873, IMG submission 206928) | Enriched cells from Trout Bog Lake Hypolimnion, Wisconsin, USA - BchlTB.Aug07.5000.01.D3 | ecosystem: Environmental > Aquatic > Freshwater > Lake > Hypolimnion/Profundal zone | place... | reverse complement strand
GACGAAGTCATCGCGTTCGTCGACAACCGGGATCGAGACCCAATCAAAGTCTGAGTATGAGCAAGATGCTTTTGGAGCCGCGCGAGTTTAGGCTGCTCGACGGACTGCGCCTGAACCCTCGAAAATCATTCGGAGGCAAGGTTCGCGGCGAAAGGCTCACCAAGAAGAAGGGAGTCAGCATCGAGTTCGCGGACTACCGCGAATACGCCGAAGGGGACGACTTGCGTCACCTCGACTGGAATGTCCTTGCTCGACTCGATTCTCCCGTAATGCGCACCTACCGGGACGAGGAGGACCTTGCTCTATACATCCTCCTCGATGCTTCGGCAAGCATGGGATTTGGGGAGCCGACAAAATTCGACTCCGCTTCGCGCCTTGCCTGTGCCGTCGGCTATGTCGGATTGGGCGGAGGCGACGCCGTGGTCCCTAGGATCCTCGGGAAACGTGAGCCGAACCACTCGACGTTGCGTGGACGCGCAAGCTATCCACGATTGGTTGGATGGGCAACCCAACCGCGAGATCTGGAGATGGCGAAGGACGGCCTATCGACATCGATTCGATCGTTCGCCGGTTCGAGTACCCGAGCGGGAATCGCTTTGCTAATCAGCGATGGGCTCGATCCCGATATCTCGTCGGCGATCCGAATTCTCGGTGGCCGAGGGCACGAAGTGCTGTTCCTGCAAGTGCTCAGCGACGTCGAGATCGACCCCGATCTTGAGGGGGACCTTAGGCTTCTCGATTCCGAGAGCGGAAGACCAATCGAAATAACGGCGAACAGCTTTGCCCTTAAGGAGTATCGCCGTAGGCTCCAAGACCACAATCAGTCGATCGTGGAATCCATTCGTAGGGTCGGTGGAAGGCATGCTATCGTCAATCCTAGCCAAACCCTTGAAGACGTCCTCCAAAACGTCTTTCGCCGCGAGGGTTGGGTCAGATGAGCATCCAGAACCCGGCAGTTTTGATGTGGTTTCTCCCGCTCGCGGGAGCGATTCTGCTGCTCTACATCCTCAAGATGAAGCGCCGAGACTTAAGGGTGCCAGCTACATTCTTGTGGCCCGAGAGAGTCGAGGAGATCCGCGCGAACGCACTGTTTCAGCGACTTCGCCCGACTTGGCTGATGTTTCTGCAACTACTTGCCCTGCTCCTGGTCGTCGTCGCGCTTGCGAAGCCGCAGACCAAGCAGAGTGGGCTTGCCGGCGAAGTAACCGTGTTCGTCATCGACACCTCCGCGAGCATGGCCGCGACCGACGTACAGCCGTCACGATTCGGCGAAGCCAAGCGACTCGCGCTTGAGGGGATTCGAAGTGCCAAGCCGACCGACAGAATCGCGATCATCGAAGCAGGAGCGACACCCCGAGTCATTTCGCCGCTGAGTAGCGATCCTGCAAGGGAAGCCGCCGCCCTGGACACGCTTCAGGCGACCGATGCCGAAGCCGACGTCGGAGAAGCGATGCGACTTGCAGCGGCACTGGTTGGGAGCATCGACGGAGCCAGAATAGTGCTTCTCTCGGACGGAGATTTCGACAGGATTACTAACTTCTCAAGGGGAAAAGCCGCGGTCGTCTACCGGTCAGTCGGCGAGCGCGACGATAACCTCTCAATCAACGCCCTTGGCGCTTCCGATACCTCGACGGGTCGACAGCTGTTCTGTGGGATAAAGAACCACGGATCGAGGCCGCTTGCCGGGGTCTTGAACCTGTATGCAGACGGCAAAATAGTCGACAGCATCCAAACCCCGAAAATTGGGCCGAGTGGGTTATGGGGTCGCACAATAGGAGCGCCTGCCGGTGCGACAGTCTTTGAAGCGAAGCTTGAAGCACCGGACTACCTCAAGAGCGATAACTATGCGGTCGCGATTGCCGATCCCAATGCCTCGCTTCGGGTCCTCCTCGTCACCAAAGGCAACCTGTTTCTGGAACGTGCCCTGTCACTTGACCCACGAGTCACTTTAGACAAGTCGACGGAAGTTCCTTCAACTGAGTTAGCCGGCCGAGGAACGGGAGCCTACGACGTCGTCGTATTCGACGGGATCGCCGAGCAGGCCGTAAAAGCCCGAGGCGTACTCACCTTCGGAGCGGCGGGACCAATTTCACCGGTAACCGCAACTGGAACGGCATCCAAACCGAAATTCGTCTCGGAGGAAAAGAGGCCGCTTCTCGACAGTGTCGACCTGCAGTCTGTGTTCATTGATCGGCAGCAGTCTGTGAGCCTCAAGCCCACCGGCGAAGCGATTGCACAGACATCCGCTGGCCCGTTGGTTGTAACCGCACAAGATCAGTCGAAACGCCAGATCTACGTTGGGTTCCAACCACTCGACTCGGACTTCCCCCTTCAAGTCGGCTTTCCGATCTTTATCGCCAACGCCTTAGACTTTTTGACGGGTGGTACGACGTCGACAACGCTTGCCGTTAAGGCGGGACAGCCATTCACTCTACCGGTCACGACTAACGCGAAACTCACAACGCCGTCGGGTGAGCAGATTCAGGTCAAAACCACGGGAAGCGCACTCACGATCCGCGAAGTCAAGCAAGTGGGTCAATACACCCTCGAAGCGGGAGGAAAAAGGCAGAAGATCTATTCCTTCCTTCGCAGCGAGCGCGCCTCAACGATCCGCCCTGAGAAGAACCTCGATCTCGGCGGCGGAGTCGTCAAAACGAGCCAGTCACCATCCCGATTTGCCGATTTCTGGCGCCCCTTAGCGCTGCTCGCTCTCCTTGTGCTGGGTGCTGAGTGGTGGATGTTTGCGAGGAAGAGCTAATGAGGTTTACCAACCCGATTTACCTCGTCCTCCTGATTCCGGTCCTGCTTGGGTTGATCGCCAGCTACAAACACGTTCACGGGATGGTAAAGGGACGAAAGCGCCTTTCGTTCGCACTTCGGTTCTTGGTGCTGGCAGGCCTCGTTGCCGCTTTGGCCGGCCCCGAGGCAAGGCGTCCGAACGTGGGCGTTTGTACGATGTTTCTCCTCGATCGGTCCGACTCGATTAGCGACAAAGACCGGACACGTGCGGAGAAATTCATCGGCGATGCGACGAAGAACCTCGGACCAAACGATGTCGCAGGGGTCATTGTATTTGGAAAGGACGCGGTTATCGATACGCTGCCAAGCGGTCGAAGGGAGCTCAGCCACATCCTCTCAAAAGTTGACGGTTCAGCGACCGACGTAGCGGGAGCCGTCCGACTGGCAAGCGCATCGTTCCCAGAAGGAAAAGCCAGAAGGATCGTCCTGCTCTCGGACGGTAACGAGACCAACGGCGACTTGGCGGAGGCGGCTCAAGTCGCTGCGACCGACGAGATTCCCATCGACCATGTCCCGCTCGGACTTGAAGATCGCACGGGAGAAGCTTCGGTCGCGGGGTTGGAGATTCCATCCGAGATCCGATCCGACCAACCATTCGATATTCGAGTTCAGGTTGACTCGTCGATCGAGCAATCTGGCACCGTCAATGTGGATCGTGACGGTGTGCTCGTGAAGCGGATCCCGGTCAAGTTGGCAGCAGGGCGGAGTTCGGTTGTCCTCACCCAGAAAGTCCAAGACACTGGTTTCCACCGATATCGGGCGACCTTACGAGCCGATCACGACCAGGACCCAAGAAACAACGTTGGCCTCGGATTCGTCGCAGTTCGCGGCAAACCTCGACTTCTCATCCTTCAACAGAAACCGGAGAAAAGCGCCCTCGCCACAGCTCTTAAGGAAAACGGCGTCCAAGCCGATGTGGTCGGTCCTTCGACGATCCCAACCAGACCCGAAGAGCTTCAGGTCTATGACGGGCTCATCCTGAACGATATCAATGCGGACTGTTTTACACCCAGTCAGATGAAGCTATTTCAGAGTGCGGTTCGAGACAGCGGAATCGGACTTGCGATGATCGGCGGCGAAAACTCGTTTCTCCCGGGAGGATACTACGGCAGCCCGATCGCAGAGGCGTTGCCTGTGGACCTGAACATCCGCCAGAGGAAGTCATTCCCAAGCGTGTCCATTGCGATCATGATCGACGCTTCGGGATCGATGGGAATGCAGGAGGACGGGATAATGAAGATCCGCCTTGCAGCGAAGGCGGCCGAAGAGACGGTCAAGATGATGTCTCCTCAAGACCGCGTGGGGGTTGCGGGAAGCACGGACGGCATCGAATTCGTTGCGCCGATGCAGCAACTCACCGACAAGGCCTCCGTGATCTCCCAGATCGAAAAGCTTTACGTTGGCGGCGGAGGCATCTACGCTCAGCCTTCCATGGCGAAGGGCGAGGAAGTGATGGACAAGGAAACGACCCAAGTTCGTCACTTCATTCTGATGGCGGACGGCAACGACGTCGATACTCAGGAAGGGTGTCTCGAAATAGCTTTGCGGATGCGGCTACACAAAATCACCACCTCGGTTGTGGCAATTGGCGACGGCAAAGACGTTGAGTTTCTTAAGAAGCTCGCAGCAGTCGGTGGCGGGAGATTCTATCTGGCAGACAAGGCAAGCAAACTCCCGGCGATTACAACCCAAGACACCTCGCTAGTGGCACGTTCCGCGATCGAAGAGGGCGCATTCATCCCCAAAATGGTTGCCGGAGACGAACTCCTGAGAGGGATCGATAACAGCGGAGTTCCTCCGCTCTTGGCTTATTGCTTGACGGACACCAGACCTCTGACACATGTCAGCATGAGGACCGGCAAAGACGATCCTCTCCTCGCATCGTGGCAATACGGTTTGGGGACGTCGCTCGCTTTCACCTCCGACGCTCAACCGAGATGGGCTGTGAAGTGGGCTGCATGGCCAGGATTCGGGGCGTTCTGGTCGCAGATCGCACGCGGGATATCTCGTCGCGCAACGTTGAACAACTATCAGGTTAGCGTCAAGCAGGAAGGCGGACAAGGCAAGATCGCAGTCAAAGCGTTTGACCGACTTGGAAATCCGCTAACAACCAACGAAGCGTCGATCCGCGTTTCGGTCCCGAACGGCACATTCCATGAAGTACTTCTGGAACAACAGGCGCCTGGTGAATACACGGGACAGTTTGGTGCGAGTGAAATCGGCACCTACATCGTTACGGTCGCCGAACCCGACCCTGCCGGCGGCAAACGAACCGCCGCGACCGGCTTTTCGGTTCCCTACCCTCCCGAATACAGCTCCTATCGCGCCAACCGCCAGCTCCTCACCCGTGTAAGCAAGCAGACAGGTGGCGCAGGGATATCCAAACCGTTGGAGGCGATTCGCCAAGTTCGCTCCCCAGGCGCGTCGATTACCGAGCTTTGGCCGATGCTACTGCTCTTCGCAGCCCTCTTATTGCCTGTCGATATCGGTGTTCGGCGTCTTGCATTACCTATGGGCGAGTTGCTTGCTAAAGCTTGGGCAAGGGTGCGCAGCAGTCGCTCGGAGCGCCCGGCAGCACACCAAGAGGTGGTCGATCGGTTGCGTGAGGCCAAGCAGAGAGCATCCACAAATACTCCAGGTGAAACTCCCTCCCGCGTGATCGTCTTGCCATCCGATTCGCCTCGTCCAACCCAACCGAAGACGCCGGCGACGACCGGTGGAGCGTCAGCCGCCAATCGACTTTTGGATGCCAAGCGAAAGCGCGATCAGTAACGCGATAACGGGCACAGTTACGGTGTAAGCTCCACTCCAGCTATGGCAGACAAGCTGAATTGGGGAATCTTGGCGACGGGCGGAATCGCTCGTCAATTCGCAGGCGGTGTTAATGTCTCAAAGACGGGCACTCTGACGGCAGTTGGATCGCGGACATTGGAGAGCGCACAGAAATTCACCGAGCAGTACGGCGGAAAACCGTACGGCTCGTACGACGAAGTGCTCGCCGACCCAAACGTCGATGCCGTGTACATTGCCCTACCGCACCACCTCCACTACGAGTGGACGATCAAGTGTGCGGAGGCTGGAAAAGCGATCCTTTGCGAGAAGCCCTTCACGCTCAACGCCCTTGAGGCGAAACGCGCCCTCAACGAAGTTCGCAAGCACAACGTCTTCTTCATGGAAGCGTTCATGTACCGATGCCACCCCCAAACCCTGAAGCTTCAGGAGCTTCTGGCCGCAAAAGTCATCGGTGACGTCAAAGTCGTCAACTCCGAATTTGGTTTTGCCGCAGGCAAGACTTGGGAGAATTTCCGAACGGATGGCGCCCTCGGTGGAGGGGGCCTCATGGACGTTGGAACCTACTGCGTTTCGTTGACCCGTCTCGTCGCAGGTTCTGAACCGGAAAGCGCTCACTACAGCGCGTATATCGGCGATAAGGGGTACGACGAATTCGGGTCCGGCTGCATGAAGTTCCCCGGTGAGTTCACCGCAAGCTTCGGCACGGGGGTTCATATAAACCTCAAAAACGGAGCCTGGATCTATGGCACCGAGGGTTCGATTCACATCGAAAACCCATGGAAAGCAAACAGCGGAAAACTGACGGTCTACAAGAACGGCGCCGAGCCTGAGTCTTGGCAGTTGAACTGCACAAACGACGAGCTTTACGGATATGAGGCAGATGCGGTAGCGGAGTTCTTGGAAGCAAAGGAATGCCCCTACATGACTCTTGAAGACACGATCAACAACATGCGCGCGCTGGATATGCTTCGAGCTACCGCAGGTCTGGTATTTGCAGCGGAGACAACGGTTTGAAGTACGGCAAGGTTCCTCACTACGACAAAGAGATTTCGAAGATCGTCATGGGGGTTATTCCCCTCCCTCATAACGACAAGGTGAAGTCGTTCGAACTGCTCGACGCCTATCGAGCGGCTGGCGGCAACATCATCGACAACAGCTACTCCTATGGCCCCGGCTTTTCGGAGACCATGCGCGCCTATTACGAAAAGAACGGCCAAGATGCGCTCATTAGATTCGATAAAGGCAACCACCATTCCTCGAACAACGACGAAGGGCGGCGAGTCTCCAAAGAAGCGATCGATAACGACCTTCGCGGCAACTTGGAACGACAGGGCGTCACGTATTCCGACTTTTATGTTCTCCATCGCGACGATGTTCGAGTGCCGGCGGGAGACGTCGTCGAGTGGCTGAACGAGCACTTGGCTGCAGGTCGCGTCAAAGCATTCGGCGGCTCCAATTGGAAGCACACCCGAATCGCCGAAGCCAACGAATATGCCGAGAAGCACGGTTTACAGGGATTCTCGGTCAGCAGTCCTAACCTCTCGCTTGCACTGGCCAACGAGCCGATGTGGTGGGAAGCGCTTCAGATCGGACGCGAAGGCCGTGATTGGCACGAGAAGACCGGATTCCCCCTATTCTCATGGTCTTCCGGAGGCGGCGGTTACTTCGCACGAGTCGATTCTCCCGACATCCGAAGGGTCTATCACAACGAAACCAACGCGGCAAGGCTGTTACGCGCCGACGAGTTGGCAGAGAAGCACGGCGTCAGCACACCGCAGATCGCCCTTGCTTGGACCCTCAACCAACCGATGAACGTCTGGGGTCTGATCGGCCCGAACACAGTCGAACAGGTCGCGCAGAATGTCGCCGCAATCGACATCGTCCTCACTCCTGAGGAGCTCAAATGGTTGGAGTCCGGCGAATAATCCAAAGCTCCAATTCCCCTCGCAAGGCGCCCTTGCCCCGAATCAGTAACGCAGGTCAACGATGAAACCACTAGCAGTTCAAATCTATACGCTCCGCGATGCGATGCAGAACGGAAATCACCTTTCGGTCCTCCAGGAAATCGCCGACATCGGTTACAAGGGAATCGAAGGTCATGGCTACGGCATGACCAACAAGGAGTTCCGAAAGGTGATCGAGGATATGGGCATGAAAGCCACTTCCTACTTCGGCCCCAATCAGACTCCGGCGACGGTGAATCAGTTCATCGACGAAGCGTTTGAACTAGGCGTCACCGACACGGTGAACGGCTACGGGACCAAGGAGTACAAAACCGTCGACGCGATCAAGCAGACGGCGGAGATCATCAACTCGGTAGCGCCAACGATCCGCGCTGCGGGGCTAACCTACAGCATGCACAACCACTACTGGGAGTTCGAGATGGTTGACGGGCGACTTGCGATCGAGTGGCTGATCGACGAATGCCCCGACATCACGCTCGAACTCGACCTGTACTGGTGCACGAACTTTGGCGCCCAGAAGGCCGCGGACATGGCCGCCAAATTCAAAGATAGGGTCAAGCTGATGCACGTCAAAGACGGCCCAATGGTCCGCGACGAGCCGATGACGGCCGCAGGCGCGGGCAAAGTGGATATCGCCGAAGCGATTCCAGCCGCAGATCCCAAATGGCTGATCTTGGAGATGGACTTCTGTGCCACCGACATGATGGAAGCAGTTCGACAGAGCTACAAGTACCTCGTCGGTAATGGTCTCGGTAGCGGCAACAAGCCTGTCTAGACAACCACGAGAGAGGCGTCAGTTGCAATTCAGATTTGCATTGACGCCTCTCGTCATTCGGCTCAGCTCGCCGAAACCTCAACACGCCATTCGCCAATGGACGTAAAATGGCTCCCATGTCTCGTGGTTTGTCTCGCCGCACCCTCCTTGCTGGAACCGCCAGCGCCGCAATCGTTCCTATCGCACGGGCATTTCCCGAGATCATGATCAAGTCGGCGGTCAAGCCGGTGGTGATCTCCTCCAGCAACGGCAACGCTGACAAGAACGGCGGGACCGAGACCTGCGTTCAGCGGGCATTCAGGCTCATGACGGCGGGAACAGACGTTCTCGACAGTCTGATCGAAGGCGTGAACATCCTAGAACTCGATCCCGAGGAGATGTCAGTCGGATGGGGTGGTCTTCCCAATGCAGAAGGGGTCGTCCAACTGGATTCGTGCTGCATGCACGGCCCTAAGAAGTGGGCAGGAGGCGTTGCCGCATTGGAAGGGGTCCGAACTCCGTCGCGTGTTGCCAGAGACGTCGCTGCAAAGACCGATCACCACCTGCTAGTCGGTAAGGGCGCCCAAGATTTTGCGCGTGCGATGGGACATACGATCGAACTGAATCTGATGACGCCGAAGTCCCGAAAGGTTTGGCTTGAGTGGAAGCGGCGAACTGACCCGGAACATTACCTCGACCCGACAAAGCGAGCGGAAATCGGACTTCAGACCGCTCTCGCTATGGCAGAAGAGGGGATTATCGATCCGCTTCACGTCTACGGCACGATCAACTGTGACGGAATCAACGCAAAGGGTGAAATCTGCGGAGTGACAACCACAAGTGGGCTCGCATTCAAGATTCCCGGTCGCGTGGGTGATTCACCCATTCTCGGGGCTGGGCTTTACGTCGATCAAGAAGTTGGGGCGGCTGGTTCGACGGGGCGTGGAGAGGCCAACCTTTACAATTTATGTTCATTCCTCATCGTCGAAGAGATGCGCAGGGGGCTTCACCCGAAGGACGCAGGAATGAGCGCTCTCAAGCGTGTTGCCAAGAATACGGTAGAGAAGCGGCTTCAAAACAAGAAGGGCAACCCGAATTTTGGGCTGCAGTTTTACATCCTGGATGCGCAGGGACGTCATGCCGGCGTCACGCTGAACGGAAGGGCTGGATACGCCGTATGCGATGAAAACGGTGCCCGCATCGAACCGTGCGAACCTCTATTCGGTTAGGTGACACGGAACCGGAACCGTATCGTCGGCGTGTAGACTATTACACGGTGCGGCTTGGACGTTTGTTGTTTGGTTTTTTGGTCGGTTTTGCGTTCTTGTCCAGTGACCGGATCGCCTATGGTCAGGCCGATTCCGTTCTAGTTCAGAATCTCGAGGGGCGCACGCTAACGGCCGGTCAGCCCGAGTGGGACGCCGTTCACAAGTATGTGATCGCCTCATTCCCCGGGAACAAACAGTACGCTAAGTTCGGTGGCGAATACCATATATGGCGAATTCGCTCGGAAGACCTTGTGTTCCAGGCCAACAATCCCGGTTCAGCCGATGGATTCAGTACGGCAGGGTTCTTCTGGTTCGACCTCCATGGGGCTCCATTGGCAAGCTATGGCTTCTTTACCGGCCACCGAACGAGCTACAACAACTGCTCGGTAGTGAGCGTGCCAGGTGTTTCCGGTTATGTAATCGAGACGATCCTAACGTCGCCGGTTAGCAAGGCGATCCAAGAGGACTTCGCCCTTAACGTCTATCAGCCGCTTTTGATCCGCTACGGCGGGACCGATGGCACGCTCCTTCAGAATTCGTACGATATCCCGAACTTCGCGTGCGGTCCAATGCCGGGCCCATACGGCAGACAGGACATTCTTGAAGTCTTGGGCGGCTCGAATCCACTGATGCAGCTTCAAGCTCTGACATGGCTATCCGGCAGCCACAGCACCCTCACGACCGACATTGTCGATGTCTACCACGAGCGGATCGAAGACAGCGTGCGCTATTGGTCGCTCTCCAACGACTCTACGATTTCCCAAGCAGCGGCTGCCCTCGCCAGTTCGGGGACGGAGTGGGTTGCCAAAGCTGCCAAGTTTTACGTGAAGGTCAGCAAGCCCCAGTCGGTGCCGAGCATCAACTTGACGCCACGGGCAAAAAACCTCGTCGTAACCGACCTTCGTGTCGGGAAAGGTGGAGATTTCGATGGTCCTGATCGAGAGGTCAAGGTCGGCGACAGAGTTGTGATCGAGTACGAGATCAAACTGACGACCGGCGCCATTGCATTCTCGAACCTGAACAGCACCGACAACCCACCCGTGTTCGCGGTAGGTAGTAAACAGGTGATCGATGGTCTCTCCCAAGGCATGATCGGGATGAAAGTCGGCGGATTGAGAACCATCGAAATACCCGCCGCAATGGCGTATGGCGATGCCGGAGCCGATACCGTTCCGCCAGGTGCAGACTTGACCTACACGGTGAAGCTGCTCCATATCGCAACCGAAGTCCGGTTCGGGATGGGTACCGAAAAGGTGCTTCGCATGCATGATCTCACCACGGGTGTGGGCGCGCCGGCAAGACCTGGAGATACGGTCAACGTAAGCTGCGGAATTTATCGGCTTGACGGAAAGGAGATAAAGATCCCTGAGATTTCCGGCGCCCACCAGATGGTTCTGTTTACGGGAAGTCTCATCAAGAAGGCGATTATCGGTATGAAAGCCGGCGGTCTTCGACGCCTCTTGATCAGTTCTCCAACGATCTTTGGGCTTGAACACGTATGGTTTCACTACGGAGCCCAGGTGCTAGAGATCAAGCTTGAGTCGATCGTATCCAAGCACTAGACGGCGCCCCAAACCTCTAGCTTAGAACAAACTTGGTTTCCGTCCACACCGCGTATTCGACCGGTAGACTCGCAAACTATCAAGATGGTCGGCGTCGCAATCTTCGCGTGTCTCGGGTCGATGTTCTTTCAAGGCGCTTTGCCTACAGCTTGGGACAGGGTCGTGTCGATCGATGCCCAACAGATCGAAACTGAAGCCGACTTCAGCGACGCCCTACGCCAGCAGAAGCTGGATACCGCAGGATATGCCAATTGGTTCACCGGTCGCTGGCCGAACATCTCGTTCATCGGCGGCATGGCGATGGGGAACGTGTCGGAAGACTTGGAGTTCTTCTACGAGAAGCCGTTCAAGTGGTCGACGAGGGTCCTCGACTACGTGATGGAGGGTGGCGGAAGGAAATTCGGCATTCGCGCGACGATCCGTCCCTATCGAAATCAAGGCGTGTTACCGGGCAGAAGAAGCTACTTGCTCTGGTACCGGTGCGACCGGCTGCTCGAAGACTATCATCCGAGCTACATCTTGGTGAACGGAAGGCGCGTATGGGATTCTAAGATCCATCCAATGCTGGACGGGAAGATCATGGCCCCGTTTTGGCAAGAGAAATCAGGCGATCCCGTCATCGATTTTGTCGTGGACCTCGACTACACTCCAGAGTCGAAAGGACTTGCCCTGAGGATGTTCAACACGCAGTTTCTCGGCGTGCCGGGCGACAAAGTCAGTCTAAAAGGCGCTACCGAAACGAAGGAAACCTCACCGGCAGATTCCGAGAAGCGATTCGCTTTCGGGGTCTTTCCGTCGGAAGCCGATTTCTGGACCGATTCGGGAGTGACCATCGACAAAATCATCGGGGATTGGAAGCCAAATTTCCGGCCAACCTATCCAACCGATCCGCTTTGGCTCTCTCCATTCACCGATCCAAGCCCAGCCAAAGGCAACTATCACGAGTTTATGGTCACCTATGGGGGATGCAACATTCTTGGCTCGAACCCTGGCCCCGAGATCCTCGAAAGGACGTCTGGATATGCCCGCGGCGTCTTGGCGAATCGAGAAGATCCCGTTACGGCAAAGAAGGCGATGGAGAGCGCCAAGGGGCTTGAAGTCCACTGGTTTGGCGAAGAGGGTAGCCCGTTGATGTCCGACGCCCGCAAAGACGATCCAAGCCGAATCAAGCACTTCACCTCCGTGAGGGACTCCGTCGCTTCGGCAAAACTCGCCTCAGGGACTCCCGATCTGGTTCGCGACATCGTCGAACCGTTTCCACCAGCCCTAAGTTCCGCCTACGAGCTCGATCAGGGACGAGATGTGTTGGTCCTTAAGAACGAGGAGGACCCTCAATACAACATCCTTATGTCGATGGCACGCGGCGCCGGCCGTGCCTATGGAAAACCGTTTGGATTCTATTGGGAGCAAACGCACTATCCGTATCCCAGCCTCGATTTCAAACTCCAAGCGTGCCTGCTCTATTACTTCTCCGGCGGGTCTTGGATCGGAGCCGAGGCCGAGAATACACCGTCGTTTGAGGATGGAGTCGTCGCCGACTGGGTAATGCCCTATGTCCAGGCACTTCGATTCGCAATGGTTCACCCCGCAAGAGGGACGCCAATCGTGCCGACTGCTATCTGTTGGGGTGACGGAGACCGATGGTGGGTGCCGTACAGCCCGCTCGGACAGATGGACACGTTTCAACGATCGATCTCCTACGACCATGCCACAGGCAAAATCGAGTGCGAGCCCGCCTTTATCAAGCCACTTGCATGGATGCCGACCGACCGCAAAGAGTGGAGCTTCGAAGATACAGGTCACCTCGCATACTTCGCCGATCACGTAGCGGAAATGAAAGGCTACGACTTGCTCGACGTCTACTTTCCCGGCTTTGGCGACGCGTTTACTGCTCGAATTGCAGGATTGCTCACCGGTACTCCGCAAGGGCCAATCGACTTCCTCAACGTCGATCGGGCGAGCCCAGAAGCGGTTCAAAGCTACAAAGTCGCCGCCTTCCTGGGTCATGCTGACCTTGACCTCGCACTGCGTCAAAAGCTCCTCGCGGCAGCCGACGCCGGCCAGACGATCGTGCTTGGAGCTCAGCATATTGGAGAAGGACGAGGTCTGCCGGGCCTACGGATTCCCCTACGCAATCCACAGTCTTTGAGCGGGCTTGTTGAGGCAAGTCCGGGACTTTTCCCAACCGGGACCGTTCCTAAGTTCGACGGGAAGGTGTACCTGACCAATCCGGAGGAGTGGGAGATTGTCGCATCGGTCGGCGACCCGAAATGGCCGCTGCTCGTTCGACGAGCGTTCGGTAGAGGAATGATCTACGTCTATTTGGGCCAGTGGATGAATGAGGGTGGCCCCGTATTGCGGCCTCTGCTTCAGCACCTTGGTGCTACGTCGGCGCCCCTTCATTTCGGGCCGGCCGACGACCAACTCGAATACGTCGCCTACCGAAAGAACGGGGGCGCCTGGGCGGCGGTCTTCAACCATGGTGGAATAACCGTCGGATCTGACCGCCTCAAGCCGCTTCGAGCCACTCCGCCAGAACCACTCGGATCAAAAGTGAAGGGGCCTTGGACAGGGGAGATCGCTTTTCGCCTCGAACAATTGGGGCTCGATCCAACCAAGAAGTACGGACTGTACGAGGTCGATGGAATCGACGGGCCCGCTTTCGCGGGCGTCATATCGGGACACAAAACGTTTGGTATCCACCCGATTCCGTTTAGCCTAACCGCTGGCGCGATAAGGGCCCGCATCAAAATCGACAAGCGCGGCGAATTCGTTGTCGCTCCTGTCGGACAAGCGCATGCGGTGTTCTTTGGCCAACCCTGATCTCGAATCCGCAAGTTGGTAACACGTTTGCCATTCAGACCCGTCAGACCAGTATGGTTTGGCCGCAAAGGTTGCTTCTGTCGTGTGCCGTTTTAGGTTTCGTCTCGCTTGGACTTGGACAAAGAAGCGCTGGAGGGTACGGGCAAGCGATGGGGGGCGGTCGAGGCGGTAGTGCAATGGGCGACACCCCGGCCTTTTCGTCGGAAGCCGGCACGGTATCGGACCAGTGGCTTCGTAGGCCGGAGGATGACAATACACAGGGCATCTGGCAGGTTAAGTCGGCTATCCTGACCCCAGGCGATCGCGTCGAATTCAAGCTGACGGTGAAAGCTGGCGAAACGCTGATGGCGTCCGCGACAAGCGATGCATTCGATCCTGCGCTCTCCGTCGAAGATTCAAAGGGAGTCGTTTTAATCAAGAACGACGACCGATCCGATGGAGACCAATCCCCCTTTATTGTCTACAGGTTCGCAGCCGAAGGCGCATACACGCTGAAGGTGTTGAGTTATCACTCCGTCTCAGGCGGGAAATTCCAGCTTAAGATGCGCAGGTTCTTGGCGTTTGACGTCTCACCCGGAAAGGCTACTCACGAAAGCGTCCACCTCGTCGACAACGAGGCGCAAAATCGCGTCGTTATGCGGTTAGGCGCCAAGAAGGGAAGGATCTATGACTTGCGCTCGGTTGAAGATTTTGGACCGCGATTTCGAGCTGAACTCACCCTCATCGGCATCGTCGGACCGACTGGAGTGGCGGCGAACGACTTTACTTTCGTTCCAACTTCCACCCGAACACCGGTGTTCGAGGCAACAAACGATGGAGACATCTACTTGGAGTACGACACCTATGTCGGGAAAGCGTTTCGGACCGACGTGCGCGAACTCGCACCCGTCGAAATGAAAACTGCCGATGAAAAGGTTCTAAAGATGGAACCAGGCGAGCTCAAGGTATTCGACTTCGCCGTCGTTCCGAACCAGATCGTACGCACCGTGTTCAAAGGAAGCGATATCTCGTACTTGTTGAGCGGGCCGGCGGGAGCCGCTTCCCGCATTAGCGAAGGGGACGCCCTGTTCGGCAACAATCGCAACTGGACTTGGTTCAAGGCAAATGTGGACTCAGATTCCGACGAGACCCGCATTTTTCACGGAACAGGTAACGTGCGCATCGCGCTGAGGATGGTTGGCTCCGTGACTCAAAACGTAACGGTGACAAACATCGATACGTTGCCGACATGGGTTGCCGACAAGGAGGTCAAAGAGTCTCTCGCCATCGGAGATTCTCGGTTGTTCGTCATCAAGTCCGGAACATCCGAACTGATGCGAGTTTTCGCAAGCGCAAGTCATTTCCTGCCTCGGCTCGACATATTCCAACTGAACGGACAAATCGTCAACAGCCTCGAAAACCGGACGACGCATGTAGCAACCGACGACCTTTACTTCCCAGACGAGGGGACCTTCGTCGTTCGCCTGACTTGCGACGGAAACGGCGGATCCGGCGATTTCCTCATGAAGCGGGAATCGCTTCAGCCGAGCGCCTATAAGCTTGGAGCACTTCAGACGATGAAGCTGGACGGCGAGAACTTCGGCCTCTACTCGATCAACTTAGAAGCCGGAAAGCGGTACCAGTTGATGACGGACGAGCCGAATAAGTTCTTGCGCGCAGACCTTCTCGACGACGACGGCCACTTCTTCACAAGCCAGGTCATCGTCTTCGACAAAGTGGAACTCCAGTATTTCACGCCAGCTCAATCGGGGCGGCATCGATTGTGGCTTCGGGGTTCGGAGGGCGTTCGACACTTCAAGTTCGAGCTCCACGTCCCGCCGACTTTGGGTTCGAAATCGGGCGATCGCAGTCAAAGCGGATGATCGTATCGGGCCCCGCCTTCGTCAAGACGGTCAGACGCACAGTTGTAGCAAACTGGGTTTGGTGAACTTCAGCCTTACCTCCGGTCAGCACGGTCGCCTTTCGAATTCGGGCGCCGATCGGAGGGAGACCGATCGTCTGACCGTCAGAGGCGTTGAATGCATGTAGATAGATCGACTTGTCTCGGTACGTCGTTCCGTATTCGCCGTCAACGGGCTCTAGCGGCCCACCACGGGTGCTGTAGATGCTCTCGCCGTACTTTTGGAGCCAGTCGCCGACTTCCTTAAGTCGGGCGGCGTGAGACAGTGGGATAACGCCGTCCTCGTCGGGACCGACGTTCAGAAGCATGTTTCCATCGCGTGAAGCCGTGTTGACGAGCATTCCAACGATCTCGTCGAAACTCATCAGGTTTTGGCGACGATTGAACCCCCAAGTCGTCTTGTTGAGGTTGAGGCACTTCTCCCAAGCGCGTGTCCGAATCGGTCCAGTTACCGGAGAACCTCCTTCCTCACAATTGAAATCGCCCTCCCAACCGGATCTCGGGTTCACGACGGTGTTTGGGTTGGCCTTGCGGACGATCCGATTCAAGTTGATCGGGTCCCATAGCCACGCGGCATCGGCATCGGTGCCCTGCATGTTCAACCAGCCGCCGTCATACCAGAGGACGTCGATTGGGCCGTACTTGTGGGTGAGTTCGGTGACCTGGTTATAGCACTGGTTCTTAAGCTGTTCGGCGCTATCGGGAATTTCGTGCGGCTTGTAGTATCCCGGAATCCGCCAATCCATCAGAGAGTAATACAGCCCCACGCGCATCTTTGCTTTCCTGCAGGCTGCAACATATTCGGCTACGAGGTCGCGATGTGCCGCAGTCGCCTCACTTGTGAAATTGCCGACGCTATACGCGCTGTCCCATAAGGCAAAGCCATCGTGGTGCCTCGCCGTTAGAACCATGTATTTCATCCCCGCATTCCGAGCGATCTTGACCCACTTAGCCGGATCGTAACTTTGGGGATTGAACTGATCGCCGAGCTTCCGATACTCTTCGGCCGGTATATGTTCGTTGTTCATATACCACTCCCCTTTTGCCGGAACGGCGTAAAGC
>Ga0364873_10475_pt1 | contig 16937 bp, 14 predicted proteins | sample ExccelAu500001D3_2_FD_206928 | JGI IMG/M metagenome (GOLD analysis project Ga0364873, IMG submission 206928) | Enriched cells from Trout Bog Lake Hypolimnion, Wisconsin, USA - BchlTB.Aug07.5000.01.D3 | ecosystem: Environmental > Aquatic > Freshwater > Lake > Hypolimnion/Profundal zone | place... | reverse complement strand
TATTCGGTCTCCGAGCTGACGAAATATATTCGCGTCATCCTTGAGGACTCTTTTCATGGGGCATGGGTCGAAGGCGAGATATCGAACTTCATCCTGCACACATCCGGCCATATGTACTTTTCAGTCCGCGACGCGAACGCTGTCCTTAAATGCGCGATGTTCAAGCGCTCCAACGATAAGTTGAAATTTATGCCGAAGGACGGAATGCGGGTGATTCTCTTCGGCAACGTCAGCGTATACGAGGCGCGCGGCGAGTATCAGCTTATCGTCGAAGAGATGACGCCGAAAGGAGTAGGCGCTCTTCAATTGCAGTTTGAAGAACTGAAGGAGAAGCTTCTTAAAGAGGGTTTCTTCGACGAGCGCCACAAAGTCGCTATCCCGTATCTGCCGACCAGGATCGGCATAGTAACGAGTCCTACCGGCGCAGCCATACGCGATATACTGAATATCGCGCGGCGCAGGTTTTCAAATGTCGAGATCATAATAGATCCTGTCAGGGTCCAGGGAGACGGAGCTAAGGACGAAATAGCCCGGGCTATCCGCGAATTCAATGAATTTAAAGATATAGACGTAATCATAGTGACGCGCGGAGGCGGAAGCCTCGAAGACCTCTGGGCTTTTAATGAGGAAGTAGTAGCGCGCGCCATCTACGATTCGGAAATCCCTGTAATCAGCGCGGTCGGCCACGAGGTAGATTATACGATATCGGATTTTGTGGCGGATTTCAGGGCGCCGACCCCGTCGGCCGCGGCTGAACTGGTGATACCGAAGAAGGAAGACCTCGCGAATGCCATAGTGGCGCAAACGGACAGGCTTAAGAAGGCGCTCGCCGCGAGGATCGGCCTGTTACAGGAGAGGCTGACGTCCATGAAAGAGAGCTATATCCTGAGGCAGCCTCTCAATATCATAACGCAATACGAACAGAAGATAGACGATCTGCGTAAAGATATGGCTATACGGATAGATCACATGGTAAAGATGCGCGGCGAAGAGTTCAGGCTCGCTATCGGCAAGCTCGAGGCCTTAAGCCCGCTCGCTATACTCGGCCGCGGTTACAGCATCACGACAATGATACCTGGCGGAGTTATATTAAAAGACGCGGGTTCTCTTAAAAAGGGTGATGAAGTTGAAACTAGACTGGGTAAAGGGATCTTTAAAAGCAGAGTTGAAGAGATTGGATAATATAGGTTCATTGGGTTAATACTATAACCCAATGAACGCAACAAACACAATGGACGCAATAAACGCAACAAACTAAAATCCTTATTATGCGGAGGATAAGATGGCTGAGATAAAATTTGAAGAGGCGTTGAAGAGACTGGAAAAGATCGTGAACGACCTGGAGGACGGCAACCTTTCACTCGATAGCTCCCTCGAGAAGTATGAAGAGGGGATCACCCTTTCGAAGATGTGCGCGAAGAAGCTGGAAGCGGCCAAGAAGAAGGTGGAACTATTATTGAAGAATGAAGACGGTACTTTTGAGCTGAAACCTTTTGACGAAAGATCCGCCGAAGAGGCGGCGCCGAAGAAGCGCGCAAAGGGCAAAACGGGCGAAAACCTCTTTTAGGAGAGATCTTGGATATAAAAAGCTATATGGCCTCTTTAAAACCAGATATCGATAAGGCGCTCAATAAGTATCTGCCTTCGGAAGAGTCTGAACCGAAGGCCTTACACAGGGCGATGCGGTACAGCGTATTTTCAGGCGGCAAGCGTATCCGGCCTATATTCGTAATCGAATCTTGCAGGGCCTGCGGCGGGGATATTAGAGACGCCTTACCCGTCGCGGCCGCGGTAGAATTTGTCCATACATACTCGCTCATACACGATGACCTGCCTTCGATGGACGACGACGATTACCGCCGCGGAAAACTGACATGCCACAAGGCTTTCGGTGAAGCGACCGCTGTCCTTGCCGGCGACGCGCTTCTTACGCTTGCATTCGGTGTCATAGCGCGGCATGCCGATCCGAAATATGCGCCGAAGATGATATCGGAACTGGCGGGTGCGATAGGCGCCTCAGGAATGGTCGGCGGGCAGGCCATTGACCTGGAATTAGCCGGGAAAAAAAAGTCAGGAGCGGTATTAAACCTTATAAATAACCTCAAGACCGCAAAATTATTTGAGGTATCGGCAAGATTGGGCGCCATGGCTGCCGGATCGGAGGGCGGAAAGATAAAAGCGCTTTCGAAATTCGGGCTCGCTTTCGGTTCGGCGTTTCAGATAGTCGACGATATCCTGGATCACGGCAGCTACGTCAGGGTTTTCGGTTTGAGAAGAGCGCATAGCGACGCCGAAAAGATGGTCGAAAGAGCCAGACGCTCTATAGATATTTTAGGGAAGCCGGCTTGGCGGCTTAAAGAGATAGCGGCGCATCTTTTGAATAGAATTGAATAATAAGTTTCAGCAGGACATATGGAAAGATTGATAGATAAAATAGATTGCCCCAATGACCTTAAGAAACTCAGTCTTCTGCAGCTTCCGAAAGTCGCGCAAGAGATCAGGAACGAAATGATCGACACCGTATCAAAGACGGGTGGGCATCTTGCCTCGAGCCTCGGCGCGGTCGATCTGGCGGTGGCGATCCATTATATATTCGATACGCCGAATGATAAAGTGTTTTGGGACGTCGGCCACCAATCCTACGCTCACAAGATACTCACGGGGAGATTAAAAAATTTTAACACACTCAGGCAGGCCGGGGGCTTGAGCGGTTTTCCGAATAAAGATGAGAGCCCCGAATATGATATATTCACATGCGGCCACAGCTCAACATCTATCTCGACGGCTATGGGGCTGGCGCTTGCGCGCGACCTGAAGGGCGAGACTAATAGGATAATAGCCGTTATAGGCGACGCATCACTTGCCGGCGGGATGGCATTTGAAGCGTTGAATCACGCGGGCCATGCCAAGAGAGACATCATTGTGATATTGAACGATAATGAGCTTTCTATATCTAGGTCCGTCGGCGCCCTTAGCCGGTACCTCAACAGGATAATAACCAACCCCGCTTACAACAAGATACGCCGCGATGTGGAGAAAGTCCTGAAGAGGATACCGCGTTTCGGTTTCAGGGCATACCGCGCGGCGAGGAAGCTGGAAGAGGGGTTGAAAAATCTGCTGGTGCCCGGCATGCTGTTCGAGGAGATGGGCTTTCGTTATTTCGGCCCGATCGACGGCCACAATATAGCCCAGATCGTCGCGACATTCCGCAACCTGTCCGGCCTTAAAGAGCCGATACTTATACATGTCGTCACAAAGAAAGGGAAAGGTTACAAATTCGCGGAAGAGAAGCCGGCCGACTTTCACGGCACAGGCCCTTTTAATGTAGAGACCGGCCGGAAGACGGAAAAGGCTTTAGGCGAGACATTCACAGAAGCCTTCGGTAAAGAGCTTACAAGAATGGCCGGGCAAGACGATCGCATTATAGGAGTGACCGCCGCCATGCTGGATGGCACGGGATTGAATGCCTTCGCCACGCTATTCCCGGACAGATTCTTCGACGTCGGGATCGCCGAGGAACATGCGGTGGGCCTGAGCGCGGGGCTTGCGCGCGGCGGATTCAGGCCTGTGGTGGCGATATACTCGACATTCTTACAGAGAGGATACGACCAGATAATACACGATGTTTGCCTGCAGGATCTGCCGGTCGTATTCTGTCTCGACAGAGCCGGGCTCGTCGGAGAGGACGGCCCTACGCATCACGGCATATTCGATATAGCGTATCTGCGCGGTATGCCGAACCTCACCGTAATGGCACCGCGCGATACGAATGAGTTACAGTCGATGCTAAATTTTGCGATTAGAGCGAAAGGTCCTGTTGCGATGCGATACCCAAGGGGTGTCCCTATCGGCAATAGTATCGCCGGGACGCCTATAGAGACTGGAAAGGCGCAAGTCCTGCGGCAGGGCACGGATGTTGCGATAATTTCGGTAGGCGACATGGCTTCAATAGCGCTTGAGGCGGCCGAAAAGCTGTCGAGAAAGGGAATTAGCGTTATGGTGGTAGACGCGCGGTTTATAAAGCCGATAGATGAAGAGGCGGTAAAAAGAGCAGCCTCCGGCGTAAAACTTATCGTCACCATCGAAGAGGGGATACTGGAGGGCGGGTTTGGGAGCGCGGTGCTCGAGACATTAGAGAAGAATAATATAACCGGCCTTAAAACCAGGTGTATGGGCCTTCCGGATAAATTTATAGAACATGGCCGGCGTTCCGGCCTTTTGGCAAAGTATAACTTGACACCCGACGCTGTTTGTGATGAGATTATAAGAGAGATATTATAATGGATTAGCGTTTAGCGGGTAGCGTATAGCAGATAGAAAGCCCTATACGCCAAACGCTATACGCTATACGCTAAATATGGCTAAAATCAGGATAAACAAAGATAAATGTAAGGGTTGCTACCTTTGTGTAACAAACTGCCCGAATGCGCTGATAAAGATATCACCCGACCTGAATGTGAAGGGCGTTAAGGCGGTATATTTTTCGGGTGGCAAGCCTGCCCGCCTGCACGGTAAACAAGGGCAGGCAGGCGGGTGTACAGGCTGCACTATGTGCGCGTTGATCTGTCCGGAGTGTATTATAGAAGTGTGTAAAGAGGGTCAAGGGTCAAGGGGCAGTGCGGAGCGAAGCGAAGCCTCCCCGAAGGGGAAGGGGCAAGGGTAAAGGTATGAGTCAGAAGATATTGATGTGCGGGAATGAGGCGTGCGGCGAGGGGGCGGTGCTTGCCGGCTGTAAATTTTACGCCGGTTATCCCATAACACCGCAGAATGAGCTGCCCGCCTATATGTCAAGGCGCCTCGGCGAGGTAAGCGGCGTCTTCATACAGGCGGAATCGGAACTTGCCGCTATCAATATGGTATTCGGAGCGGCGGTTGCCGGCGCGAGGGCGATGACATCATCGTCAAGCCCCGGCATAAGCCTGAAACAGGAAGGGATATCTTACCTTGCCGGATGCGAACTGCCCGCGGTTATCGTAAACATGCAGAGAGGCGGCCCGGGCCTCGGCAATATCGCTCCGTCGCAGGCCGACTATTTCCAGTCGGTAAAGGGCGGCGGCCACGGTGATTATAAGATAGTTGTACTAGCACCGGCGTCAGCGCAGGAGATGTTTGAATTTACATACCACGCGTTTGACATTGCCGATAAATACAGGAATCCCGTTCTTATCCTGGGTGACGGCCTTCTGGGCCAGATGATGGAACCGATAGTTATCAAACCTGAGATCAAAAATCCGAAACCCGATACCGATAAACCATGGGCGCTGACCGGTTGTAAAGGAAGAAGCCCCAACATAATAAGGTCTTTATATCTTGGCGACGGCGTCCTTGAAGAGCGTAATAAGAGATTGCAGGAAAAATTCAAGAATATGAAGGAGTCCGAAGCGAGGGCCGAGATGTTCAACCTGAAGGATAGCGAGATCGTCCTTGTCGCTTACGGTTCGGTCGCCAGGGTAGCAAAGGCAGCCGTGTCCGCGGCCCGCAAGAAAGGCATAAAGGCCGGATTGATACGGCCTGTCACATTATGGCCGTTCCCCGGAAAGGTTATACGTGAAACGGCCGGCACTGCGAAGAAATTTCTGGTCGCGGAGATGAGCGCGGGCCAGATGGTCGAGGATGTCATGCTTGCTGTCAACGGCCGTACCGAGGTCGATTTTTACGGCAGGATGGGCGGCGGTATCCCTACGGAAGAAGAACTGCTCGCTAAGATAGAAGGGCTCGTCTGATGGCTAAATCTAAAAGCGCCGGGAAAAAACATACCAATCCGCCGGCAGAGTTGATATTCAGACGTCCGGTCAGCCTCCGCGACGTCGAGACTCACTACTGCGCAGGCTGCGGCCACGGCATTATCCACAGGCTTGTCTGCGAAACCATAGATGAATTGGGTATACGCGAGAAGACGATAGCGGTCGCGCCTGTTGGCTGCGCTGTTATCGCATATGATTACTGGAACTTTGACGTTACCGAAGCCGCCCATGGCCGGACTCCTGCGGTAGCTACCGGCATAAAAAGGGTGAGGCCGGATAATATCGTGTTCACATACCAGGGCGACGGAGACCTTGCGGCAATAGGCACGGCAGAGATAATACATGCGGCTAACCGCGGTGAGAATATAACGGTCATATTTGTAAATAACGGCGTATATGGTATGACAGGCGGACAGATGGCGCCGACAACTCTTGCGGGGCAGAAGACGGCGACGACTCTCGCCGGCCGCAGCCTGAGGCGCGACGGATACCCCATTAAGATGCTCGAGATGCTCGCGGTCCTGCCGGGGGCTAAATATCTGGAGCGCGTTTCGGTCCATTCGGCTCAGGAGGTCGTCAGGGCCAAGCGTGCCATAAAGAAGGCTTTTAAGACTCAGGTTGAAGGTAAAGGCTTTTCTATGGTCGAGGTCCTTTCGATGTGCCCCACTTATTGGGATATGACGCCCATTCAGTCATGCGACAGGATAAAAGGCGACGTCTCGACATTCTATCCTATCGGAGTCGTGAAGGCATAGTGGATAAAGGCTAACGAAGATGAAGAAACATACAACCGAGATACTTTGCGCTGGTTTCGGCGGGCAGGGCATAATGTTCATAGGGAAGCTTCTTGCCCGCGCCGGCCTAAACGCAGGCAAGCATGTCACATGGATGCCGTCTTACGGCGCGGAAGTAAGGGGCGGGACGGCATATTCGATGACGAAGATATCGGACATGGAGATAGCCAGCCCGCTTGTCGTAAGGCCCGACGTCCTCGTCGCTATGAATAAGCCGTCTTTAATAAAGTATCAGGCAAGCGTTAAGGCGGGCGGCTTGATTATCGCCAACAAGACATTGATAGATGGTTTTGAGAAGATAAAAGGCCTGAATTATGTGAACGTTCCACTCACCGAGTGGGCATCGAAGCTCGGCTCGACGAAAGTTGCCAATCTGATAGCCATGGGCATATTGTTAAAAAAGACGAAGGCGGTATCTTCTAAATACGTACTGGACGCGCTCCTGGGTATGCTTAAAGAGAAGAAAGATCTTTTCGCATTGAATAAAAGAGCGTTCGAGAGAGGCTATCGGGCATGATCAGGGTCAGGTTCGCCCCGAGCCCTACGGGGTATCTGCATATAGGCAGCGCGAGGACTGCGCTCTTTAACTGGATCTACGCCCGCCATTACGGCGGGAAATTTATTTTACGCATAGAGGATACGGACAAGGTCCGCTCCGAAGATAGATTCCTCGAGGAGATAATAACCGACCTAAAATGGCTCGGCATAGACTGGGATGAAGAGCCGATGCGGCAGAGTCTGCGCTTTGACGTATATCGCGAAGCCGCAGAAGGCCTGGTAAAGGCTGGCAAGGGTTACCGCGAGGGTGAGGCATATATCTTCAGGGTTGAGGACGGCCGCGTTATCGAAGTCGACGATATGATACACGGCAAGGTCACCTTCAATACAAACGACATCAAAGACCAGGTGATGATAAAGTCCGACGGTTCTCCGGCGTATAATTTCTGCTGTGTCGTTGACGACGCCCATCTCAAGATCTCGCACATCATACGCGGCGACGACCACCTCTCCAATACGCCGAAGCAGATATTATTCTATGAAGCGCTCGGTATCGCTCCGCCTAAATTCGGCCACATGCCGCTGATAATGGGCGCTGACGGCGCCAAGCTTTCCAAAAGGCACGGCGGGGTGTCGGTCGAAGAGTATAAGAAAGAAGGGTTCCTGCCGGAGGCGCTAGTAAATTATCTGCTGCTACTGGGCTGGTCGCCGGGCGATAACCGCGAGATCATCCCTGTTAACGAGGCCGTTAAGATATTCGACATAAAGGGTATGACCGGTGTCCAGGCTAAGTTTGACCTGGTGAAGTTAAGGTGGATGAACGGCGAATATATAGCCGCGAAGAAGAGCATGGAGCTCGTTCCGCTTATAAAGAAACAGATGGCTGATTCCGGGAAGAGCATTCCGGCTGACGAGGCCATACTTAAGATAATCGACCTTTACAAGGTCCGAATCAAGACGTTATCCGAATTTATCCCGATGACCGACCACTTTTTCAGCGACACATATTCGGCGGAAGCGAAAGGCGTAGAAAAGTATCTGAAATCTGCGGAAGGTAAGGATATCATACGTGAGTTTATCCTGCGACTGGAAAAGATAAAAAATTTTTCTCATACGGCCATAGAAGAAACATGCCGCGGGATGGCCGAAGAGAAGGGCCTTAAAGCAGGTCAGGTGATCCATCCGACCCGCGTAGCAATAAGCGGTAAGACCACCGGGGCAGGCCTATTTGAGATGATGGAGGCCCTCGGTAAAGAAAAAGTCCTCGAAAGGATGCGAAAGGCATCCGCCTCTTAATTTTTTTATGGAAAATACCCAAGCCAAAAATTTCATAAGAGAGATCATCGACGAACACCTGAAGTCGGGCAGATTTGGTGGCAAGGTCCACACCCGTTTTCCGCCCGAGCCCAACGGTTATCTTCATATAGGACACGCCAAATCGATCTGCCTCAATTTCGGGATAGCACGCGACTATAAAGGCCTTTGCAACCTGCGTATGGATGATACCAACCCCGAGAAGGAGGAGATGGAATATGTCAATTCCATCGTAGAAGACGTTAAATGGCTCGGCTTCGATTGGCAGGACCGCCTCTTCTTTGCATCCGATTATTTTGATAAACTATATGCCTATGCCGTCCGGCTGATAAAACTGGGAAAGGCATATGTGTGCGACCTCGATGCCGACCAGATGCGCGAATACAGGGGGACGTTAACTCGTGCCGGCAGAAACAGCCCATATCGGGATAGGCCTATCGATGAAAACTTAGATCTATTTGAACGTATGCAAAAAGGCGAATTCCCCGACGGAAGCCGCGTGTTGCGCGCTAAGATTGATATGTCGTCATCGCATATAATTATGCGTGACCCCGCCCTCTACCGCATAAGACGCGAGAATCATCATAGGACGGGCAGCAAGTGGTGTATATATCCGATGTACGATTTCGCTCATTGTCTTTCCGATTCTATCGAGGGCATCACCCATTCAATATGCACGCTCGAGTTTGAAAATAACAGGCCTCTCTATGACTGGATATTGAATGTCCTAGGCGCATATCATCCCCAGCAGATAGAATTTGCCAGGCTCAATCTATCAAATACTATCCTTTCCAAAAGAAAACTCCTTCAGCTTGTGACCGAAAAGAACGTAACCGGATGGGATGACCCGCGTATGCCGACATTGTCAGGCTTAAGGCGGCGCGGATACACGGCCTCATCCATAAGAAATTTCTGCGATTCCATAGGTGTCGCGAAGATGAACTCCATCGTCGAGATCACCATTCTCGAAAACTCGATACGCGAGGAATTAAACAAGACAGCCGCGCGCGCAATGGCGGTATTGAGGCCGCTGAAAGTTGTTATAACTAATTATCCGGAAGGCAATACCGAAGAGCTAGACGCTATAAATAATCCCGAGGATCCCGCGGCCGGAACAAGGAAAGTTCCGTTCGGGCGGGAATTATACATAGAGCGGGGCGATTTTTTTGAAGAGCCGCCTCCTAAATTCTTCAGGCTTTCGCCTGGAAGAGAGGTGCGTCTAAGGTATGCGTATTTTATTAAGTGTACCGATGTAGTAAAAGACGCGAAAGGCGAAGTCGTGGAAGTCCGGTGCACGTATGATCCTAAGACGCGCGGAGGCGATGCCCCGGACGGCCGGAAGGTGAAGGCAACACTTCACTGGGTCTCGGCAAAGCACTCACTTGACGCGGAAGTCCGGTTATACGACCATTTATTTACAAAGAGGGACCCGGAAGATGTCCCTGATGGAGCGGACTATCGTGTTAACCTTAATCCGAAATCGCTCGAAGTGCTATCCTCGTGCAAATTGGAACCGTCACTGAAGGCCGCCGCTCCAGGCAGCCGTTATCAATTTGAGCGCATGGGGTACTTTTATCTTGATCCGGTCGCGAGCTCCGGCGGCAAGAAGATATTTAACCGCATAGTTACATTGAAAGACGAGTGGGCAAGGGTTCAGAAAAAGGGTTGAAAAGGAAGCGTAGATGGGGTAATATTTAATGGCGAGAAGCTATTATATGAAAAAATTAAGTGACTATAAAAAATTAGATCGGGATGCTTTTCTTGCTGAACTTATAGGAATAATACTAGGCGACGGTTGTATTACAAAATTTGAAAGAACGGAGTCATTACGCATTACTTGTAATTCTAACGATAAGAAATATGTAAAATATACAAGCGAACTCATAAGAAGGGTTTTCGGCAAAGAACCAAATTATACTAGACGAAAAATTGAAAATGCAATAGATATAAGACTGTATCAAAAATTTATAAGTTCCCGGTTAGGGTTACCATCCGGTAATAAAATAAAAAATAAAATAGGGGCACCCGACTGGATATATAGTAAAAATATTTATATGGTAAATTGTTTAAAAGGATTATTTGATACGGATGGTCATTTTAGAAAAGATTTAGATAATTATCTACATGTTATAGAATTGAAAAATCATTGCAAGCAAATACTTAAAGATGCATATAAAATGCTCAGATTGTTAGGGTATAATCCGCAACTAGGCAAGGAATATGTTAGATTAGCACGCAAGGAAGAAGTTTACGGTTTTGTAGATTCAATAAATTTTAGGAATAAATACTGCCCGGTAATGTAATGGTAGCATACGTGGCTCTGGACCACGGTGTCTAGGTTCAAATCCTAGCTGGGCAGCCATTCTACTTCGCCCTTCGGTAGTCATGCCGAGGTAGGGCTTCGTAGGAATGGCGAAGCAGAGCCTTATCATGCTTGATTTTCGTGAGGTTTAGACTATAATAATTGTTCGCTTGTCCCTCGGCCTTTGACAATTTATAAAGAAATATTTTTCTTCGGAAGCGCTCTGTTAAATCTGTAAAATTCTCCGAATTTTACAGATTTGTTAATTCGCTTCCGAAGTGAAATTTTCAAGAGAAAATTTCAAGCGCGGGTGGTGGAATTGGCAGACACGACAGTTTGAGGGGCTGTTGGGGCAACCCATGCAGGTTCAAGTCCTGTCCCGCGCACCATCCGCCTTCGCAATTAAGGCGTAAAAGACAGAATGCTTCGGCGGATGGCCTCGCCGTAGCACCGAGTCTACTTAGCGTTGATTGCGAAGGCGGGCCATTTAGTTCTTATTTGCGTGGCCTCATCGTCTAGCCTGGCCTAGGACGTCAGGTTCTCAGCCTGAAGACTGGGGTTCAAATCCCCATGGGGCTACCATACAAAAACCCGCTCAGAAACAGCGGGGTTTTTGTTTCAAAGGGGAAAACGTAGTTTTCCCCTTATGACGTTCGCTCGCACCTGAATATCTACAGGGTTACTCGCTCACTGTATCCCCTTTCCTTAAAAGAATCAGCCAGAAATAGATAAGGTTACCATATATAAGAGAAGGAGAAATTCTCTCCTTCTCTTATGATCTTATCCTCTCTATAGTTGTGTTACTTCGTGACCTGAATATCATCATAGCTGCATAATCCGAAAATTTCTTGATATGCCGTAATATTACAGATATACTATATCTTATAAATCAGATATGCCTTGGCTATGAGGAAAAGCGCCAGGAGAGAAGTTTTATATTATCCCTGTATTAGTTTCTAATCTATGAACCTATCCCAATTTTCTATAGAGAGACCTGTGACAGTCATTATGATCGTCGCAGGTATTTTAATATTCGGCTGTGTCTCATTAGGATTATTACCGCAGGAATTGTTTCCGCAGATCGTATATCCGCAACTGACGGTCGTCACCCCGTACGGCAACGCCGCTCCGGAAGAGATAGAGACGCTCATCACCAGGCCCATAGAAGAGGCCGCCGGCACTGTGGCAGGCGTCAGGCGGATAAACTCGATATCGAAAGAGGGGCTCTCCCTCGTAATAGCCGAATTCGGATGGAGCCAGAATATGAACTTTGCCGCCCTCGGGATGAGAGAGAAGATAGACCTCATCAAAGAGAGGCTGCCCAGGGAAGCGGAAGAGCCCACGGTCCTTCAATACAACCCTTTCGACAGGCCGATACTGATCCTCAGCGTGACCAGCAATAAGGACCGTTCGCCGCTCTTATTGCGCGAGATCACCCGCAGGATGATAAAGGATGAGCTCGAAAAGGTGGAGGGCGTCGCCTCGGCTCTCTTATCCGGCGGCGTGGAGCGCGAGATCCAGGTCGATGTCAACCAGGATAAGTTATTGGCGGCAGGCATACCCATCTTAGACGTTTCCAAGAGCATCTCGAACGCAAACCTCAATTATCCGGCCGGCACCATAAAGGAGAGCTTTTACGAATATCTGATAAGGACCCTCGGCGAGTTCGAACATGTTCATGAACTCGATGACGTCGTCATCGGTTCAGGGCAGACCCCGGAAGAGTCCAACAGGGCCCGTGCCGAGAACGAGACGGCAAAACTCCGCGGTATAAGCAAGGACAAGAGGCTCATATACCTTAAGGACGTCGCCACCATAACCGACGGCGTTAAAGAGCGGACGAGCTATTCCCGGTATAATAAAAAAGAGAACGTATCCATATCGATCCAGAAGCAGACGCTGGGGAATACCGTCAGGATGTAGTCGTCGTTTACGACCAGTCGGAATATATCAAGAGCTCCATCGGCGGCGTATGGGAGGCCGCCTGGCAGGGGGCACTTCTTGTAATAATAGTCCTCTTCTACTTTTTGAGGAATATCCGCAGTTCCCTGATAGTCGCGTTTACCATCCCCATATCGATAATGGCAACGTTTGCTTTGATGTTCCTTTCCGGCGTATCGATAAACATGATGTCGTTGAGCGGATTGGCTTTCGGCGTCGGCAGCCTTGTCGACGCTTCTATAGTTGTTATCGAAAATATATTCAGCCACATGCAGGCAGGCGAGGATCCGAAGAGGGCGGCTGTCATCGGAGCGAGCGAGGTCTCCACGGCGGTGGCCGGCGCAATATTGACCACAGTTGTCGTCTTCATTCCGCTGATATTTGTAGTCGGCATCATCGGCCAGATATCGAAAGATTTTGCCCTTACGGTAACGTTCTCGCTTATGACCTCCTGGGTCTCATCCATGACGATAATCCCTCTTCTTGCCTCCAGGGGCCTGAAGATACTGGACAAAGACCCGAAGACCGTCGCTACAGTACGCCGCTTTTATGAAAAACAGACAATAAAATGCGTAGACGCGAGAGGGAAAAATATATCCTGGACACTCTTCTGGTTTTTAGTGGCGCTTATGGCTTTTTTCTTCATGGATAAAGAACTGATGCCGAAGGTGGACCAGGGGCAGTTCATAGTGAAGATAAGTATGCCCGGCGGAACGCGCCTCGATGTGACGAACGCTGTCTCGGAAAAGCTGGAGAAGTTCATACTCACGATCCCGGAGATAGACAGCATAAACGTAACCGTGGGCTCGACAAAAGAGTCTTCCACAAAGAGCATTCTCGAGAGGCTTTCCCAGAACCAGGCCGAAATAGCCGTCAATCTAAAGAAGAAGAGGGCGCGTAAATCGAACGATGTGGTGCAGGATATAAAGGCATACATAGGTTCTATGAAAGATATGGGCGATGTAAAGGTAGAATATATCCTTCAGGAAAATGCGCTGATGATAGGCGCCGGCATGCAAGCGCCGGTTACCATGGAGATCAGGGGAAATGATCTGTCCGCGTTGAAGAGGCTCACATATGGTGTACAGCATGGTCTGGGGAACATAAAAGGGATCTATGGCGTAAAGAACAGCCTCGCCGAACCGTCTCCCGAGACGAAGATATTTATCGACAAGGACAGAGCCAGCGCATACGGCCTGTCCGTCACGGATGTCGCGCAGACCGCCCTCATAGGCCTGAAGGGTTATATATCGAGCCAATTCAAGGAGAAGGGGCAGGAGTATGACATAAGGGTCCGCCTGCGTTCGGAAGATCGGGATGATTTCGAGAAGCTCGGCAGGATGAGGATACAGTCTCCGTACGGCACGAGCATCCCGCTCTCATCTGTAGCGACGTTCGGTAAGGGTAAAGGCCCGAGCGAGATCAAGCGTATAAGCCAGGAGCGGGTGATATTCGTTTACGCCAATATATATAACAGGTCTTCCAAAGACATTTTTGGCGATGTTAATACGATGATCGGCGGCCTTAAGATACCGAAAGATTATACCGTGAAACTTGCCGGCGAATCGGAGGAGATGAAGACATCTTTTGATAGTTTAAGAAACGCGATAATCGCGGCGTTTCTTTTGGTCTATATGATAATGGCGGCGCTCTTCGAATCTCTATGGCAGCCCATAATCGTAATGTTCAGCATACCTTTATCGTTAATAGGAGTCGCGGCGGGGCTTCTATTGACTCATACAAGCGTGAGCGCATATGTCCTGATAGGCATTGGAGTGCTCGGCGGAATAGACGTAGCTCATACAGTAGTCTTAATGGATTGCATCAATCTGTATATATCAAAAGGGATGAATGCCAAAGAGGCCGCTTTAGCCGCCAGCAAGGCAAGGATCAGGCCCATACTTATGACGGCTTTCGCGACGATACTGGGGCTTGTGCCCATGGCGTTTTTAAGAGGCGAAGGAGCGGAACTTCGCGCCCCCATGGCAATAACGGTCATGTTTGGTCTCGCGTTTGCGACATATCGCACGCTTACGTTGATCCCCGCGATATATCTAAGCGCTATAGATATAGGAAAGAAGATCTTTAATAAAAATAGATGAGCTTATCTTCTTAAAGGAGGTGTTTGTGGTGAAAAAGATAGTGTTGGCGGTGGTCGTTTTAAGTATGATGAACCTGTGCCCGGCTTTCGCCCAGGATGAGACGATAGGGATGCTCTTAAAAGAGAGGATACCGGTAAAGGTTTATATAAAGAGTGTTGTAAACGAATCGGGTAAGGACCAGATAACGGCAGAGGCATACAAAAAAGTGCTCGAGACGGTCTTTCTTAATAGAAAGGCGATGAAATTCGTAATAGTCAATACGCCGGCCGAGAGCGATATACAAGTATCCGTCGCGATAAAAAAATATCAATATCTGAAGAGGGGCCCGTTCAAACCAAGCCCCGGCATAGATACCATGCTTCTGGACGCCGCAGCGAGCGCAACCGAGAACTACGTGGAGATGACCGCGGAATACACCGTTGTTGACACAAGAGACGGTAAGACATTGTGGAAGAGCGATGTGTACGAGTATGTCAAAAGGATAATGACGCCCGAAAAGAGCATCCCCATCATATATGACAAGATCTCACGGACCTTCATGTGGAAATGCTTCGGCAAGGCTAGGTTAGAGGAGAAGATAGACTCGCTTCTGCATCATCAGATAGCGTTATAGTTAAGCTAAAAAAAGGTAGCTAACTTTCTCTTGATTTAACTAATATATGTGGTATATTAGCATATACTACATATGTCAGATAATATCGTCTTACCAATTAACATAAAATATCTCAAAAAAGCCCTTGCCGGGTTCATGGCAGGGGTATTTTTATTTACTTCCACTATTGGCTGGGCGCAGGAAGAGAGGCTCAATTCTTTTGGAATTGAAAAGCACGCCTCCTCTTCCGGCCCGGCTAAATCGAAACTTGCCGCTCCATTACGTACACCCGACCCGGAATTTAGAAAAGGATTCAGGGTTGGTTACGATCTTCTGGCTCACGTAGTCCCTAATGAATACATAGCAAAGTGCATTATATCCAAATGTTTAAACAAAAAGATCGAGGATGTTACGCGTGAAGAGATCGCAGGCTTCGGAAAGATAGATATCACAAAAGTGTTAGAAACGCGGCCCGACAACGTAGATGGACAGGATATTATTATAGCCTCGGTACCGGATCTGTTAAAAAATACTGGACAGGCCGGCCATGTAGGGCTGGGCAATTGGAATGACAAGCCTGTCGTCTATATGGACAACAAATTTTTCTGTGATCAGGAAAAGATAGATAAAGCTCTACAGAATTCGTTTCTTTTACACGAAAAAGGCGAGATATCACAGTATGAGGCAAAGAGAAGAGAGTTGGGCTTAAATTATGAGGAGATGAGGGGGTGGGTTGATAAGAATAAAGCGACAGCTGAAAAGTTTAACGGGTATTCCGGATCGATGCATGGGCTGTATGCGTTTATAGATGAACATCCTGAAATTTTCGGGCTCGATTTAGAGGCGATCGAGAAAGCCTGGACGCAGTATGGATATGACAAAGACAACCATAACAGCGTCAACATCGCGGCGCATGAAACAGCCGAAGCCGCAAGAATAAAAAAATTCGTCACGGAACAAGTTCCTCATGAGGAGATACTGGCGAAGCCGAATGATAAGCCTGTCGAGCCCGCCATTTCCACCGATCAGAAACCAACACAACCCGGCTCCTCCTCTAATATAGGCGGGCTTTCGGATGATATTGTAGATAAGCGCATACGAGAGTTGATAAAAAAAGGCAGCCAAGGCCAGGACGATAATGAAAATATATCGGTAGATGAAGTTATTTATGAAAGAGACAAATTCCTTTTCCATAAGATCATATACGATGAACGCGACACTCTGAATTTAGATAAAAATAGAAAGCCTCTGTCTGTGATTACAGGCGAGCCCGCGGGTAATCTCATGGCTGCCTTAAAAGAAGCAAATATAGATCCCAAAAATATACGGATTGGAATTATACCTTCAGATAATAACGCAATAATAGCGGGGGATAGAGAGGATCTGGAGGACTTCTCGATCTGTCACGCGGGCAAAAGGATATGGCTACCGGGCGAGCTATTTGGATATTTACTCTTGAATCCAAGGGACGAGGATGGGGATCTTCTTGCCGCTATACTAGAGCATGAGCAGGCCCACCGTTTGAATCCGGGAGAAGATATCCATGCAAAAGATCCGCATGCATACGAACGCTTAAAAGACCGCGTCAAAAAGGCCCGCGCCAGGATCAAAGAGCAGGATATTACTGAAAAGGTGAGGTTTATATTACAG
>Ga0364873_10538_pt1 | contig 17032 bp, 18 predicted proteins | sample ExccelAu500001D3_2_FD_206928 | JGI IMG/M metagenome (GOLD analysis project Ga0364873, IMG submission 206928) | Enriched cells from Trout Bog Lake Hypolimnion, Wisconsin, USA - BchlTB.Aug07.5000.01.D3 | ecosystem: Environmental > Aquatic > Freshwater > Lake > Hypolimnion/Profundal zone | place... | reverse complement strand
CGTGAAGCCGGCCACCTTGCTTTTGGGATTGGGGCTGCCTGTCATTATCCTATGATCATCATCCCTGAAATGTTCTATAATGTTAAATTAACTCTGGATAAGATTACCAGCCTGATTATTTCTTCTATCATTAAAAGAAAAATACTGGGTATTCCGTATGGTGTGGCCATTGTGAGTGAAGGTGTTTTCCATTTTATGAGTGATGCGGATATTGAATCTTCCGGTATACAGTTTACCTATGACGAACATGGGCATCCTGAACTGGGTACAGTAAGTAAGGCGCATATTTACAATATGCTGTTACAGATCCGTTTGAAACAGCTGGGTATTGATATTAAGAGCCGACCGGTTGAAATGGGTTATGAACTGCGTTGTATACCGCCAATAGCATTTGACCTGCATTACTGCAGTTTGCTGGGTATTGGTGTGAAAAGATTATTTGATGAAGGACTAACCGGTTGTATGGTTACATCTGACCCTGCCGGTGATATTACTCCGCTGTTTTTAAAAGATGTGGAAGATGGTAATGGAAAAGTTAAAACCCGTATGGTAAGTATGGAAAGCCAGCGTGCCAAAATGGTATTTTTTAACAGTATTCAGTACCTGGATGAAAATGATATGGAAGAAGCCAGCAAATATTTTAAAAATCCCGAAGAATACGATTTTAAGAAGATTTTAAAATGGTAATTTCTTGTTGAATTAAATAAAAATGCTCCCGGAATATAAAACCGGGAGCATTTTTTATGTTGACGTTGTCAGATTATGCTATAGTGATCGAATTATCAAGATAAACGTCCTGAACGGTATTCAACAGTTTTACACCATCAGCCATTGGGCGCTGGAAAGCTTTACGGCCTAAGATCAGACCGGTACCACCTGCGCGTTTGTTGATTACGGCTGTATATACTGCTTCGGCAGTATCACTGGCTCCTTTACTTTCACCACCACTGTTAATTAAACCTACTTTTCCGCTGTAACAGTTAATCACCTGGTAACGGGTAAGGTCAATCGGATGATCGGTAGTCAGTTTGTCATACACCAATGGAGAAGTTTTACCATGCTTGGTAGCCAGGTAACCTCCATTATTGGTAGGTAATTTTTGTTTGATAATATCGGCCTGCAGGGTAACACCCAGGTGATTGGCCTGTCCGGTAAGGTCTGCAGCAGAATGATAATCAACTCCGTCTACCTTAAATCCGTTATTTCTTAAATAGCACCAAAGGATGGTAGCCATACCCAGCTGATGGGCATATTCAAAAGCTTCCCCGATTTCCTTTAATTGCCTGGTACTTTCTGCACTGCCCCAGTAAATAGTGGCACCTACTGCAACTGCTCCCATGTCCCATGCACTTTTAATGGTACCGAAAAGAGTTTGATCGTACTTGTTTGGTAAACTTAAAAATTCATTATGGTTAATCTTTACAATGAACGGAATTTTATGTGCATACTTGCGGCTTACAATACCTAATACACCATACGTGGAAGCGACACCATTACAGCCGCCTTCAATAGCCAGTTTCACTATATTTTCAGGATCAAAATAAATAGGATTGGGTGCAAAAGAAGCACCGGCACTGTGTTCAATACCCTGATCAACCGGTAAAATGCTGCAATATCCGGTACCGGATAACCTTCCGTGGTTGAAAAGGTTATGCATGCTGTTTAATACCTGGTTGTTCCTGTTGCTGTTGATCCATACATCATCCAAATGAGAAGGGGACGGTAATGTTAGTGTTGATTTGTCGATCGCTGTACATTGGTGGTCCAGTAAATAAGAGGCTTTATCACCCAGTAAATCTGCAATAATTTGTTTTGCCATGGCAATAGATTTTTGATTCGGAATTTCGTTTTATAACAATCGTTATTATCCTAACAAATTTAACTAAATTGATGTTAGTTTGTATGATATAAGTCGTTAAATTTTAATTTTTTAATAATGTAACAACACTGTTTATGCAAAAACTGTTTTTACTGACTATTCTGATAATTATGATGAAGGAAAACTATGCACAGTTACAATATCCTGTTACCCGGAAAACAGATTCAATGGATGTTTATCATGGTACAAAAGTTGCCGACCCTTACCGCTGGCTGGAAAATGATAACAGTGATGCTACAAAGGCCTGGGTTAAGGAAGAAAATGCAGTTACCAATGCCTACCTTGATCAAATACCTTTCCGGGAAAGCTTTAAAAAAAGGCTCGAATCTGTAATTAATTATGCACGGTATTCTGCCCCGCAGAAAAAAGGGGATTGGTATTATTTCTATAAAAATGATGGCCTGCAGAACCAGGCAGTTTTATACCGCCAGAAAGGATTGAATGGAACCCCTGAAACAGTAATTGACCCCAATCATTTATCTGCTGACGGTACCACCCGTTTAATGGCTTTCAGCCTCAGTAAAAACGGGAAATATGCCGTATGGGCTACTTCTAAAGGGGGGAGCGACTGGGAGACTTTTTATGTAAGGGATATGGAGACTGGTAAGGATTTAGCCGATGAGCTGGACTGGATTAAGTTTTCCGGTATCGGCTGGCAGGGAGACGGTTTTTACTACAGCAGGTACCCGGCACCATATAAGGGAAAAGAACTGGCCGGTAAAAATGAAAACCACCAGGTTTGGTTTCATACAATAGGAACTGCCCAAAATCAGGACCAGCTGATTTATGAAGATAAAATCAATGGCCAGCGTTTTCATTTTGTTTCCGTAAGTGAAGATGAGCGGATGGTGTTCCTTACCATCAGTGACCGTGGAAAGGGATTGGATGGCAATGCATTGTGGTATAAAGATAACCTGAGTAAGGACCCGGCTTTTAAACCGGTGGTAAAGGAAATTGGACAAAATGAATTCAGTGCAGTAGATAATATCGGAGCAAAACTGCTGATTGAAACCAATGAAGATGCCAGGAACAAAAAACTGCTGTTATTTGACCCTGCAATGCCCGATCAGAAAGACTGGAAAACTATAATTCCTGAAAAGGCAGAACCCTTACAGGGAGTAGGTACTGCAGGAGGTAAATTGTTTGTTTCTTATCTGAAAGACGTGACTTCCAGAATCTATGTATATGATTATGCAGGTATTTTACTTAATGAAGTAAAATTACCTGCCCTAGGAAGTGCAGGTGGTTTTGGTGGTGAAAAAGAAGATGCGTTTACGTTCTATACATTTTCCAGTTTTAATTTTCCGCCTGTCATCTACAAATATGATATTGCAACTGGCACCAGTACCTTATTTCAAAAACCTGAATTAAGTTTCGACCCTTCAGATTATACCGTTGAACAGGCTTTTTATACCAGTAAGGACCAGACAAAAGTTCCTATGTTTATAATATCTAAAAAAGGGGTTATTAAAAATGGAAAGAACCCCACTTTACTGTATGGGTATGGGGGATTTAATATCAGTCTAACCCCTGCATTCAGTGCCAGTTTAATTCCCTGGCTGGAACAGGGAGGTATTTATGCTATTGCCAATTTAAGGGGTGGTGGAGAATATGGAGAACAATGGCATGAAGCCGGTATGAAGCTGAAAAAGCAAAATGTATTTGACGATTTTATTGCAGCAGCAGAATACCTTATACAGGAAAAATATACGAGTAAAGCCTACCTGAGTATCCGTGGAGGGAGTAATGGGGGTTTACTGGTAGGGGCAGTATTAAACCAGCGGCCTGATTTATTTAAAGTGGCCATTGCCCAGGTAGGGGTGATGGATATGCTTCGATTTCAGAAATTTACCATTGGCTGGAACTGGATTGCAGATTATGGGAGCAGTGACAATGCGGATGAATTTAAAGTATTGTACCAGTATTCACCCCTGCATAATATCCGGGCTATAGATTATCCGGCTACTTTGATTACAACGGCTGATCATGACGATAGGGTAGTTCCCGCACATTCTTTTAAATATGCAGCCACCCTGCAGGAGAAAAATACCAGCAAAAACCCTATCTTAATTCAGATTGATACGAATTCAGGGCATGGGGCCAGCAATACGGCTAAAAATATTGAAAGCATGGCTAATATTTATTCTTTTATATTATTCAATATGGGTATCACCCCTGTGTTTAAACAATAAAAATGCCCACCATTTTAATAACCGGATCCAATGGTTTTCTGGGCCAGCACCTGAGTTTGTACCTGGCTGCAAAGGGATACACTGTTATTGCTACCGGAAGAGGGCCCTGCCGAATCGCTGTGCCGGGTACTATTCAGTACGAAAGCCTGGATTTAACTGATCCAGTGGCAGTAGATCGTTGTTTAACCAAATACCAGCCTTCTGTCATTATTCACAATGCAGCCATGAGCAAGCCGGATGAATGTGAACAGAACCGGGATTTGTGTTTGCTGAATAATGTAAGTGCCACTTCTTTTTTATTAAGTGCAAGTCAGTCATTCCGCCCACATTTTATCTATATATCCACTGATTTTATCTTTGGGGAAAATGGCCCTCATTCGGAAAATGCCATTCCTGCACCACTGAATTTTTACGGGGAAAGTAAATTGCTGGCAGAAAAATTAGTAAAGGAAAGCGGACTGATATACAGTATTGTAAGGCCGGTTTTTATTTATGGTCCCTGCCTTACAGGTATGCGGCCCAGCTTTTTGCATTGGGTACAACAAAACCTGGAAGCAAAGAAAAAGATCAAAGTAGTTAGCGATCAGCAAAGAACACCTACGTTTGTAACAGATATCTGTAAGGGGATTGAAACCCTTCTGTTGAAAAAGGAGGTGGGTGATTTTCACCTTGCCGGGAAAGATATTCTTTCCCCTTATCAAATGGCTGTAAAAGTGGCAGAAGTATTACAGCTGGATGCTTCTTTTATTGAACAGGCAGATGCAGCCAGTTTTCCTGAACCGGTAAAAAGAGCAAAAAAATCCGGACTTAGCATTGAAAAGGCAAGGCAGATTTTAGGCTATCATCCAGTCAGTTTTACGGAAGGTATTGAACTGACATTTAAAAATTAACAATTTCATCATCAACCAGATGTTGATTATGAATGTTTTTTTATTGTTAATTGTAAAATAATAATGAATGACACATTACATAAATTCCATTCCCTAAGGGTTAAAAACCTGTTTAACTATATCCATGAGTTTCAGTTAACCGGGAAAGATGTACCATTGCATGACCTGAGGGTGGAAATGAAGAAGTACAAATCTCTGATTAAATTCCTTTCATTTGTATACCGTAAGCAGAAGTTTAAAAAAATATCCCTTAAACTGAAATATGTATTTCAGCATTCCGGTGAGATCAGGGAATACCAGATTTTACAAAACTGGCTGGATAAAAATCAATTGAAACATATTACTTCCTTATATTTTCCGGAAACGCAGTTAAACGAAATGACGGAGTCTTTCCGACATAAAATAGCTGAATATAAAAAGACATTTGAAGAAGCGGTAAGGTTTTGTGCCCCTTATATTGAAGATACCAATATCATATTGTGTGAACAGTATATAACCGTATTGAGGTCGAAACTGGAAAAGCTTTTTGTTAAAAAAATACACCGGTCGGACTGGCATGAATTAAGAAAACTGATTAAACAATGGATGTATGCCACCAACTGGATGCCTGATTCTGCTGAATATAATAGCGGTTACAGCCAGTTTAATAAATTACAGGAAATGATTGGCGGATGGCATGACCTTGAATTGATCAAAGAAACCCTTTCTGCCAAACAGATTTATTTATCCATTGATGTTAATGTACAGAAAGAATTTGCACAAGCCTGGGAAAAACTGAATCATGCCATCCGTACCAAAGAAAAACAAATTAAAGAAATGCTTGAAACCATCCAATCGGGCGTTGAAAGCAATCATTAATTTATTTTCAACCATTTAATTCCGGCAGAAAAACTTCCGCCATCATACACCTGGCACTACCTCCGCCATTGGTTTCAATCGTATTCAGACTGGCATATAGTATAGGATTAAATGATTCCAGTTCATCCGCCTGTTCATCATATAAACTTTCATAAGCCTGGTGAGACATGACCAATATTTTCCCGCCTTTATTGTTTGCTACCTGTAACATATTACCGGCAAAACAGTTCATTTGGGAAATACTGATTGGAATGATCTTTTTACCTGTTCCGTTAATGCACTCAGCGACCATTAATTTTTCCTGCGGATTGGTAATGGCATCCAGGCAAATTACCACATAACGGTCTGCCACACACATCATTACATTGGTATGATAGATGGGATTACCATTCTCTCCAAAAGCATTAAAACAAACAGCTTTGTATTGCATTTCCTTACAAAATGCCTGTAAAGGTTTGATAGCTGTCCTGGGTGAAAGACAGGCATAGGCAATTTTGTTATCCCTGTCCAGCACCATACTGCCTGTACCTTCATTATACAGATTTTCTGCTTCAAAATAGGTGAAATCCAGCTGTTCTTTTACCTTAAATTTTTCTTTCACCAGCTGTATTACTGCACTGTTTCTTTCCTTTCTTCTGTTTTCGGCAAACATGGGAAACTGGCAGATAATCCCATCTTCATGAAAGGATATCCAGTTATTGGGAAATATAGAATCAGGTGTATGCGGATCTTTAGTATCCTGGTATACCAGAACATCCACCCCATTATCCCGGAGTATATCAACAAAAGCATCAAATTCCAGAATAGCTTTGGCTGCGGTTTCGGGTAAGTTGCCCGTATTTACCTGAAAACTGTTGTTTACTGCAGTTTCAGCATTGTACCCAAAACTTACCGGGCGTATCATTAAAATATGGGAAGTGTTCTGCATGGTTAGATTTTAAATTGGTCCCTAAGTAAAGGCATACTCATACAATGTGAGCCACCACGGGCTCTTGACAGTTCAAAAGAGGGTAATAATATCAGCGTGTTTTCAATATCATCCGGTTTTTTACCCTGTTCAAATACTTCAAACAAATCTGTAGTGGTAATTACATCAAACCCTTCTTTTTTAAATGCATCCGCTGTTTTATCATTTCTGTCGTACCCTATAACGACCCCTTCTTTCAATGCCACCACATTACAGGAGTCCGTCCACTGTTCCCGTTCATCATCCGGGAAATTATTACCCCCACTGTAAATGATTTTTACATCAGCCGGATGTACATTAAAATCTTCAATACTTATTTTACGCAGCAGGCTTTCCAGTCCGGCTGGATTAACTGTACAACCATAATCCCTGTTTTTAAAATAAGGTTCTGTAGCTTTTTTATAAAACTGAAAGATCTCCACCTGTTCCATTTCACCTTTACGGGGTGTATGGGATAATTTACTCAGATAAGATTGTTTAACATTGTTTTCTTCCGTGAGGATATTTTCGGAATAGCGGCCAAAGAGTACCCAAACATTTTTCTTTACCTGGGTAAAGATGGTATCTATATGCATCTGGGCACGGCTTTTAGGGATTTTAACCACAGATATTTTTTCAATTTCCAGTTCCGGCCTGCTGAAGATAGTATGTACTATTTCATTCACTGCATTAGAGGAGGTACGTTCGCTGCAACCCACCAGTAAATGCCGGGGGTGCACCATCATGATATCACCGCCTTCAATGGTAATAATCCGGTGTTTTCTTTCTTCCTCATCCCATAAAAAGAAATCACTTTCTTCAATAATCTCAATTACTTTTTCAGGGCGGTCTTTAAAGAAAAAGTATAAAGCCAGGAATTTGGTAATTAAAGATTCTCTTTTGCGGGCCGTGGTAGCCATCCTGCTTAAGAGGATATGGTCTTTGATAATAATACCAATATCACGTGTAAAAATAAAATTGGGGATCGGGGGAAAAATATACAGGTCTTCATCCGTTCCGTTTTCTGCAGCAGGCAATACACCGGTAATAATAATTTTAGCCAGTTGTCCGGCATCTGTTATATTTTCCAGACGCTGCTGCACCAGCAGGCTGCTTTCTTCATAAGAGCAGATGGCTGCAATCAGTCGCAGTTTTACTTTTTCATCTTTCAGTATTTCTTCCAGTAAAGCCTGCGCTTCCAATACTTTATCTGAATTGAAATATTCATTTGTACCCGGAATAAAACAATTGCCGCGGGTTTCTTCTGTTGCAGCGGCATCCTGTTGTTTAATATATTCAATTTTAGCTGGGTCTAAAAAATAAAGCAGCACTTTAATATAATGATTGTATTCTTTCTGCATTTTTTTCAGGTGTACAATATCATCATATAAATTATCAGTAAATGTACTGGGAATGATTTTGCCGATACCTGCGTCCGGGCTATGTATTAATATTTTACGGAGTGTACCTAATTCTGAATCCACATATAGATAGGGAGATGACATAAACTTAGTTTAATTAAATAATAGAAAATGTTGCTAAACAGATGAGAATGTCTTTTAGTAGGGGCCTGCACTATCAGCTGAGGAAATCAGATTTAAAAAGATGGCCATTAAATTGTGATTATTATTTGTTTTTGCAAACATGGTACGAATTTACTTATTTCTTTTTGAAATATCAAGCCCGTTTACACTGCCCCAGCTATTCAGGGGTTTAAAGCGTACAAACATCTCTTCACTGTACCAGTTTTCCCGGTGGGTTTTCTGTATAACCGATTGGTGTTCTTTCATCTGGTAGGCAAATGCTTTCATTGCGTTTCTGTTTTCCCAGATACTAAAAGTGGCTTGTTTAATAAAAGGCACTTCCCCAATGCCTACCGAACTGATAAAACCATCCACAGCAGCCATGGTATTGGCTACCGGATCCACTGCTTTCCAGAAATGCGTTAACCTGTTTACGCGGATGGTAGCCCTGGTTAAAATACAGATTTTACCGGAATAATCTGTTTGCTTAGGTAAGGGGCCAAAACAATGCTGGTGGTCCCAGGTGCCATGCCCTTCTATAGGTTCCAATACAATGGTAAACTGTTCCACTCCAAAAAATTTCCACCATCGCTGTATAAATTGAGGGGTTTGCTTTTCAAATAAGGTCCGGGTATCCGGTTTATCAGGGTTAGGGTGGACAGTAAGTAAAGCCCATTGGCGCCAGTCGGGCTGAATATCAAAACTTCCATTTTTACCGCATCCCATCAGTTTATAAAATGAGACAGGCTTGCAAATAATAAGGGGCAGCCTGAACAAAGCCATAGAAAGGAAGCCGGCAAAGCCTTTACCTGCAGGATAGCGAACAATGCTCAAAAAACATATCATGCCATGAAATTAGCAGGTAATGGTGGTTCTTTTAAAGTTTATAGACAGGAAAATTGTATTTTACAGATAAATTAGTATAACCTATTTGTAATGACACATCTCAGCATCTATAATAAGCAGGATATTTTATCCATTACCCGGATACGGAAATTTGAAACCCGGTTAGGAGAACGTTTGCAGGTGGTAGCAGACAGAAATGACCTGGAGAAATCATTACAACATAGTTCAGCAAAATTTGTGCTGATTGGTATACCCGAAGATATTGGTGTGAAGGCAAATCATGGAATTGGGGGAGCCGACAGTATGTGGCTGGCTTTTCTGCAGGCTTTCCTTAATATTCAAAGCAATGATTTTTTAGATGGTAATGAGATATTGTTACTGGGGCATTTCGACTTTTCAGCCATTGAACAAACCATTGAAGCAAATGCCGGCCAGTATGAAGAAAAAGTACAGGCTTACCGCCATGCGGTAAATGCTATAGATGAAGAAGTAGAGCAGCTTATTCATATTATTACCCAAAATAAGAAATTACCATTGGTAATTGGAGGCGGACAAAACAATGCCTATCCCTGTATTTGCGGGGCAGCCAAAGGCTGGTATAAAGCAGGGGTATTGCCTTTGGCAAAAATCAATGCAATTAACCTGGATGCACATACAGATTTTGGTCCGGAAGAAGGCAGGCATAGTGGCAATGGTTTCAGTTATGCGGAAGAAGACGGGTATCTGGAAAAATACTGTGTGGTAGGGATACATGAAAATTATATTACCCAGAATACCTGGATAGATATGGTGAATAACCCGTTTGTGGATTGCATTACTTTTGAAGATATTTTTATTCATGAAAAAAGAAGTTTTATTCAGGCTGCAGGCCATGCCACTTCTTTTACAGATGATGGTTTGTGTGGTATTGAGCTGGATATAGATGCTATAGAAAACGGTCTGAGTAGTGATGGCAGCCCCTCTGGTATTACAGCCAACCAGGCCCGTCAGTTTTTAAATTATGTGGCATTCGACTGCCGTCCTGCCTACCTGCATATTTCAGAAGGAGCGGTGATCTTATCTACCAAAGACCAGCAACCCGGTGCCGGAAAGCTGGTCAGTTACCTGGTAAGCGATTTTGTGAAAGCTATACTTGTACAGCTGAAATAAAATATTGAATCTTAAATATTGGATGGGGAATTTTGCAGGACAAAGTGAATGAAATTTTCGGGGACAGTATTGTCTTTTATTGCAGTTCCAGCTATCAATTTAAAATCATTTTTTTTCAACAGGGTAATGGAAGGATTATTATTAATGTGCGTAACTGCTGAAATAGTATGAATCTTCAGGCATTTGAAACTAAGTGAAAGAATGGCTTCCAGCGCTTCCTGCATATAACCTTTACCCTGATATGCGGGCATCAGTTCAAAACCAATTTCAGCCATTTGCATAGCTGCAGAAAAATGAAAGAGGCAGATAGTGCCTATCAGGAAGTTATTATCCTTTAAGCAAATTGCCCAATACAAAGATTCCTGCATCGCTATTTTTTGCTGAATAGTATGAATAAATTGAAGCGCCTGCTCAGGAATAAGGCAAGCAGGCCTGTCGAGGTATTGATTGACCCCTTTATCTGACCGTAAAGTGAATACCGCATCCTGATCAGATTCATTTAATGGTCTCAGTTGTAACCGCTCTGTAGTTAAAGATGCAAACCGTATATTATCAGTTTTAAACATATTGTAATAGCTATTATTTATCCGCGGGGAGCATAATAAATAACCATTACACCCAGTATGGCAATGGCTGCACCGATGATATCAAATTTATCCGGTTTAAAATGGTCCATCTTCATAGCCCATAGTAAAGACATCACAATAAAGAATCCGCCATAGGTAGCATACACTCTGGCAAAGTTGGAAGTCTGCAGGGTAGCCACCCAACCGTATAATGCCAGAATACAAGCACCTGAAATGCCATACCAGAAAGGTTTGTCTTCTTTGATCCAAAGCCAGACCAGGTAACCACCGCCAATTTCACAAAAACCGGCGAGGATAAAGATGGAGATAGATTTTATGATAGGGGGCATGGTTGTAATGTTGAATGATAAATGTAGGATGAATTTAATGGAGAATAACAGTTTTTTAAATGGATTTATATGCCTGTACTATTTTTAGCGGAATGTTTACTGTTCACCTGCCTGGCAGTTACCTGATTAATCTGTTCAACAAAATCTGTTGTTGATTGGTCTGCAGGTATAATTTCTCCCGATTTAGCAAATGGCTGTCTTTTCAGCCCGGACATTTAAGATTAACTTTGTTTTTTTAAATCAATAAATACAACTGATGCAACCCTCCGAACTAGCCAGGAATATGGAAGTTATAGCCACATTAAACGACTATGTTGGTAATGCGGTAGATGAAATATTACTGGATCCTGATGATTGCTGGCAACCAACAGATTTTCTGCCTGATTTAACAAAAGAAGATGCTTATGAACAGGTGCGGGAATTAAGGGAAAGATCTTCCAATATACCAGACTCTGTAATAACCAGCCTGGTAGGCAATATGATTACTGAAGAAGCATTACCCAGCTACCAGACTTATTTCAGCCTGGTTACCAATGAAGACCGAGATTTAACCAGCAGTAAAGGATGGGCAAGATGGTCCAGAGCCTGGTCTGCCGAAGAAAACCGTCATGGTGATTTATTAAACAAATACCTCTACCTCAGTGGCCGTTGTGATATGAAGGAAGTGGAACATACTATTCACCGTTTAATTTATAATGGTTTTAATCCCAATACGGATAATGATCCTTATCAGTCCATCGTCTATACCTCTTTCCAGGAAAGAGCGACAAAAATATCCCATGTAAATACGGGTAAGCTGGCAGATAAAGCGGGCGATAGTAATCTATCCCGCATTTGTAAAACCATTGCCGGTGATGAAGCCAGGCATGAGAAAGCCTATAAATCATTTATGTCGCAGTTATTTGAAGCAGATCCGGATGGTGCATTATCCGCCTTTGAAAAGATGATGCGGAAACAGATTACCATGCCTGCGATACTGATGGATAAAAAAGATGGCAGCCCGAGTTTATTTGTAGATTTTTCTGCCATAACCCAGAAAATAGGGGTGTATACCACCTGGGATTATGCCAGTATTATAGAGCACCTGGTGAGCTTATGGAAAATAGAATCTTTAACCGGTTTAAAAGAAGGTTCTGCCAAAGCACAGGATTACCTCTGCAGTTTAGCCAACCGCTATAAGAGAATTGCCGAAAGAATGAAAGTGCCTACTGAGATTGATTTGCATTGGTTAAGCGGACAACAATTTTCGTTTTAGTGTGAGTGAATCATAATTCGAGTTTTGTTTAGCAACCTGCAGATCTCCATCTGCAGGTTTTATTTTACGTAGATAAATTCCATGTCCTTCTTTAAGCCTTTGGCTTTGGAAACCGCTTCAGTAGCCCTGAGTTCCACCCTTCTGATTTTACCACTTATAGTTTTTGGTAATTCAGGTACAAATTCAATCAGCCTTGGCATTTTATAAGGAGCAATGTTTTTTCTGCAGAATGCAAACAGTTCCTCTGCCAGTAATTTACTGGCTGTATATTCTTTATTCAGTACAATAAATGCTTTTACTTCAAAGCCTTTTACCGGATGCGGACTGCCCACAACGGCAGATTCCTGTACCATTTCATGTTCCAGCAATACACTTTCCACTTCAAAAGGCCCAACCCTGTAATCTGATGATTTGATCACATCATCATCCCTGCCCACAAACCAGATATATCCATCCGAATCCTGGTATGCTTTATCGCCGGTATAATACAATCCATGTTTAAATACTTCTTTTTTCTTATCCGGATCACCAAAATATTCACTGAAAATAACACAGGGTTTATCAGTATCTGTTTTTACACAGATGGTTCCTTCTTCATTGGCAGGCAATGTATTGCCCTCTTCATCTGCAATCACCACATCATACAAAAAAGTTGGCTTGCCCATACTGCCATATTTCAAGGTACTACCCGGTAAATTTGCCACCATACAGGTACTTTCTGTTTGTCCGTATCCATCCCTGAGCAGTATCCCTGTACCATTTTTCCAGATCTCTATTACTTCCGGGTTTAAAGGTTCGCCGGCAGCTACACATTCCCTTAGGCTGAAATGGAATTCTTTAAGGTTTTCCAGGATTAATAATCTTAATACAGTGGGCGGTGCACAGAAAGTTGTGATTTTATGCTTTTCTATTAATGCTAAATTGTCTTTTGCATTAAAACGACCGCTGGCAGCATAGGAAAAGATGGTGGCACCCACATTCCAGGGTGCAAAGAAACTGCTCCAGGTAAACTTACCCCAGCCCGGTTGTGAAATATTGTAATGAATATCCCCTTTTTTCAAACCAATCCAGGAGGTAGTGGTTAAATGGGCAAAAGGGTAACTGATATGGGTATGGGTAACCACTTTGGGCATGCCCGTTGTTCCTGAGGTAAAAAACAGAAACAGGGGATCTGTAGAAGCCGTATCGCTGGCAAGGGCATCTTTACTTTCCAGGTCAATATCTTCCAGGCTAAACCATCCCTGACGGGTTCCTTCGGCCATTATTTTAATATCGACTGCTTTACCGGATAATATTTCAGCTTCATCAATTTTAATAGCATTTTCCAAATCAGCAATCACTACTTTGGGTAATATTTTACCAAAGCGGTACACAATATCATGTACGCTGAGAATCGTGGCTGAGGGTATTAAACAGAAACCACCTTTAATACAGGCCATATTGGCCAGCCAGTTAATGGTCTGCAAACCCATTTGGGTAAATATGACTTCCTGTCTTTTTACACCTTTATTACGCAGGAAATTAAGCAACTGATTCGATTGCTGGCAGATCTGCAGGTAGGAATACTGATGTACAATGTTGCCATCCGTCCACAATAGTGCAGTGGCATCAGGGGTTTCCTTTACATGGATGGCTTCAAAAACATCTCTTGCCCAGTTAAATTTTTCCGGTTGAGTAATGGTAATTTTGGTTAAAGCGTCAAAATCTTTATCAGCAATAATACGGCTGACATTCCTGAAAATTTTTTCCATATGCGTTAGTAGTAAGGATTTGATATAATCCTCAGGGATTATAATATGGCTGCCAATTTAAGACTTTTTAAGCTTTTAGTTCTTCTTTAAATCTGGCTGCCAGGGTTTCTATCCAGAAAACCAATGCAAATGCGATGAGGTTAAAACTTACCCATAATTCCGGTGAATGCTGATTCCAGGAAAAATCAAATTTTAAAAACCCATAGCCCAGGCTAAATTCAATGGAATGAGCCAGGTTAACACCCACTGTTAAATAAATACCCGCAATATAACGGAAGGCATATCCGGAAAAAGCAAAGCCAAATAATTGAAGCAATTGATTAATCATAGTAAAAGTCAGCGCTTTGCGGTGCAATTGTATACAACGGATACCGCAAAATATGCTATAAATAAAAAAAGTAATCATGAAACCAAAGACGAGAAACTGTAAAGAAGTTCTTTTATGCACGGCAATCAGGGAATATAAAATATAGAGTGCACCTCCCAAACCGCCTAAAAGCTGGTACCAACCAATATAATAAATAGCTGTCTGTGTTTTTGTAGCTAATTTTTTAAAAATATACATGTCTTTATCTCCCTGTAATGACCGGAAATGAATAAAGGCATGAAATTAAGGAAATGAACTTAAAGATTCTTGGATACATGATATTGAATAATCAATGCATCTTGTTTTATAGGTATAACAGGTGTGGCAGACTTAACTGGTATTAATTTATTATCCTCCATTTGAAGCTGGTAGACTACATCTCCGGTTTGCTGATCCTCAAATTGAATGGTATTAATATGGTTCAGTTGTTTTGTATCATTGATACCCAGTAAAACCTTTAAGGAATAATACTTGAGCCGGCATAAATCATTATCAATACAGGCTTTTTTATTATAGGGCACTAAAATATTGTTAGTGGGTCTTGCTTCCGGAAATTCTTCTCTTAACAAGGATTTGGTATCAGCAGAAAGGCTGAAATTATATCCATCTGATTGTTTATCCAGCTGAATGGTAAGGTTTGTCATAATAAAACAGTTTTATTTAAAAGTTGAAATCTGCTTTACTGCATCTACTAAGAAATAATAGCAATTAAACAAACTAATGTTAGTTGAAGATAAGCTATTTGAGAAAATTTCGCTACTGTTTGACTGTTAAATTATTATTATTCAAAATAGTTTAACAGATCAGAGCCGTTTTTGAAATTTATATAAATAAAACCTGAATTTATTATAGATTAAAACTGTATCCTTTGCTGTTTAGCACTGGCTTGAATAAGCTTTTCAAGTCTGGATAGTCTGGTTTTTTCCTGTTTGGCAGACAAAACCCAGTGGTGGATCATTTTACGGTAATAAGGAGCCTGAGCCATAAAGAAAGTCCAGGCAGGAGGGTTGGACCTGAATATTTCTGTATATTCCGGAGTCAGTTCTTTATGGGCAGATTCAAAACTGTAAATTCCGGATTTTTCAGGTTTACGTAACTGAAAAGCGTTTAACCCTGCAGTTGTCATCCACTGTTTTTCAGTTAAATCAGCTACTTTCTGAATATTGATGGCACTCCAGATGCTGTTGGGTTTACGGGGTGTAAAACGGATACTATAGCTGTCTGAGTCAATTGATTTCCGGATACCATCTATCCAGCCAAAACAAAGCGCCTGGTCAACGGATTCCGGCCAGTTAATGCTGGGTTTACCAGATCCCACTTTATAAAAGCCAACCAGCAGCTCTTTTTCGGTAGCTGCATGTTTTTCCAGCCACTTTCTGAAGGCTGGGGCATCTTTAAAAAATTTTGCTTTAACCGGCATCGGATACAATTTTAAGGAATATCCTTGAAAAATGAAAGGCTAATGGAAGGAGAGTTAAATAAGAAAAGCCCAGGCAACAGCGAGGGCTTTATCAGCTTCTTTTCATTATTCAATATTTAAAGGGTTATGTGCAAAACTTCAAACGGAATATTATTTTATAATCCTGGAATTGCTTAAAAACGGCCCATTGCCAGGATTGCAGCAGGAAGCCATGCAGGATCTTTCAGGAAAGGGCTGTCCTGATTAGTAGACATGTTAAAACGGATGGTCATCATTACCAGTATGGTATCCCCTTCATTGCCAATATCAGAAAACTGCATTTCTTTAGCAGGCAATTCCTGTTTGCCTGTAGAAAATTCAAATTCCTCGCGTTTGAAACACACTTCATCATTCTTATTTTTAAATTCAGAGTATAGCACCGTTACGGCAATGACAGCTGATTTACATGTAGAAGGTGTAATTAATTTTTTCGCCGGGTTAAATGCAGGAAACTGCACAATGACGGTCTGATCGGGTCCTGTTTTTACCACTGGTGTCACCAGCAATATATTCCGCAGATCGCAGGCTTTGTTTAACTGATACATGGGTGTCTGTTCCGAACAGACAGGCCATTCAGCTTCTAAAGCATATTTAGCATAATGCTTAATCATCCATCCCCTTGTTTTACTGTAGGTATCAGTTGCAAAAGGGAATAACCGTTGTTCTTTCATCAGATTGATCATCGGACTCCCACCTCTTGAAACAGCAGTAAATGCAGGAACAGGGGCATTAGCCGGTTCTTCTTTACGCCGTTTTCTTTTTTTGTCCGGTTTGCTCCGGATTCGTTTTTGCCCGTTAACTTCGTAGAAAATTACCGGGCCAATTCCACCACTCCAGGAATCTCCTTTCATTCTTGCCATAATTAATTATATGTTTTTTATATAATTGGTTAATATAAACCATACACAAGATAATCATAAAAACCAAAACTTATATAAAATAACAGGTATTTCACCATGTTTTTCTTGGGTTAACATGGGTTTGTCTTGGGTTTAATATGG
>Ga0364873_10525_pt1 | contig 17358 bp, 18 predicted proteins | sample ExccelAu500001D3_2_FD_206928 | JGI IMG/M metagenome (GOLD analysis project Ga0364873, IMG submission 206928) | Enriched cells from Trout Bog Lake Hypolimnion, Wisconsin, USA - BchlTB.Aug07.5000.01.D3 | ecosystem: Environmental > Aquatic > Freshwater > Lake > Hypolimnion/Profundal zone | place... | reverse complement strand
GTGGCGTGCTCGGCTTGGCGCGGCTGACGACGAAGAGCGACGAGACCGATCTGTTGCGGCTGTACGACGCGATTGAGGTTACGACAGACGGGAACGCGGTGAAGGTCGCGGCCAAGGTTAGCCCGGACCTGGTGCCGAAGCTGGCGGCGATGGTGGGCAACCGGCGGGGCGTACGGGGCGGCGCACCCGGGGTTCCCGCGGAGTAGCCTGGGGGCGAAGTCTTGGTGGTTGGGAGCGACCGGTTAGCGGCCGCTCTTGGCGGCGGTACGCTCTGCGGATCGCGCCCACTTGCGGCTCTCCCGGATGTGCTCGGCAACTTGCGCGGCACGGTAGAAGCGCGCATTACAGTCGCGGCAGCGCAGCGGGCGTTGGCCCAGGAGGCGCATGAAGCGATCGAAGAAACGGTGGCTCTTGGACGGGGCGAGGTTTGAGGACGCACAGACGGGGCACATGGGGCGAGGGAAGCTCTATTCTAAGCCTGGAATGGGAAAAAGTATCGGAAAGGCCGAAGTATTTGTGCTTCGGGTGTGTCCGATAACAGATATTATGTCAACTTTCCCTAGCCGCCCCCTCCCACTCCCAACATCCGCCTACCCCTCCGGCAGTTCCACCACCGACGACCCCGTTTCCCGGGCCTCCTGCAAGCTGCTCTCGATCGCATCCGCCCCAACACCCTTACTGCTCAATTCCGCTCGTAACGCTTCCCCGGTGCGCATGTTGCCGGTGTTTACAAACCGTGCAACCAGGTGCGGCTTGGGCACCGGCGCGATCAGAAAGCGGTCGTCTCCCAGGTGCGTGATCTTCACCTTATCCAGGTTGGCCATAGCTCCCCTCCGCAGCTGTCCTGCCGCCATGAATTTCGGCGGCGACCGTTGATGCCCGCTTCTCTGCCCGCTGTGCGGCCGGCAGTGTGAAGAAGAACGACGAACCGGCCCCCGGAGTCGATTCGGCCCATATCCGGCCGCCCGCACTTTCGACAATCTTCTTGCAGGTTGCCAGGCCCAGGCCCACGCCACTGTATTCGTCCTCGTGTAAGCGCTGGAAAAGGCCAAAGACGCGTTCGGCAAAAGCGGGGTCGAAGCCAATGCCGTTGTCGCTTACCCAGAAGAGCCAGCGCGTGGCTTCGAGGCGGGCGTGAACGTCGATGCGGGGTGGTTTGTCGGGGCGCCGGTATTTCATGGCGTTTTCGAGGAGATTCTGGAAGATCTGCTCGAGGAAATGACTCTCCAGGCGTACGGTAGCGGCCATCGCATCCACCGCGACATCGGTGCCCGTCTCGAAGATTTTGGTGCGCAGGCTCTGCAGGACGTTACGCAGCGCGGCATCGGCGTCGGCGAGTGGCTCGCAGCCGGGGTCCGAGCGCAAGGGCGTGGAAAAACGCTGCAACGCATCGATGAGTTGGTAGGAGCGCATCGCGGACGTGCGGATGACGTCGAGATAGTCGGCGGCGGTCTGATCGAGGACTTTTCCGGAAAAGCGGCGTTCGAGGAGTTGCGAGAAATTGACGATCGTGCGCAAGGGTTCCTTCAGGTCGTGCGAGGCGACGGAGGAGACCTGAATGAGTTCTTCGTTCACGCGGGTCACTTCGGCCAGGGTGCGGCTGCGGAAACGATTGACCCGGGCGAGATCGATGAGGGCGAGCAGAAGCAGGATGACGAGGGCGAGGGCGCCGATCAACTGGAGCGCGGCGGCATCGGTGAGCCAACGGCGCGACTGCGCATTGGCGGCAACGAGGGCTTGAAACTGGCGGTCGCGAATGCGGCTGGCCAGGGAGCGGAATTCGCCCATCCTACCGGGGCCTTGATCGCTTTGGACCAGGCTGATGGCGAGATCGCGCTGCCCTGCCCTGGCTAATTCGACCCCTTTGCGGAGGCGAGCCATTTTGTCATCGCTCAGCGACACCAGCCGGCGCAATTCGTCCGGAGCAAGCAGCGTGGTGGGTGTGGCACGCAAGGCGTCGACAACTTTAGGGTAGTCGGCAACCGCGTCCAGATAAGGTTCGAGATAGCGGGCATCGCGCGTCAGCAGGTATCCGCGTTCGCCGGTTTCGGCGCTGACGACCAGGGCGGCGAACCGATCCTCGAGGAGAACGCTCTGGCGAAGCTGGACCACATGTGCGCTGGTGGCCTCAAACACAACCCAATCGCGCCAGAGCAGGATCGCGAAGCCAACCAGCACGAAGACAGCGGCAAAGAGGAACAGAATATAACGGCGGCGCAGCAGGCGCGGCTCACCGTCTTGCGGACGCGCCGCACGAGTGCGTTGATAGGCTTCGATCCAGCTGCGCAAGTGACTTCCGGCTCACGGGTCGAGATTGCAGGAGAGAGGCGCCGCCCGCTCGGCGTCGTACCTTATCATCTATTGTGATACGCGTTGGTGCGCCGCGGGAGGGGATTGTTCGGATAAGTCCGGGTGGAGATGGCCTGTGGCTTTTGCGGGTCAGCCGAATGACCGCAGACAACATACTATTTAGTTGCTGCTGTCGCGCAGCGAAAGCGAGAGGCCAATCGGCGCAGGGATATCGGGCCGGTTGAGCCGGGCCTCGCGAACTAGTAGTATCCTCAGGCTGCGCGATGCGGACAATCAGCAGAGCGTTTTGGCAAAATTGCGGAATGGGAGTGGAGCGTAAAGCTGCGCCCGGGCGGCCGTCGGTGAGACGTAAGCTTGCGGGCGAGATTCGGGAGTGGTCTGCCTGTTGTGCCTCGCTATACGGCTACGAGGCAGTGGAAGCCATCGGGCAGAACGCGAACCGGCTGCTCGCGACGGGACCGCGGGAAGTATTGGCACGCGCCGAAGAGCGGCTGCTCGAGGATGGCTGCTGGGAAGGGGTCCTGCGGCAGCGCAGCGCGACAGGCGCAGATTTACTGGTATTGGCGCGATGGTCGGTGGCCGATGAGGGGGCGAGCGCAGAGAATTTAGAGATCCTTGAGGACTTGGTTGATCTGACAGAGTATGTAAATGCACTTGGGCCGGATGAGGGTGCCGGCGGAAGGCTGGCGTCGGTGGAAGCGGAGTTGGAAGCAGCGCAGGAAGAGGGGATACGGTTTTCGCGGGCGGTCTCCCATGGACTGGCCGCGCCTTTAACCAGCACGCGGTGGCTGCTGGAGGGGCTGCGGGAGCGCGCCGGGGCGAATCTGCCGGCGGAAGAAACGAGGCTGATCGAAACCGCGCTGAAGAATCTGGAGGAGATGACGGGCTTGATCGAGGCGCAGCGTAGCCATTACCGGATTGGCGAGAGAAGTCTGAATGTGCTGAGCGCCACCAGCGCTCGAAGAGCAGTGGACGCCGCGATGGAGAAATTACGCGCGGAAATTATCCGGCTGCGGGCCGAAATCAGCGTCGGAGTTCTGCCCCGCGTGACGGTGGAGGCGGTGGCGCTCGAGTGCCTGTTTGAGAATGTCATCGGCAATGCGCTGAAGTTCCAGCCGGCTGGGCAGGCGCCGAGGGTTCGGATCACGGCGGCGGATGAGAGTGGGCGGTGGTTGTTTCGGGTAGAAGACAATGGCATGGGCATCGATCCCCGGCACGCTGAGCGGATTTTCGAACCGCTACAGCGGCTGAACGCGGACATTCCAGGTAGGGGAATCGGCCTGGCGACGTGCCGTAAAATCATTCAACGGACGGGTGGGCGAATCTGGACGGAAGGAGCGCCGGGAGGAGGCTCGGTGTTCTGCTTCACGCTGCCGGGGGAAAGTGCGTCCGTAGGCGGGAAGAAGCAGCAGGGTCCGGATGCAAAGGGAGTATAGCGCATGACAGCAATGAGTGAGATCGCGGCGGATTCGGTCGACGTCGTTGTCGTCGAAAACAGCCAGCACGATACGCGCCTGATCCGCGAGGCGTTCGAAATGTGGAGCCGCGCGCATCGCCTGAGTTGCTTCTCAGACGGGGCCGCGGCCATGAGCGAACTGATGCGTCGCGCCGAGGATGGGCCCTTGCCCCGCACGCTGATGCTGCTTGATTGGAACCTGCCGGGCATTCACGGCAGCAGGGTATTGCGGCAGTTGCGGGCGGACAACCGCTTTGACGAGGTCTATATCGTGGTGTTCACGTCGTCTTGCTCTGAGCTGGACCAGGCCTTGGCGAGGAAGCTCGGCGCCAACCGCTTTGTCACAAAGGCGGTGGATCTGGACGACTTTTTCTTCGCGCTCGTTTCGCTGCAGCAGGCGCTCTGAGGCCCACGCGCAGGAAGCAGCTCGTGTTGAACAGGCCGAGGCTAGGAGGTAAGACCGTGCTCGAGCGCGTAGCGGGTCAACTGGGCGGTGGTTCGCAGCTTCAGCTTATCCATGATGGAGTTCTTGTGGAACTCGGCGGTGCGCGAAGAAATCTTCAACGCAAAAGCAATCTGCTTGGCGCTGTAGCCTTGGGCGATGAGCCGCAAGACAGAAACCTGACGCTCGGATAACTCCTCGGGGCGCGATTCCACCATGAGTGCTTCTAATTCGCGTGACACGTAAGTTCGCCCGGCAAGAGCCGCCCGCAAGGCTTCAATCAGGTCGCTGCTGCCGCAGTCCTTCGCGACGTAGGCGGAGGCGCCGGCACTGAACGCCTCACGGACCAGCAGGCGGTTTTTGTGCATGGTGAGAAAGACGATCTTGGTGGCCGGCAGGCGGTCGAGAATGCCGCGCGCGACATCCAGGCCACTGGTTCCCGGCATGGTGATATCGAGGATCGCTACGTCGGGCGCAGAACGGACCACTTCATCGACCAACGACTCGGAGTTGCTCGCGCAGCCTACAATCTCAAACTCCCGGGCGAGCAGAACCGAGAGCGTCTCCATGATGAGGAAGTGGTCATCCGCCAAAAACAGCTTTGGTTTCTGGGTGACATTTACCGGATCCGCTTCCGGTACCGAAAGAGTGGCCAAGGCCGCGCCCGTGCCGTCAAAAGAGGAACTCATAGCTGAAATTTCAGATGGTCCAAGAAAGTACCATCATCCTCCTACCGGGAATAATACCACCAGATAAGACTGATTTGGTCCAGCTTTGTTTCAGGGATCTGATAGTTTTTTTTGTTTCGACAAACAGTTTTCAACCTTACAAATAGACCCACTCGCCAAAAAGGCCGGCAAGGCTGCAGTGGCAGGACCGCTCAAAGGACGCCTGCATCTGGTGGGACGTAACCGATTGACCCATATAAGTTTTCGTAAATTTCTTAAAGGAACGCCAGAAGAGGGGATCGCCCAGGCGGGAGCGCAATGCATCCAGAAACAAAGCTCCTTTGTGGTACGGAATCGGGCCACCGGCCTCCTGCGGGATGGTCCACTGAGAGAAATAAAGCGGGCGGCTGGTGGACGAGGAGACGGCTTCCGAAAATATTTTTCGAGAACGATCCATTTCGGTCTGGTAACGTTGCCGGCCAAAGCGTTTTTCTAGGAAAGCGTCGGCCATGAACGTTGCGACACCTTCGTTAAGCCAGAAATCGGACCAGTTACGAGCGCTCATCGCGATGCCCCACCACTGATGGGCCAGTTCATGAGCGAGCAGCCAAAGGTCGGCGGGGTCCTTGTCGAGGGCGGCGAGATAAGAATCCGGGAGCAAAGAGAAGCGGCGAACCTCCTGCATCACCGGCCCATGGGCGAAGACAGTGGTGTAGGTGTCGGCCGAATAGGGGACGCCGGCGGCTTGTTGAAAGAAATCGAGCGCCGAAGCAGTGTCGTCAAGCACTGCAGTGGAGAGGCGGGCGATATCGGGGGATTTGTGCGCGGCGGGTTTGGCGGACCCGGTAGATTGGCCGGCCGGCTCGGCAGCAGACTTACTTTCCGGTTCCGAAACAGGCGGCGCGGCGGGAAAGGCAAGCCTGAGCTCCACCTTCCCTGCCCGGCGCGATTCCACGCGAAATAAGCCGGCGGCAAAGCCAAAGACGAAGGTGGGAATGGGACGCTCTTCGCGCCACTCCCAGGTGCGCTGGCCATCATGCACGGCATTTTGGAAGAGCGCGCCTGAGGCAACCACCTGAAACTGCTCCGGAGCGACCACGACAAGGCGAAAGGTGGCGCGGTCGTCGGGGCGATCGTTCGAGGGCAGCCAGTGGCTGGTGGCGAACGCGGTGTAAATCTGGTCGGGGAAGAAGGCGACACCGCGGGTTGGAGTAGCACGATAGGCGATGCGGATGTCTGAGTGCTGGCCGGCATGGAGCGGACGGGGCAAATCGACGCGGAGGATATCGCCCGCGACCAGGTAGCGCAGGTGCAGCTTCGCCTGGCTGCAGCCGACGATGGTGGTTTCGGCGGCGTCGAGCTCGATGTGGGAAAGGCCGTTGGTGCGAGCAACGAAGGAGATGGTTACGGCGCCAAAGATGACGTGCTTGACGAAATCGGGCTCAACGGCGACATCGTAGTGGGTGACGTGATAGGGGCGCGGCGGCGGCGGTTCCGCGTGCAGCGAGGCGAACTGCACGACGACACCTGTGGCAAGAAGCAAGGGCACCGTTCGCAAGCGCCGGCGCAGCGGGGAGCCGGCACAGCGGGGTCTATTGCTGCTGCTGTTGTTGTTGAAGCAATTGGGCAAGTTGCAAATCGGCCTTGGGAACCGGCTCTTGTGCCTTCTCTACCAGGATGGACCAATCTTCCGGTATTGGCAGCTCCTGGTCAAGGGCGGGCGGCGCTTCCGAGGGTGAAACGCGCACTGCGACGCTCAGCTCACTGGCGCTCTTACCGCGGAAGATTCCTTTTGTCGGCGGCACATCGGCGTAGTCGCGGCCGATGGCGGTACGGATATGGCGATCACCGGCCATCAGGCAATTGGTGGGATCGACGCCAACCCAGCCAAGCTGCGGCAGAAACGCCTCGAGCCAGGCGTGGGTGGCTCCTTCGGCGGAACGGTCGTGGTCTTCGCTGCCGTGGTAGAGGTAGCCGCTGACGTAGCGGGCGGGAATGCGAATGCTGCGCAGCAGGGCGATCATAATGTGCGCAAAATCCTGGCAAACGCCGCGGCGGTCGCGCAAGGCTTCGTCGATGGGGCTGTCGACGCGCGTGCTGCGCGGGACATAGTCAAAGGCGCCAAACAGGCCGGTGGAGATTTCGTGTATCAGCGTCAGCGGATCGGCACGGCGGCAGACATCGAGCGAGCGGGCCAGTTCCATGAGCAGCGGAGTGGGCTGGGCGTACTCGCTCGGCAGCAGCATTTCCCAATAGTCACCCTTGCTGACGATGCGGTCGAGTTCCTGCCAGGCGCCGGGCTCGAGGGCAGCGGGCAGCGGCAGCGGCGGCTGGACATCGACGAGGGACTCGGCGACGATCACGAGCTGCGCATGCATGCCCGGAATGTCGAAATGGTGGACGTTGTTGCCGAGGTAATCGCGATAGGAGAATACGCGGCTTCGCGGGCTGACCGAGAGATGAAACGTAAGGCAGCGCTGATTGGTGTCGCTGCGCGGGTGCATGCGCGTTTCCATAATGCTTTCGCTGATGGTCTCGGCATAGCGGAACTTCGTGAGGTGACGGATGGTGTAGAACATGGTCGGGCTCAGCCGGCGAGCGCGCTTTCAATCGAATAGTTGATGTAGAGCTGGTAGAGGGCCTGGTGAATCTCCTGGCACTGGCGGAGGATTTGAAACAGGTACGGGCGGACGCCCTGCGCCACGATCTCACTGATGTGGCCGAACTGGAGCGAAGCCTGCAGGCGGCCGGAGAGGCGCATCAGGGCGACGGCACGGCGCTTGCCGCTTTCGCCATGGACGGCCTCCAGGGCCTGCTGCAGGCAATCGATGGCGTGGCGGACGGCGTGGGGGTTTTCGCCGTTGAGCAGGAGGAATTCGAGGATGCGTTCCGGCGCGACGTCGTTGGTGTAGACGCGGCAATAGGCTTCAAACGCGGTTGAGCAGCGCAGCAGGCCAATCCACTCGAGATACTCCGTGCCTTCCATGGGGCGATCGGGATCGGCCCAGAATTCTTCGATGTAGACGTTGAGCAGCTTCACCGTGGCCGAGGCGCGCTCGATGTAGCGGCCGATCTGGATAAAGTGCCAGCCTTCGCCGTGGTTCATGGTGGAATCGGTGACGCCTTGAAACAGATGAGCGCCGGAGATCACGGCCTGGAGGAAGTCGGAGGGATGCGTATCGGAGAGGTGATCGCCGGAATTGCGGGTCACCTCGTGGTAAAGCCGGTTGAGTTGCTGCCACTGCGAGCTGCTGATCTGCTCGCGCACCTGGCGGGCGTTTTCGCGGGCCGAGATAATGCACGAGATGATGGAAGAGCCGTTCGCCGCATCGAATGTCACCAGGTGGGTAAGCGCGTAAGGATCGCCGGTGAACTTGAAGCCGGCGGGATTGCCGAGCGCGGCGAGGACGCGCTCCCAGCGGCGGTCGTTGCCAAAGGACGACTCGTCGAGCATCAGGTTCAGGTTGATGTCGAGCAGCCGGGCGGTGTGCTCGGCGCGCTCCAGGTAGCGGCTCATCCAATAAAGGCTGTCGGCGACTCGGGAAAGCATAGATTTCGGGGTATCAGTTGTTGAGGACCCAGGTGTCCTTACTGCCTCCGCCCTGCGACGAGTTGACGACCAGCGAGCCGCGGCGCAAAGCGACCCGGGTCAAGCCGCCGGGCACGATGGTCACTTTGTCGCCAAACAGCACGTAAGGGCGCAGATCGACATGGCGCGGTTCAAATCCGTCGTCAATCAGGCATGGCGCGCGGGAGAAATTGAGCGTGGGCTGGGCAATGTAGTTTCTGGGGTCGGCTTCAATGCGGTCGTGGAACTCGGAGCGCTGTTGGGCAGTCGAATGCGGGCCGATCAGCATACCGTAGCCGCCGGATTCGCCCACCGCTTTTACCACCAGCTTGTCGAGGTTCGAAAGCACATGCTGGCGCTGGACCGGGTCGGTGAGCAGGAACGTCTCGACGTTATTGAGCAAGGTGTCTTCGCCCAGGTAGTACTTGATGATTCGCGGAACGTAAGCGTAGAGTGCTTTGTCGTCGGCCACACCGGTTCCAAGCGCATTGGCGAGCGTTACGTTGCCGGCGCGATAGGCGTTGAAGAGACCGGCAACGCCGAGCGTGGAATCGGCGCGGTAGGCGAGGGGATCGACGAAATCGTCGTCAATGCGCCGGTAGATGACATCGACGCGGCGGAGTCCGGTGGTAGTGCGCATGTAGACAACGTCATCGTGCGTCAGCAGGTCGCGGCCTTCCACCAGTTCGATGCCCATCTGACGGGCGAGGTAGGTGTGCTCGAAATAGGCGGAATTGAACACGCCCGGGGTGAGCAGGACGATGGTCGGCTCCGGACGCCCTTCCGGGGCCAGCGAACGCAGGGTGGTCAGCAGTTCCCGGCTGTAATGCTCAATCGAGCGCACCGAGCAGTGATGAAACAGCTGCGGGAAAATCCGCTTCATCACATTGCGGCTGGTGAGCATGTAGGAGACGCCGCTGGGCACGCGGAGATTGTCCTCGAGCACCACGAATTCACCGCTTGGCAGGCGGATGAGGTCGGTGCCGACGACGGCGATATACACGTTGCGGGGCACCTGGAGGCCGCGCATCTGGCGGCGGAAATGCTTGCAGCTGAACACGACCTCACGCGGCACAATGCCCTCGCTCAGAATCCTGCCCTCGTGGTAGATGTCATGCAGGAACAGGTTCAGGGCGGTGATGCGCTGGGTGAGGCCGGCTTCGATGTGGCTCCACTCGGCGTGCGTAATGATGCGCGGCAGCAGGTCGTGCGGAAAGATGCGCTCGGTGCCTTCTTCGCGCCCGTAGACGGTGAACGTAATGCCCTGGTTCAGAAAAGCCAGGTCGGCCGAATGCTTGCGGCGGCGCAGTTCCTCCTGCGACAGCGAGAGAAAGTTCTCAGTGAGCGGGACGTAGTGCCGGCGCACGTTGCCACGCCCATCGAACATCTCGTCGTAGGCGTCATCGCGGAAGTAATGTTGAAAAGCCGCTGAGTTGAGCGGGTTCACCGGACCGGCAGAAGTCATAAACGTCCAAGGCTCAAACACATCAGTTGCTTCGGACAAGGAAGACCTCAGACGGGGAGTTTTCGCGAGCAAGGCGAATGAATCGAAGGTAACATAGCGCGCCGCGGCGGTGTCAACCGGAGGGGTCGGCGGAGCGGGTTGAGGGTTGCGGATCGGTCGGATTCGCGTGCGCCTATCGAGCGGTCAATTCCAGATTACCTTCAGATCCGCGCAGAGTCGAAAGACCTCGTCGCTTGAAATCACGGGCACATTCTCGGAGAGGGCGGTGGCAATGATCATGCGGTCCATCGGGTCCCTGGGGGGAAAAGGGAGGTCAAAACACCTGTTTGCGTGGCTCTCCTTGAATGGGATCAAGCGAATCTTCAAGTCAGCAATTGCCTTCCCGAGCAGTGCTGTAGTCATCTGAAGGCGACCGCGCAGGATCAAGTAGTGCAGCTCGGCAACGGATACGGTGCTCAGCAGCAGGTCGTTCCTCTGGTCTCGCATCACCCGGGCGGCGCGGCGGCCAAGCGCTTCTTCACCTTCGACTGCGGCTTTGATCAAAGCGCATGTGTCGAGCAGATAAGTCACTTGTCGGACTCGGCTGTGCCACTGGTGGCCACAGAATAGTCTTCAAGAGCCAGAGGCGCATCCCACCCGGCAGCCAGCTTCACCGCACCCTTGAGGGTGCCAAAGCGCCGCGCCCCTTCCGGTTTCGGCCGGCTCAGCCTGGCGACGGGTTGGCCGTGGCGGGTAATGACGATCTCTTCGCCGTCGTTGACCTTGCGCAGGAACCGGGAGAGATTCGCCTTGACTTCGGCAACGCTTGCTTGCATGAATCCATTATGGTCACAAATTATAGTCGAAGCGACCGCTAGTAGCCGCCGCTGTGGGCGGCGCGCATGGCTTCGCCGGAGTAGGCGCTGAACCAGGAGAGGAAGCCGAGCAGCGTCATCAGGCCGATGAAGTAGTAGGCGGTGAATTGGCTCGGCAACTGCGGAAAATCACGTTGGTAGAGGCGATATCCGGTGCCGATGGCGATGAACAGGAAAACGTACTCGCCGGTGATCACGAGCATCGCGAGCGCCACCACCAGCACCGCGATCCGTTCCTGGCGGCTCAACGGCGTCATGGCCGGCTGCCCGTCGAAGATCAGCACCGGGATCAGGTTCAGCAGGTTGATCCAGGCGCCGACATGCGCCACCGCGAGCCAGACTCCGGCGCCGGTGGCGAGATAAATGAGCATCGAAGCGAGGGCGGCGAGCAAGCCATACAACGGGCCGGCGAGCGAAATGCGCGAACGCACGACCGGGTCGACATTGGCTCCGCGCCAGCGCACATAAGCGCCGAAGCCGGGGAGAAACACCGGACCCTCAGCGGCGAAGCCGTAGCGCCGCACGGTGATGTAGTGGCCCATTTCGTGGAGGACGATGGAGCCGACGAATCCAACGGCAAACCACCAGCCGAACATCGCCCAGTAGAGGCCGACAAAGGCGAGCAGGCTGAGGAGAGTCTTCAGGTTGGTGAGGCCCAGGAAGAGAAACTTGCCTTTGGTGAGCAGCAGCGCGAGCCACTTGTACTTCATCAGCAACGCGCCGCCTGCGCCGAGCGGACCGAGGCGCTTCGTCCAAGCGGCACCCTGGGATGGCTGTGTCTGGCGCGACGGCGTTGCGGGCAAGGGCGTCATGCCGAGACGGGCAGCACTTTCTCCCTCGAGGTGGCTGATGGTGCGGGCCACCGAATCATATTGTTCGGAATGCGGCGGAAGCAGTGGCAGGGCTTCGCGCCAGACCGCGAGCGCGGCGTTCACATCGCCGGCGGAGTAGAGCGAAGCGGCGCGTTTGGCAATCAGCCGCAACTGGTCGAGATAAACTAACTGCCCGCATGAGGCGCAGGCCAGCGTGCCGGCTGCAAGCGGCTTGCCGCACTGCGCACAGAAGCTCGTAGTGCCCGTGGGGGCTTCATTTTGAGAAAACGATCGCACTCTCTTCAGTGTAACGACGCGCGTGGCAGTGCCGGTTTTGCGGCCAGCGGGCGGACGGGCGGTGTCCAACAAAAGTGGAATCTTTAAGACGCGGCGTAATATGCTCTTGGCATGACCCGAAGAACACTAGTTGGTTCTCTTGTCGCTACCGCGGCCGCGCTGCAGGTCAAGGGAGCGCGCAAGGAATGGAAGCCGAAGCTGGGCGTGCTAGCCCCCTTCACCCCGGCAAACGTCGCCTTTGCGCATGCGCAGGGCTACAACAACATGATCCTCGGCGTGGGCCGGGGACTCGATCCCCTCAAGATCACCGACGCCGAGATCGATGCTGTCCGCAGGACCCTGACCGACGCGGGCATGCACGTTTCCGCGTTGCAGCTCTCCCAAAACCACATCTCGCCGGAGCCGGTTGCGCATCAGCGGGAAGTGGAGTATTTCCAGAAGACCATTGAACTGGCCGGGAAGATGGGCGTGCACCATATCGGTGCGATGTCCGGCAAGAACGAGCACATGCCCTTCCCCAAGCAGGTGGAAGAGATCGTGCGGGTTTACGAGAAGGAGTATTTTCCGCTTTGCGAAAAACACGGCGTGATCATTTGCTGGGAGCCGTGGCCGGAGGGGCCGAACCTGGCCACTAGCCCGGTCGGCTACGAGGCCCTATTTCGCGGTTTTCGCGACTCCCCGTTTGTCGGCCTCCAGTTCGATCCATCGCACGCGGTGCGCCAGTTCATGGACCCAATTCAGATCGCCAAGGACTTCGTCGGCAAGATCCACGATGTGCATTTGAAGGACACCGAAATCCTCACTGGGAACTTGCAATCGGGCGGGATCCGGCCGGTGAACGGTCAGCAGTGGTGGCGCTACCGGATTCCCGGCCTGGGCTCGATTCCGTGGAATCAATTCTTCAGCGTGCTGCAGGAAGCCGGCTATGAGGGGGCGATGAGCGTCGAGCACGAAGACGACTTGTATGGCGCCGCCAACAATCCGGGTCCGGACTTCAGCGAAGAATACAAGGTCGGCTTTGTCATGGCAAAACGCTACCTGTCGCAATACGTGCCGGTTTAATGAATTGCTTTCTCAGGCCCGGCCACGTCACGCGGGGTCTGTTTGCAGCCGCTAGGCGCGGTTCGCTCTGCTTAGATGCGGAGCGAACCGCACGGCGGCGGAATTGTCAAGTGAGAGCGGGACGGCTCACAGGAAGCCAGGGTTCAAACTAGCTGGACTGCAGATTCGCTGAAGTCGGGCAGATAGTCCCCGTCAATGGAATCGAGGAGGATGGCCGCGACGGTTTCGAGGCCTTCGAGATCGTCGTTGTCAAAGCGGTTCAGCCGCGCACTATCCACGTCTAGCACGCCCACCAGTTTGCCCCAATTCACCAGCGGAACAACAATCTCAGACCGCGCCGCCGAGTCGCAGACGATGTGGCCGGGAAACTCGCTGACGTCTGGGACCATCAAGACTTCCCGCGTTGCCGCAGCCGTACCGCAGACACCCTTGCCCAACCCAATGCGCGTGCAGGCCGGCTTCCCCTGAAAAGGTCCGAGCACGAGCTCGCCGCCCTGGCAGAAATAGAAGCCGAGCCAGCTCACATCGGGCAGCAGGTCGTATAGGAGGGCAGCCGTGTTCGAGGTGTTGGCGATCAGGTCCGTTTCATCGCGCAGCAGTTCGGTTAACTGCCGATGAATCTGGGCATAGTGCGAGAACTTGGTAGCCGAGGCGTCGATTTGTGTGGTTGGATACATCGGTCGTACAAAGTCTATCGCAAACGATGGGCAAAATTCAGGTGCCCATTGCGATTTATGAGGGCTGTTCCGTAATATCTATGTCCGGCCTGACCCAGACGGCATACGTTTGCCGCTGCGCGAAATGCCGCCCTAGCCGGGACCGCTGCGGTGGGTCAGCTTTCGATGGTACGGATTCGAGATGTAGTTCTTCGCTTCGGCTCCAATGTCCGATTGGACGGCGATTTGCGCCGCCTCGCGATAGGCGGGCACGGCCTCCGTGTGGCGATTCATGAGGTCTAAGGTCTGGCCAAGCCGGAACCAGGCCAGCTGGGCCGTCGCCAGATCGAGCTGCTCGGCGTGGGCGGTTGCCTCGCGAAGGTTGGTTACTGCGCCGGCAAGGTCTTCATACCAAAACAGCAGGTTGCCGCGGATGTAGCTTAGCTTTTCTTGCGATAGCTGCTTATAGCCGGGCTGCCCTTCCCGCCTCATTCGCTCGACATCGGCCAAAATCGCCAGCGCGGCGGCTTTGTTGCCCACGTCGCTATACATTTGCACCTGTTCCAGGCGAAACAGGTAGTTTCGCGGAAACTGTTCGGTCAGCCCCTTCAAGAGTGGGATCGCTTCCTGCGAGCGGCGGTCGCGGCGGTAGATGGCCGCCAGCAGAATGCGCGCGTCGTATTTACTCAGCACGCCCTTCTCGGCAACCAGCTGGAGTTGCCGTAGGCCGAGTTCGCGGTCGCCCTTAAAGCCGTCGAGGAATCCGAACATACGCATGTAAAACGGAAGGCTCCCGACGATATAGTTGTGCAGCCCCTGCACGATGTTGGCATCTATGAAAGTCGGGTCGGCTTCGAGCAGGCGCGTGCTGTATTTGGGCGAGGCGGTGGCGTCGTGCAGCGCATCGATCCAGGCCTTTTCCACCAGAAAGAGGTAGTTGGCGCGCAGGCCGTGCGCCACGCTCATCGCGTACAGCGCATGCGTGTCTTTCGGATTGCGTGCCAGCTCGGCCTCCGCCAGCGTGATCGCTTTCTGGATGGAAACCAGGAACTCCGTGCGCACCTGCGGGCTCACGTTGAACTTCGCCCGGCGGAGGAACGGATTGGTTCCCGAGACTAACTGGCTCTCGAGGGCGCCGTTGCGGTCCATCTCGCGATAGAGAACGGCCTGCGCCAGATGGTCCCAGGCTTCCGGGTCGTCGGGCCGCGTGGCAATCTCTTTCTGGAAATCGGCCACTGCGGCGTCGAATTCGTTGTTATAGAAGTGCTGCCAGCCCGGCTGGGTGAGCGGATCGACCAACTGGGCCGCTGCTGCGAGGCGTGCCAGGCCGATCAGGCACACGATCAGTGCAAGGGATAGCGGGCGGGTGCGCATGGGCTTCTTCATTCTCCAACAGGCGCCCGCGGCGGTGTCGTGGAGTCTGGCGGCAAGCCGCTGCCCCGCGCTGCCGCGGGCGCCGGGTCATTCGCCTGAGCCGCAGCCACATTCCTCTGCAGCCCGGCATACCTGGCCCTCAGCACCGGTGAATTCTTGAACCGGTCGCGGAACTCGCCTTCGGTGATCCGCGCCAGCTCCGCAAGCTCCGGCGCAAACCAGCGCGCTGCAAAGGCCGGGTCGCCGGTCATGGGCGCGTCGCGGTTCCAGGGGCAGACCTCCTGGCAGATGTCGCAGCCGAATATATGCCCGCCCAGGCCGATTTGCTCGACTTCTGTAAATGGCCCGCGTCTCTCGATGGTGTGGTAGGAAATGCAGCGCCGGGCGTCCAGCGTGAACGCCTCGCCGCCGTCCGGGACGATCGCCGCAGTCGGGCACGCATCAATACAGCGCGTGCAGGTGCCACAGCGGTCGGGCGGCGGGGCATCAGGCTCCAGTTCGAGCGAGAGCAGCACTTCGCCGAGAAAGAACCACGATCCCTGCTGCTGGTTGATCAGGCAGGTGTTCTTGCCGATCCAACCGAGGCCCGCGAGCCGGGCGTAGCTACGTTCAAGCAGCGGCGCCGTATCCACACAAACGCGCGCCTCGAACCCTTCGCCGGCTTCCTTGCGCAGCAGTTCGACCACTTGCTCCAGTTGTCGGCGAACCACGGAGTGATAGTCCTCGCCCCACGCATAGCGGGAGATCCAGCCGCGTCCGGCAAGGTCGATTTGAGTCGAGTGCGGCCGATCGGTGTTGTAAAGCTTCGCCACAGAGAGCAGGGTTTTCGCGGAAGCGAGCAGATTGCGCGGATCGCCCCGCACGTCACCGCGGCGGTCGGTCAGGTAGCCCATTTCGCCGGCAAAGCCTGCCGCCCGCCATCTCTCGAAGCCGCTGTAGTCTTTCGCAGGCAGTGCCGCTGCGATGCCGGCCAGTTCGAAGCCGCACTGGCGCGCAATGGCAAGCACCCGCGATTTGCTGACTCGGCTCATGGTTTGTGCCCGGGGAATGTTACCGTCGGAGTTTATTGTCTACCCTACCGATGCAACCCCCGCTACTTGCACTATCTGATGTTTCGGTCCAGCGCGGGCAGCGGCTGGCGCTCAACCGCCTCTCGCTTTCGATCGAGGCCGGCGAACACGTCGCCATCCTGGGCCCGAACGGCTGCGGCAAATCGACGCTGATAAAGACCATCACCCGCGAGTGCTATCCGCTGCTCCGGCCGGAAACCAGCTTTCGCATCCTCGGCCAGGAGACCTGGAACATCTTCGACCTGCGCACGCACCTGGGCGTGGTGAGCAACGACCTGATGGCGCAATGTACGCGCGACATCACCGGGCGCGAGCTGGTGCTCTCCGGATTTTTCGGCAGCATCGGCATCTGGCCAAACCACCACGTCACCGAAGCGATGGAAGAAACCGCGAGCCGGGTGATGCGGGAAGTGGATGGCGCACACCTGGCCGATCGCTGGCTGGACGAGCTGTCCTCGGGCGAGGCCCGGCGCCTGCTCATCGCCCGCGCGCTGATACACCGCCCGCAAACGCTGCTGCTCGACGAGCCGACCACCAGCCTCGACCTCGCCGGCTTGCACGAGATCCGCGGCCACCTCAGCGCGCTCGCGCAGGCCGGAACGGGGATCGTGCTGGTGACCCACCACCTCGACGACATCATCCCGGAGATCGACCGGGTGGTTCTGATGAAGGCCGGCCAAGTCTATCGCGAAGGGCTAAAGCAGGAGATCCTGACCGCCGAAGCTCTCTCAGATGCGTTTGGAGCAACGGTGCAGGTGCTGCAGCGGGACGGCTTCTACCACGCGTGGTAGCGGACGGTGAAAGCCCCGGCGACGGCGAGAGGTTTTAAGAGAACAGTTCGGTGGTCGAAACCTCGATGGCCCCAGCCGACACCCGCCCCTGCCCGGCCAACCGCAGTGGCGATCCGCTATGGTACTCCCAAGCGCTTCTCGACGCCGGATCGATTACCCAGCAGTAGGGTACGCCCCAGGCGTGATAAGCCTCGCACTTGGCGAATAGTTCGCTCGGCCGCTGCGACGGGGACAGAATCTCAACGCAGAGCAGCGGCGCATCCACCAGGATGTCATTCTCGAATTGCGCTTGAGGAGGGTAAAACACGACGTCCGGAATACGGATGTCGTCACCGCGGCGCACCGACAGCTCAGGCAGCGCCTGGCCTTGGCCGCATTTCTCGAATGGCTCGAGCAGCCGGAGCAGCATCTTCTCGAGACGCATGTGATCCCGAGTTCCCTTAGGCTTCTCCTGTAGTTCGCCCGAAATGAGTTCGCGGGCCGGCTGGAAATCCCGAGACAGGTATTCGTCGATGCTCAGTCGGCTTGCGGTT
>Ga0364873_10315_pt2 | contig 17402 bp, 13 predicted proteins | sample ExccelAu500001D3_2_FD_206928 | JGI IMG/M metagenome (GOLD analysis project Ga0364873, IMG submission 206928) | Enriched cells from Trout Bog Lake Hypolimnion, Wisconsin, USA - BchlTB.Aug07.5000.01.D3 | ecosystem: Environmental > Aquatic > Freshwater > Lake > Hypolimnion/Profundal zone | place... | reverse complement strand
ACACGGCTCTGACCTCAGGAATATTCCAGTTTGAATCCAGCGGCATGCGCGACATTTTGCGCCGCTACAAGCCGGACACGGTGGAAGAGCTGACGGCGTTGAATGCGCTCTATCGTCCCGGCCCCATGGACATGATCGACGACTTCGTTGAGCGCAAGTGGGGACGGCGCAAGGTAGAGTTTCTGCTGCCGGAGCTTGAGGGAATCCTGAAGGATTCCCTTGGCGTGATCGTGTACCAGGAACAGGTGATGCGCATTGCCAACGTGCTGGCAAGCTACTCACTGGGCGAAGCGGACCTGCTGCGGCGCGCAATGGGGAAGAAAGACGCCAAAGAGATGGAGAAGCAGCGGGACCGCTTTATGAGCGGCGCCGCAAAGCTGAAACATCCGAAGGCGGCTCTGGACGAAATTTTCGAGCAGATGGCGAAATTCTCCGGGTATGGATTCAACAAGTCACACTCCGCGGCTTATGCGCTTGTGGCCTATCAGACAGCGTATTTGAAGACTCACTATCCGGTAGAGTTTATGGCGGCGTTGCTGACCTCGGAAACTTCGAAACCCGACTCGGTGGTGAAGTACATTAGCGAGTGCCGCGAGATGGGTATTGAAGTGGTACCGCCGGATGTGCAGATTTCCGGAGCGCAGTTTACGCCGGTAATTTCCGAGGAGAAACAGGCGATCCGATTTGGTCTGGCCGCGGTGAAGAACGTGGGCGGGAACGCGATTGAGTCGATCATGAAGGCGCGCGAGGATGTGGACGGGCGCTTCAAGAATCTGTGGGAGTTCTGCGAAAAGGTAGACCTTCGAGTGATGAACAAGCGAGTGATCGAGTCGTTGATCAAGGCCGGAGCGCTGGACTCGCTGGGCAAGCGCGGGCCACTCATGGCAGCAGTGGACAAGGCGATGGACCGTGCCCAGAAGGCGCAGAAGGATGCAGCGCAGGGACAGACAGGACTGTTCGGCTTGTTCAACGAAGGGCCGGCGCCGGGACGGGATGAAGACGATTTGCCGCGCGTTCCGGACTGGGAAGAGGGCGTGCGGCTGGCGAATGAAAAAGAGGTGTTGGGATTTTTTGTGTCAGGGCACCCGCTGGATAAATACGCAGAGAAGCTCAAGAACCTGACGGGAGTGATTACGACGGCGGAAGCGCTGGAGCGCAAGCCACCGGAGCGGCGTTGGGGCCAGCCGACGGATCCGTCGGACGAGTTGCTGGTGGCGGGAACGATAGTCGGCCTGCGGGTGCAGAAGAGCAAACGGGACCAGAAGCAATATGCACAGGCAGCGCTCGAAGATGCGACGGGCCGAATCGATCTGATTTGTTTCTCACGCGACTACGAAAAGCTGCAGGGGCAATTGAAGATTGAAGCTCCGGTGCTGGTGCGCGGCGTGTTGATGGGCGATGAGGATGCGGCGCCGAAGATTTCAGTCAGCATGATCCAGGCGCTGGACGATGTGCAGGTGAAGTTGCCTGTGGGCGTGCGGATCCGCGTGAACCTGGATCGGGCAACTGAAGAAATGTTCGCGGAGTTGAAAAGCGCGGCGGATGCGGCTCCGGGACCTGGCAAGGTGATGCTGCACCTGGAAAAGAAGGGCGAGTGGGCAGTGATTCTGGAGCCGTCGGGCATGAATGTTGCCGCTGACCGAAGCTGGGTTGCGCGTGTGGAAGAGATTGCAGGCAAGGGATCGGTGCAAGCGCTGGGGTAGGTCTGGCATTTGAAGATGGCTGCGGCGAAGGGAACAAATGCAATATCGAAGGCTGGGCATTGGGCCGCTGGACGTTTCAGCGTTGAGCTTCGGCACATGGTTGACGGTGGCTGGAGGCGTGGGACGGGAGCAGGCGATCCGGTGCATTCATGCGGCCGTGAACTGCGGCATTACGCTGTTCGACACGGCGAACCAATACGGCGCAGGTGAAGCAGAGCGGGTACTGGGCGAGGCGCTGAAGAGCTTCCCGCGCGACCGATATTTAATAGCGACGAAATTATATTTTCCCGTGGGCGGCGAACCGGATCATGGACTGAGCGCCGCGCAGATCCAAAAACAACTGGAGCGGTCGCTCACGCGGCTGGGCGTGGATGTAATCGACCTGTACCAGTGCCATCGATACGACAGGGAGACTCCGCTGGAAGAGACCATGACTGCGCTCGAACGCGCTGTGAAGTCGGGCAAGGTGCGCGCGATCGGCTTCAGCGAGTGGACGGCAGAACAAATAAATGCGACGGTAAAGATCGTCTGCGATGGCGCACTGGTTCCCTTCTGCTCAAGCCAGCCACAGTATTCGATGCTCTGGCGCAAGCCGGAGGGCGCGGTGTTCGACGCGTGCGCACGCCATGGTATCGGGAACCTGGCGTTTTCTCCACTGGCCCACGGAGTGCTGTCAGGCAAGTACAAGGCGGGCGAAGCGCCGCCACCGGGAAGCCGCGCGGCCAGTGAAGAGATGAACAAGTTCATGGAGTCGGCGGGTCGGCATTACCGGTCAGATTATCTGCTGGCGGCGGTGGAAGAGCTGAAACCAATTGCAGCGGAGCTGGGACTGACCATGGCGCAGATGGCGCTCGCATGGGTTCTTCGCCGGCCTGAAGTTGCTTCCGCAATTATCGGCGCATCGCGACCGGAGCAGGTGGAAGACAATGTGCGCGCGGTGGGCGTGAAGCTGCCGGATGAAGCGCTGACGAGGATTGATGTGGCTGTGGGGCGGGTCGCGGTGCGGGACTAGCGCGGGCTGACGGCTCTAAAACCCGAACCGCAGGTCCTTCGACTTCACTCAAGATCACATTCAAATCTAGAAGAATGTCTGCACTACATCGACAACCTGAAATGTTGAGTCGAGCACCGGTAGGGTGCGCCACTTGTCGAAGGTGAGGCAGGGGTGCGCGATGTCGAAGGCGATCATATCGCCCACGCGAATGTTGTCTTGAGGGGCGATCTGCATGTAAGCATGCTGGTCCATCATTTTGGAGAGCGACCAGTTTGTTGGTGCGGGATTAGGTGTGGAGTCGCCGGGACGGTAGTGAAGCGCGGGCGTGGGAAGACCCGAGTCGAAGGCGGCGTCGCGCTTGCCGAGGGAGATGATCGCGCGCTCGGCCTCGGGGATGGATTGCACGTAGGCCCAGATGTGCAACGCGGGCTCGAGTCCGGAATGCATGCGCCGGGCGATGGGATTGGCCGCGAGGATTCTTGCCTGGGCCATGCGGTAAGCGCCGACATCGTGAGTCAGATAGCAGCCGGGGCGAAGGATCAGTTCGACGGCGGGGCCAAAGCCTGCGGCAGAGAAAACCTCGGCAACGACGTCGTACCAGGCGGACCCGGCGCCCGAAAGGATTGCTGGGGCGCGATGGAACCGGCCTTCGGCTAGGAGGGTGCGTGTAACGTGAACGGCGCGCTCAAGAAAGGCGCGGATCGAGGGTTCGTCGTTGAGGACGCCCTCATACATTTCAACGCCACAGAGCTCGATGGACGGACCCCAGCGGGTGAGGGCGGCGAGAACGGCCTGCAACTGCTGGTCGTTGCGAACGCCGCTGCGGCCACCCATGACGCCGAGTTCGAGCAGGACGTTGAGACGCTGGTGGCGGGCGGCGAAGAAGGCGCCCAGCTGGTTGACCTGCTGCGGTGAATCGACGAGACAGTAGTAGGTGAAGCCGGGATCCGTGAGAAGGTGGCTGACAACGGCCATGTTCTGCCGGCCGATGAGCTGGTTGGCCATGAGGACGCGGCGGACTCCGTACCGCCAGGCAACAAGGGACTGATGTGCGGTAGCGAGTGTGATTCCCCAGGCGCCGGCTTCAAGTTGCATCTGGAACAGGCGCGGGGCCATGGTGGTCTTGCCGTGGGGCGCGAGCTGAACTCCGTAGGCGCGCATGAACTCGCGCATCCAGGCGAGATTGTGCTGGAGCTTGTCTTTATAGAGGACGGCGCAGGGAAGCGTGAGATCTTCAAAGAGGAGATTCCAGCCGAGAGCGGCGATCTGCTGGGGCGATTGCGCCTCGTTGAAAAGGCCGAGGCCCTTGTTGAGCGGAGAAATGGAGGAGAGTGCGGATGGAATTGGGGGTACGTGCTGGTTCATCGCATGGATCTCCGGTTAGGATTCAAAAGACGCGGAATGCCCTGGTTGAAGAACACACACAGCATATAGCGTATATCTTTGGGATGCAGTGATGATGAATTGCGATGTGTTGATCCGGAATGCGGCGGTGTTGGACGGGAGCGGGGCCGAGGCGGTGCGTGCGGATGTGGCCGTAGTTGACGACCGCATTGCGGCAGTGGGGCCGGAGCTTGAGTGGCGCAGTAATGATACGATCGACGCGGACGGACTGGTGCTCTCGCCAGGGTTTATCGATGTGCATACGCACGACGATACTGCCGTGATCGGCAATCCGGCGATGCTGCCCAAGCTGTCGCAGGGCGTGACGACGGTGGTTGTGGGCAATTGCGGCATCAGCGCATCGCCTGTCACCCTGCGCGGTGAACCGCCTGACCCGATGAACCTGCTGGGGACAGCGCAGGCGTTTCGCTATCCAACGTTTGCGGCGTACCTGGCGGCGATTGCAGAAGCCCGGCCGGCAGTGAACGTGGGGGCGCTGATTGGGCACACGGCCCTGCGCAACAATCACATGGACAGGCTGGACCGGACGGCGACGGAGAGCGAAATTGCCGGGATGCGCGCGCAGCTTGAAGATGCACTCGAAGGCGGGGCGCTGGGATTGAGCTCTGGGCTTGCCTATCTCTCAGCCAACTCGGCGACGACGGAAGAAGTGATGCGGCTGGCGGAGCCGCTGGCCGCAGCGGGGGCGATCTACACAACGCACATGCGCACGGAGACCGAGACGATTCTGGATTCAATGCGCGAAGCCTTTGAGATTGGGCGGATGAACCGCGTACCGGTAGTGGTGTCGCACCTGAAGTGCGCGGGGATTGCGAACTGGGGGCGGAGCGGCGAGGTGCTTGAGGCGCTGGAGCACGCTCAGCAGACACAAGAGACAGGATGCGATTGCTATCCTTATGCGGCCGGCTCAAGCACACTGGATCTGCGGCAGGTGGATGAGCGGGTGAAGATCACGATTACCTGGAGCTCGCCGCATGACGAAGTGGCGGGAAAGAACCTGGCCGAGATCGCGACGGGATGGAACGTGACGCAGATGGAGGCGGCGCGACGGTTGCAGCCGGCGGGCGCGATTTATCACAGCATCTCAGAGCAGGACATGCGCAGGATTCTCGGGCACCGGGCGACAATGATCGGATCGGATGGTTTGCCACTCGATCCGCGGCCGCACCCCAGGCTGTGGGGTACGTTTCCGCGTGTGCTTGGTCATTACTGCCGTGAAGAGAAGTTGTTTCCGTTGCCGACGGCCGTGCACAAGATGACGGGCATGCCGGCGCAGCGATTCGGGTTGGCGGAGCGAGGGCTGATTCGTGCGGGGAATGCGGCGGACCTGGTGCTGTTTGACGCGAAGACGATCGAGGACAGCGCTACGTTTGCGGATCCAGTGCAGCCGGCAAAAGGAATTGAGCGCGTGTGGGTGAATGGCGTGCTCTCCTATACTGCCAAGGGAGCGACGGGGCAACGCGGAGGAAGATTTGTGGCGCGCGGCCGGACGACGTGGATTCAGTAGCGCGGCGAAGGCAACATCGACCAAAGAGAGGAACGGGATGAGCATCAAGCGGTATGGAGTTGAGGGCGGCAAGGGCACCGGCGGGCAGCACCTCCCATTTGCACGCGCGGTGGAAGCCGATGGCTGGCTCTACGTTTCAGGACAGGTGCCGATGGTGAAGGGCGAACTGGTAACAGGCAATATCGGCGTGCAGGCGCGGCAGGCAATTGAGAATGTGATAGCGATTTTGAACGAAGCCGGCTACGGTCCGGAGCATGTGGTGCGGTGCGGCGTGTGGCTCGACGATGCACGCGACTTCCAGGCGTTCAATGCGGTATTCAAGGAATACTTCGGCGCTCATCCGCCAGCGCGCGCCTGCGTGCAGTCGAGCATGGTGGTGGACTGCAAAGTTGAGCTCGACTGCGTCGCCTACAAGGATCCGTCTGCATGATCGAGAATGCAAGATTCATATCTGACACTTCCCTTTCAAAACTCTTTGACTGAACGAGCGCTGGAGTGCCGCCGATGATCGATTCGCATAGTCTTTTTCTGCTGACCGCAGCGCTGGTTTCAGTGATTGGCCTGATCGTGATGATCGCGGTGGTCAAGCTGAATCCCGTGATCACGCTGTTTATTACCGCGCTTGCGCTGGCCATTGTGACGGGCATGCCGCTGACAACGCTGATCAAGTCGTTTGAGACGGGCATGGGCGGGACGCTGGGGCACATTGCCATCATTGTGGCGCTGGGAACCATGCTGGGCAAGATGATGGCCGAGTCAGGTGCGGCGGACCGCATCGCCTATACGCTGGTGCGCGTCTTCGGCGAAAAGAATGTGCCGTGGGCCATGGTGGTGATCGCGCTGCTGGTGGGGTTGCCTGCGTTTTTTGAAGTGGGCTTCGTGCTGTTGATTCCGATTTTGTTTACGGTAGCGCGGAAGACAAACACTTCGCTGGTGATGGCCGGACTGCCAATGGTTGCCGGGCTCTCGGTGGTGCATGGGCTGGTGCCGCCACATCCGGCGGCGATGCTGGCCGTAACCATTTATCACGCGGACGTGGGACGCACGATTCTTTACGGGCTGCTGATCGGCACACCCACCGCGATTATTGCCGGCCCTCTATATGCCAAGTTGATTGCGCCTCACATCAAGCTGGCAGACGTGAATCCCATGGCGGAGGAGCTAACGAGCCATAAGGAAAAAAAACACCTGCCGGGATTCTGGTTGAGCATTGCGACGATCATTCTGCCGGTGATGCTGATGGTGGTCGGGAGCTGGGCCGATTCGTTTGCCGCGGCGGGCAGCGGGCTGAATAGCGCACTGCGGCTGATTGGCAACGACGATATGGCGTTGCTGATCGGTGTGCTGATGAGTTTTGTGACGCTGGGAACGATGCGCGGCTATTCGAGAGAAACAGTGCTGCGCTTCAGCAATGAATGCCTGGCGCCGACCGCAGCTATCACACTGCTGATCGGAGCGGGCGGTGGGTTTGGGCGTGTGCTGCAGGACTGCGGAGTCTCCTCAGCGATTATCGACGTGGCGCTGAAGAGCCACGTGCCGATCATGCTGCTCGCGTGGCTGCTGGCGGCAGCGATGCGGCTGGCGACAGGATCGTCCACGGTGGCGATGGCGACGGCTGCGAATATTGTGGCGCCGATTGCTCTGCACAGCGTGGGCGTTCACCCGGAACTGCTGGCGATTGCCACCGGCGCGGGCTCGCTGATTTTTTCGCATGTGAACGACGGCGGATTCTGGCTTGTGAAGGAGTACTTCAACATGACGGTGGGCCAGACGATGAAGACGTGGTCCGTGAGCGAGACAATTGTGTCAGTGACTGCACTTGGATTTACGGCGATTGCGTGGCACTTTGCGTAAGCAATTCGCGAAAAGGATGGACGGGATGACAGACGGAATCTTGAAGCATGGTTGGACACGCAGAGACTTTTTCAAGGGCGCGGCGGCGGTTGCTCTTTTACCGGAGTTTGTCGGGGCGGAGACTGCGTCCGGCGGCAAGCTGCGGGCTTATGCGGGCACGTATACGAGCGCGGTGGATGGCGGGGCGAACGGCGAGGGAATTTATCTCTTTGAGTTTGACACGCGAACCGGCGCTCTTTCGGGCGGGAAGTTGGTAGCGAAGACACCGAATCCGTCGTGGATCGTGATTCATCCATCAAAGAAATATCTGTACGCAATCAACGAAATAACGAACTATGCAGACGGAAGCGGCTCAGTGAGCGCGTTTGCGATGGATGAGGCGAGCGGCGAGCTGACGCTGATCAACACCGTGAGCTCGGAGGGCGCGGGTCCGGCGCACATGAGCCTCGAAAGGACGGGCAAGTTTGCTCTGGTGGCGAATTATGCGGGCGGAACGATTGCGGTGCTGCCAATTGAAGCGGACGGAAGCCTGGGCGCCGCGGTGGACGTGCATCGCGACACGGACAGCCTGGGAAAAAAACTTGCGACAGATGCGCCGCGAGGAAGTTTCGCGATCAGCGGTCATGACAAGCCGCATGCGCACATGATTCTTCCGGATCCGACCAACAAGTTTGTGCTGGCAACGGACCTGGCGCAGGACCGGATTTATGTTTATCGATTTGACGCGACCACCGGCAAGCTGACCGCCGCGGAAACACCGTTCGCTTCCCTTGCCTCGGGCAACGGTCCGCGGCATTTTGCCTTTCATCCGAATGGGCATTGGCTCTACCTGCTGGAAGAGGAGGCGTCGGTGGTTGCGTTCTACCATTTCGATCCGGAGACTGGGGAGTTGAAGTGGCAGCAGCAACTTTCGATGTTGCCGCCAGGTTTTGCTGGGACGAGTTTTGGATCGGAGATTGTGATTTCGCCGGATGGGAAGTTTTTGTACGCGGCAAACCGGTTGCATGACACGATTGCGATGTTCGCTGTTGGTGCGGATGGCAGGATGAGGAAGATGGGCGAGACGCCGACCTCGGGGGACTATCCGCGACATTGCGGAATTGATCCTACTGGGAATTTCCTGCTGGTGTGCAACCAGAAGAGCGATGCCATTGTTACGTTCCGGCGCAATAAGGTTACGGGGTTATTGACGGCGACGGGTGAGTATGCGGCGGTGGGGACTCCAGGGATTCTTGTATTTGTGTAGGGATGATACCAAATTAGTGCTGGCAAAGGGCGGCAGCCCATTCGCGGATGGCCTGAGGTCCAGGTGGATGACCGCCGGCGTCGCATGAGGCCAACTGGACGGCAAGGCTGCCGATGGTGGAGCTTTCAGTCTGGCCGATCTGGATGGGCAGGCCGGTGCGCTGCTCGGTGAGCTCGACAAGAAGCTTGTTGCGATTGGCGCCGCCGAGCATGTGAATGGCCGTAAGCTTGCGGCCGAGCATGTTTTCAAGGCTGGCGAGCGCGGCTGCGTAGCGCACAGACAGGCTCTCAAAGATGACGCGCGCGAAGATGGGCTCGTTGCCCGGAACATCCTCAATAGGATCGAAACCAAGGCGCGTGAGTTCGCCGTTGATGCGTTTGGGCATCTCAGAGTCGAGCATGAGGGTCTCGGCATCCATGTCGAGCAAGCCGGTGGAAACTTTGCAGGCAGCAGCCTGCTGAACGATGTCCTCAATTCTCCAATGACGGCCGTCGACGGCCCATCCATCCATGCACTGCTTGAGGACCCACATGCTGTTGATGAGGGAGTGGAAGAGCAGGTCACCGGTGGCAGCGCCGAGATTGGTGTAGCCGGAGTCGAAGGCAACCCGTGTAGTGACGGGAACCGAGGTGAGTGTGCCGACAAGAGACCAGGTGCCGGAGCTGATGTAAGCCGTGGTGTCGAGGTTGAGGGGAATGCCGGCGATGGCGGACGCGGTGTCGTGGCAGGCGGGAACGATGAGCTGAGTGTCGCGATAGGCATCGAGCGAGGCCAGCGGCCCCCTCAAACGGCCAACGACGGTCCCGGCGCGGACGATGGGCGGCGCGGCTGCAAGAGGAAGGTCGAGCTCAGCAAAGACGTCGCGAGACCAGTCGCCGGTTCTTAGATCGACGAGGCCGGTGTGGGTGGCATGGGTGTACTCAGAGACGCGCCGGGCGCCGAGCCAGTGGAGGATGAACTCGGGCATCATGATCCAGGGCGCATGGGGATCGATGGCGGCAGCGGGATCGGCCAGTAACTGGTAAACGGTGTTGATGCGCAGAGGAAGTACGCCGGTACGCTGATAGATTTCGAAGGGCGGAATGACCTGGTCGGCGGCTTGCTTCGTGGGAACAGTGCGTTCGTCGCGATAGCAGAATGGCTCCTGCAGCGCATGGCCATCGGCAACGAGGCGCACGTAGTCCACGCCCCAACTGTCAACGCCGATGGAAGCAACCCCCTCTGGAGCAGCATAGGCTGCCTTGCGCAGGCCGGCTTCAAGACCGTCAAGGATGGCGTCGAGAGGCCAATGGAGCGAGTCGCCGCGATGGACGGGGCCGTTGGGGATGCGATGGACGACTTCGATCTTCGGTTTGCCCGCCTCCCAGCGGAGCAGGGATACGCGGCAGCTTTCAGCGCCTAAATCAATCGCAACACGGGCAGGTTCTTGCATGACAGCAGGTCAGACTCCGAAGTTCCCAGACGGATTATCAATTCTCATCGCAGGAATGCATCTGTAAGTCCGCCGTCAACCGGGATAATGTGTCCGGTGGTGCAGCGGGAACGTGGGCTTACCAGGAACAGGATGGCCTCAGCGCAGTCGAGTGGATCGATCGACTTCTGCGTGAGAGTGCGCTCGGCATAGAAGGAAGCGAGCCGGCCGCGGAGCTCTTCGTCGCTGAATGAGTCCTGGAACGGAATATTGTACTTGGTGAGCGACGCAATGACGCGATCGCGCGGGAACATGGTGGATCCCTTGACGACGGTTGCCGGACTGATGCCGTTGACGCGCACGTCGGGTGCGAGCCTGACGGCGAGTTCGCGGATGAGATGTGACAGCGCGGCCTTGCTGACGTCGTATGCCTCGCTGCCGCGCTTGGCGACTACGGCGTTGGCTGAGCTGGTGAAAACGATAGTGCCGTGAAGGCCCTGCTCGGCAAAGGGCTTTGCGATTTCGTCTGCAAGCAGGTAGTTGGCGGTTACGTTGACGTCGAGCGTCGCGGCCCAAAGCCGGTCAGGAATGACGGGATCGGGCGTTGCGGGAAACAGAGCAGCTGTGTTGACCAGGATATCGACGCCGCCGAAGGCTGCGGCAGTGGCCCTGATTGCGTTGGCGATCGACTCGCGATTTGTGATGTCAACTGGTGAGCTGGTGACGAACTCTGCGGAGGTGACCGACTTGAGATCGTCAGCTACCTTTGCTGCGCCGGCGGCGTCGCGATCGGCAACGACAATGTGTGCGCCACGCGTGGCGAGCATCTGCGCAACTTCGCGGCCAATACCGCTGGCTCCGCCCACCACCAGGGCAACCCGTCGGCTGAACTCCTTCTCAGCAGGCTGGCGGCGAATCTTGGCTTCTTCAAGGGCCCAGTATTCGATGCGGAATGCTTCAATGGCGGGCAGGGCGACGTAGTTTGTGTAGACCTTGAAGCTGGCCGGATCCATGCCCGGGGGGCATTGGGGCACAGTGCCCTCGACGGGGCCTTCCGAGAGCAGGGTTGCGCCTTCCATGACGTGAATGGCGTTGGTGTAGAACTCACCGACGATGCGGGCTTCAGTCTTGTTCTTGCCAAAGCTGAACATTCCCATGCCCGGAATGAGGACGACGGTGGGGCTGGCATCGCGCAGGGCCGGGGAACCAGGCTCGGCGAAGGCCTTGTAGTAGGCGCGATACTCCTTGCGGTACTTGGCCAGGGCCACGCCTATGTGGTCCTTGAGGGCGTTTAGATCCTCGCCCGCCGCCCATGGAACAAAGAGCGGGCGAATCTTGGTGCGAATAAAGTGGTCGGGGCAACTGGTGCCGAGATAGGCGAGATCCCTGGCGTGAGCCGAGTCGACGAACTGGAGCACGTCAGGAGCGTCAGTAAAGCTCGCGATCCAGCGGCGCTGCGCACTGATGCGTCCGCGCAGGAAGGGCGCGATCTGGATAGCAAGATCCAGGCGGTCCGGACGTGCGGGGATTGCTTCTCCACCAAAGCGGGTGGGGCCCTTGGCAATGCCGTGGCGCTGAATGAACTGGCCAATCTGATCGATGACGGTAAGGGTGTTCAGATAGCACTCGCGCTGGGTCTGGCCCCAGGTGAAGAGGCCGTGTCCGCCGAGGACGATGCCATCGCAGCCGGGATTGTCGGCCACGGCGCGCTTCATCATCATGGCCAGTTCAAATCCGGGGCGCTGCCAGGGCACCCATACCAGGGAGTGCCCGAACTCGCGATTGAACTCGTCCATCTTGGTTTTGCCGTTGGCTGAAGCTGCCAGGGCAATGCCCCAGTCAGGATGGAGATGGTCCACGTGGGGATAGGGCAGAAAGCCGTGCAGAGGCGTGTCAATGGAAGCAGCAACCGGATTGCCCTTGAACGCGCAGAGCGGGTACAGGTCAACCACGTCGTCTTCGTGATCACGCCCCTTGTAGCTGCGCTCAAGCGCGAGCAGTTTTTGCTGGTAGAGCGTTGCGAATCCGGTGCGCTTGATGCTTCCCAGATCGCCGCCCGAGCCCTTGACCCAGAGCACTTCAACCGGTTCGCCGGTGAGGGGGTCAATATCTGCAACCTTTGAGCTGGTGTTGCCGCCTGCGAAGTTGGTGATGCGCAAGTCAGAGCCGAGCAGGTTAGAGCGATAACGCAGCAATTCCGGTTCGTCGAGTGTGGCGGCGACAGAGGGATTCCAGCGATCCTCAAGAAATGCCAGTACAGGGGAAGACAGTGCAGCCTTGTTCATAATCACCAGTTTAGCGGGAATGGGCCGGACGTGACCACGTTACCACGCTCGCATAAGCGTCGAAAAGAGCGGGCAGACGGGTTTTGGCGGGTTTTTGGTCTGACCAGCGGCAGAAGACCAGATTCACGGTTTGTCGAGTGCCTTCGGCTCAGGCGTGAGCGTTTCGTGAGTCACTGCCTTATGGCGGACGTAGTTGTAGGGGGGAACGATGTTTCCGCGGAGGAGAGCGATGCCGAGTTGGATGAGGCGTGGTCCGTAGGTTTCGACCTCGTGGGAGATGGAGCCGATGAGGGAGCTCTTGCCGGAGCGCATCTCGTCAAGCGCCTCGGGGATGCAATCCTGACCGGCGATAGCGAAGTCCTGCTCGCAGCCAAGCTCGCGGGCGGCGTCGAGGACACCAAGGGCGCTGGAATCAGTGGCAGCGGCGACCAGGATGTGCTGGCCGGACTGGTGGCCCTTAAGAAACTCCTTCATGGCATTGCGGCTTGGCTCGCGCATGCCTCGACCTTCAATCTGAAGAAAGCGATCGTGCGCCAAATCGGGCAGCCGTTCGCGAATACCGTCGAAAGCGCCGGTGATGCGGCTCTGGACGAAGCTGCCTGCCTCTTTGAAGCCGACGCCGATCACGCGATCGACACTTCCCTTCCACTTGCCGAGGGCGTGCTGGGCAAGCATGGTGCCCACTTCGTGGCCGGCCTCAAAGTTATCCACACCGAAGTAGGTGGAGTTGGGATGAGGCACGTCGATGGCGATGAGGGGGATGTCGGCCTTGCGGAAGATGTGGGCGATGCGCGGCGCCACAGCCTCCTCGACCTGAAACTCGAGGACAAGGTCAACGCGCTTGGCGACAAACTCCTCGGCGTTCTGGATGGCGACGTCAGGATCGAAGCGGTTGTCGAGGATGAGCAGTTCCACGCCGGAGGCCGCAGCGGCCGCAGTGACGCTGTGGGCTACGGCAACAGAAAAGGGCATCTCCGCGCTCTGAACGGCGAAACCGAAGCGCAGGCGGCGCGGACGCGAGACCAGCCGGTACTGCCCGTTCTGCGACTGGGCAAGATAACCGCGGTGCACCAGCGTTTTGAGGATGCGGTAGACGCTGGTCTTGGAGATGTGGGTCTTTTGATAGACGTCTTCCAGCGTGAGCGGGGCGTGATGCTGCTCAAGCAGCTCGATGACGTCGAGCGCCTTGGACAGGATCGGAATGAGATAAAGCCGCTTGATCTTAGCCTTGGCCAACCGAATGTCTCCGCCGCATGAGTAAGTTGCCTGGAATGACTCCACCAATCATAGAACAGGGATTTGGGAACAGGGGGCAGGGATTAGAAACCAAAAACAAACGCTTAATGCCCCCTGGACCCTACTCACGCGTAGCTGCTTACTGCTGAAGAGCGGCTGCCCCGCTCGGCGGAGATGCGTTCGACGTAACCGGAAGCGCGCAGGGCGGCCAGCGGGTCGGCGGGCAGTCCGTGCGCTTCGCGCCAGGCCGCGGCCATCGGACGCACATCCTGCCAGAACGCGCCCCTGTAGAGCTCTTCTGCTTCCACCAGGTCACAGGACTGCTGGAGCTTGGCGAGCTTTTCGCGATCGACGAGGGCGGCCTTGAGATAAAGCTCCTGCGCGGTGACCACGGTCTGCACCATGGCTTCCATTTTGCCCTTCAAGTTGTGGCTTTGGTCGATCATGTAAGCGATGTCGAGCTTGATGCCGTCCTGGGCATGAGTTGATGGTACTAAAACCGAGCTTTTAGCTTCCAGCTTTAAGCTTCTGCATGCTTTGAACAGAACTGCTGCGAGAGGCTGCTTTATGGAGACCCAAAATCGCGTCCAGAGATTCGAATGGGACACCAGATCGAATACTCAGACGCCCAGCTCTGCACGGATTGCCCCGGCGATCGCTTCGGCATGATGGCGCATCGCGGTCTCGCTCTCGGCTTCGATCATTACGCGGGCAAGCGCTTCTGTCCCGCTGTAGCGGATCACCACGCGGCCGGAGTCTTTCAACTCTTCCTCGGCAGCCTTGATTGCGGCAACCACGGCAGGAATCGTCTCCAACGGCTTCTTCTCGCGCACCTTTACGTTCACAATCACCTGCGGGAACACCTTCAGGTCCGCCGTCAATTCCTCGATGGTCTTGCCGGTCCGCGCAATCAGATCGAGCACCACCAGCGCCGTCAGCATTCCGTCGCCGGTCGTGGCCAGGTGCGGCAGCAGAATATGTCCGGACTGTTCCCCGCCAAGCGCTGAGTCATGCGTCAGCATCTGTTCCAGAACATAGCGGTCGCCCACCGGCGCGCGCAACATGCGAATGCCCGAGCGCTTCAGTGCGGCTTCAAGACCCATATTGGACATGGTGGTAGCAACCACCAGGTCGCCCGTGAGCAGACCGCGCGCTTTCAGGTCGCGCGCCGCCATGAGTAGGATCGCGTCGCCATTGATCACGTTATTATCTGCGCCCGCAAGCATGCAGCGGTCCGCGTCGCCATCGAAGGTCACGCCCAGCGCTGCGCCCCGGCTCTTCACTTCTGCGGCCACGTGCGAGGGATGCAGAGCTCCGCAGCCGGCATTGATGTTTCGCCCGTCGGGCGCCACATTCAAGAGCGTCGCCCCACCCAGGCGGCGGAACAGTTCTGGCGCAACCGAGGAAGCGGCCCCATTCGCGCAATCGGCCACAATGTTCAGGCCGGCAAGGGAAAGCCCCGGAACTGCGTCGATGAGGAACTGAATGTAATCCGCGCGAAACGCCGGATTGTCTTCAACGGCCGGCAACTTTGCGGGGTCGGGGGGCGCAATCTTCGCGGCATGATGGAGAATCTCATCCTCCATTGCCAACTCCACGGTGTCGGGCAGTTTAAAACCATCTCCGCCGAACAGTTTGATCCCGTTATCCTGCCAGGGATTGTGCGAAGCGGAAATCACCACGCCCGCATCAAACCCATATGTCCGCGCCAGAAACGCGACGGCGGGCGTCGGGACCACGCCTGCGCTTTCCACCTTGGCGCCTGCTGAGCGCAGCCCGGCCGCAAGCGTGGCGGCAATCCATGTGCTCGATTCGCGTGTGTCGCGGCCAAGAATCACCCTTGGCTCAGCCGCCAACTTCTTCAGCGAATGCGCCATGGCAAGGCCGGTGGCAAAAATGGTGGTTGGATCGAGAGGGTTTTCACCTGCGACGGCACGAATGCCATCGGTTCCGAAAAGTTGGCGTGCAGCTGGAGCGCTCATGGTCACGGTTTCTAATTTTAGGGTCTTATCCCTGTTCGTTGTCTGTCCCCTTTTCAGGGGATATGGATTCCACATTGCTGGTGAACGTGCCGTCGGCCAGCCGCGTGGTAATTTGTTCGCCGGCAATCAGTTGGCTCGCCGATCGGATCAGAGTGCCCTCTGCCGACTGCACCAGGGCGTAACCGCGGTCGAGCACGGCCAGAGGCGAGAGCGAGTGCAACCGCGCATCCACGCCGCCGACGCGCACTGCGGTCCGCTTTAGGGTGCGGTCCAGCGACCGGTGAATGCGTGTACTCAGTTCTGTCAGCCGTTCGCGCGCCTGGGCCAGAGCCTGCCTTGGATCGTGCCTCAAAACCGTTGCTCCCAGCTCGGCAACCTGCGTCTGATGCTCGCGCAGCTGGCCCGTCACCGCTGCTTCAAGCCGGAAGCTGAAGTCGTCAAGACGCTGTGCCGACCGATGCAGCAAGGTGGACATACGCGTCTCGGCCCTGCTTACAGGAACGCGGGTCAGCCTTTGCCGTGCCTGCAAAACCTGGAACCGGGTGGCCCTCTCAAGCCGGTGAAACTGGTTGGCAAGATGCTCTTCAATCTTGTGCTGCGCCTCAGTCACCAGTTCAGCAGCGGCCGACGGTGTGGGCGCGCGCAGATCCGCCGCAAAATCCGCAATCGTAAAGTCAGTCTCGTGCCCGATGGCCGACACTACCGGTAAATCTGAAGCCACAATCGCCCGCGCAACCCGCTCGGAGTTGAACGCCGCCAGGTCCTCGAGTGATCCGCCGCCGCGCGCCAGCACAATCACGTCGATCAGGCCTGAAACATTCAGGTCTGCAATCGCGGTCTCAATCTCAGCCGGGGCAGAATCGCCCTGCACAGACACTGGGTAAAGCAGCACCCTGAGTCCGGAGTGCCGCCTGGCCACAATATTCAAAAAGTCGCGAATCACGGCGCCTGTCGGAGAGGTCACAATTCCCACCGTGCGCGGAAACGCGGGCAACGGCCGCTTGCGCTCTGCGTCAAACAGGCCTTCTGCTTTCAGCCGTTCCTTCAGCTGCTCAAATGCCAGCTGCAGGGAGCCCGCTCCCACAGGCTCCATGGTTTCGGCCACCAGCTGCATCTGGCCGCGTTGCTCGTACACGCTCACCCGGCCGCGCACCAGCACCTGCAGGCCATCTTCGGGCCTGAAGCGCAGCAACATCGCCTGCCGCCGGAACAGGACAATCGGCAGTTGCGCGTCTGCATCCTTCAGGGTGAAATACACATGGCCGGAAGGGGCCGGGCGGAAGTTTGAAATTTCACCCTCTACCCAAACGTCGCCATACTCTTGCTCCACCAGCTCGCGCACCTGGCCTACCAGCTCGCGCACCGGCCAGATGCGTCGAATGGCCCGCGGCTCTTCGAAGGTAAGGTCGAGTTGCGGCGCAAATGGATCCTTTGGAGCCATACCTCTGCAGTGTACTTGTTTCTCACTGGCGCCGTTCACACGGCTGTGATTCGACCGTCACCAGGCTCTGGTAATCTGAAGGCGCTTTTCGACGAGATTTTGCATCAATCTGCGTTTTCTATCTGCTTGTTATTTGCTGGCCATGAGTTCACTGGCACTGTCAGCGCAAACGCCATCCGCCGATACAGGCCCCGCGGCCGGTACCATCGTGCCCCCCGCTGCAACCATTGACTCCGAACTCGACAACATCGAGAGGAAGATGATGGGCGCCGTGAAGGCAACACCCGCCGACAAATTTGACTTTGCTCCCAGCCGGGCCATCTTTGCCCCCGGCTAGAC
>Ga0364873_10448_pt2 | contig 17473 bp, 14 predicted proteins | sample ExccelAu500001D3_2_FD_206928 | JGI IMG/M metagenome (GOLD analysis project Ga0364873, IMG submission 206928) | Enriched cells from Trout Bog Lake Hypolimnion, Wisconsin, USA - BchlTB.Aug07.5000.01.D3 | ecosystem: Environmental > Aquatic > Freshwater > Lake > Hypolimnion/Profundal zone | place... | reverse complement strand
ATACTTTTACCTCAAATCCCCTATCGCGAAGATCCCCGGAAGGTCGGTTTCACCCTTTTCATCCGTTAAAACCAACACTCTTGGCAATGCCTACCTGCCCTCCTGGAACATCTTTTTCAATGCAAACCGTATTAACCGCGGCCCTCATGGCATAGCCGGCCGTGAGACCGACGGGACCGCCGCCTATGATGACGCAATCATAACGTTGCGACATAAAGCCTCCTATGGCGATGACTGAAATCTCGTCGAGCCTGAATGGGGAAATTGCCTCTTCGACCTCACCTCTATTTTGTTCTGTTATAAATACCTCCAAATTTCTGATAGATAGGTGTGCTATTCAAACATAATAACATATCAATAATTATTTATATATAAATAACAGGGAATAGTCAACACCATTTAATGGCCAAAGTTTAATCTACCTTAATGAGGCACGTCGGTGGTAATAATTTGCTTATATGCCGCTTGCTATACTCCAACTAATGGCAAGTGAGGTAATCAGCATGTAGTGAATATGGAGTTTAAAATCCTGAATATGATAAATGTTAAAAGAAAACTGGGCGTTAACACAATATATGACCTTGGAAGAGCAGAGGATCACTTTGAAGTCCTTGCAAATAAATATATCGTTCGTGCAGAGGTTAATCTGAAAAGAGTAAAAAAACACTTTCCGTATATTAAAACAAGTAACGTGAGTGATTTCATTGACTTTATATCTGGACTCAAACAGTGAATCAGAGAACGAGAGTTACGACGTTATACATTGATGATGATTGTAGGACCATGGTGGACCCCAGTTTTAAGACAGCTGTTTAAGCTGCACGCGACTTCAGGAACGAGATTCCAACTGCCCCTCGCCAGTTATTTAAGAGCTGACAGCCATAACAGGGTCAAGAATGCATTTTATTTTTGGACATGCCTTTCAAGGTTTCCAAAAACTATACTCCATACTTCAGGCTCTATCTTGCCCTTCAACTCGTGGCAAGCAATGACAGTGAGGAGGGTGTTTTATTGCAGGTAATTAATCATCACTGAGGAAGGGAAAAAGGAAGTTCTTTATGTTTTCTGTCCATTTATTGCTTTGATAACAACGGTATAATCAAATATAACAAAACTGTGATTACAAAATTAAATTTTACTTTCGAAGTTGATTTCGATCTCGTTTCCTTCCTCATCCAAAACTTTATGTAAATTGTATTCATCCAGCTGCTCTATGAAATCTACAGTTCCTTGGTATTCGAAAACTAAATTATTTATAATTTCCTGACTTTTCTCATCAACATATAGAGTCTGAAAACCGGCTATTGAATCTTCTACCCGAACAAGCTGAGCAGTAATCTTTATTATCAATCCTGATTCGGTTTGAATTTCAATCTGGTATTCCCCACCGCAAGCATCTTCAGAAAAAGCAGCAACTGCGACCCCTCCATGGCTGATATCGATTGCATGTGCCTTTATTGTAGGATGATTACTTTTCGACAAAATCACATCCCCGTGCAGCGGAACTCTAACGTGAATTCTTTTATGTTTCATTTCGGATCATGCATAACAATATGCAATCAAGGTGGATTTTTCTAATGCTTGACCTTAAAGACATCCCGATAAATGATATTCACATGCCATAAGTTCACGTGAATTACGTATAAAACGAGCTTGCTATTCCAGGGTAGAGTTTAAATGTGAACTGGAAACAAGATCTTTCAACTCCTTTTGAACCAAGAGTCGACTAAAACTGACACTTACGGCATATTCGTTACCTACAATAGGCTGACTTCGAGCAGCTTTGACGGTGCCCGTTATATTGAACCTAGAGCCTGGAGCTGATTCTATCGTCAATCCAACAGCCTTTCCTAAAAGCATTCTTGCATTACTCTTTCGGGATATACGGAGATAAAATGAAATCCCTCCAACGGAAATATCGAAGAGTTCTCCTTTCGCCACAATACCGCTATCCTTTCCTTCCTTGTCGAATACATGCATTTTTACTATGCCTGAAATACGGAGACGCTCAAACATCCTGCGGCAACTCCCGGCTTTGCCAAAGGAATCTTGACGTATCCTAAATCTCCGGCTGAAATCATGCAGTTTAGCCTCTAGTCCAGGAAAATGTTTTTTACATTCCTGCATCTTCTCTATTGTCAGACTGGATATTTCCGCACCTAAACTCTGGCCATTGACTGTACATACAGATGCTTCAAAAAAGGTATTTGCTCCTAAAATTTCTCCGGCCCCCATTGTCTTGACCGGGATTCCTCTTCTCTTTCCCTGAAAAAAAACTTCAACCCTGCCATTATTTATAAAGAAGAGGTTTGAATTTTGCTTTCCTTGTGTGATGACCATTTCACCTTTATTAAAAGAACGATGCTCCATTAAATGGTAAAGGTAAACGAATTCGTTAATTCCAATTACTTTCTGCAGGGAAGACCATACCGCAACGCTCTTTTTATCGATAGCAGCAGTCTTTTCATGTTCGATTGTTTCTGCGGTCTTTATGATATCAGACAAGGCTATAGGAAAAAATTCCATAAACAGCTCATGCAATCTGTCTGCATCTTTAAAGTTTCGCTGTTTTGCCATTTCGGGAATTGTCTCAATCAAGAACTGCTTTCCTTGCTCCTTTTTTCCTTTTGCCAGGAGCTCTCTGAACAGTTGTTCTTGTTGAAAACTTGATACTTGCATGAATTTACACAAAAAGATAATCTTTACACATCTTAAATACTATTGCTGTCACATTGTGGTATATACTACATATTTCCGAAATTGTCATTCGGGAATGCGAAAAAGCAACCCCATATCCCCTTATTTTTGTTTATTTTCCGGATTTCAGGAATACTTATCTCCAGTATAAAAACGATTGAATTGGCAGTATCTCTTTATAAGGGAATCTGTCAAAATTTGACCACTTGCTACCGGAGCTGAATTGATTCTAATATGAGACTTTTTGGATCAGTGTAATTTAAAAGGAGATGCTACGGGCGGTAGGGCAACCATGAATGTTGTCTTGCTGCGTCGGTGAATATCGGTGAGAAGCTGGGGGCTATGCATTTTTACTACCTTTGTTTTATTCCAACTGCCTGTTGCCCTTGTTTAAGAGTTGAAGGCCATAATAGGGGCAACGCTGCATTTTATTCTGAGCCTTGCCCCAGCGTAGCCGTTTTCATACCCTCCACGCCCTGGCACCTCCTTGCCACCGGTCTCGTGGCAGCCTTTACCCGAGCTATTGGGATCGGTGGACAATAGGCTGACTATAGATGAAATTAATTTTGAAAAAATATAGAAGGGCGAAGGCTGAAAGGCATACTAAAAGTATGTTGCTGACACTCGCCCCCCTATCAATTTGTTATCCTAGCAGGTAATTAGAATTAAACTTTAAAGCTACTTACAATGGCATTCAACTCAGAAGCCATACGTTGCAGATCCTCCGAACTAGACTGAACCTCTCTGCTGTTTTGCGAAATCTCTGTAGCTGCAAGATTGACCTTGGATATATCCTGGGCAATCTCAACAGCAACCGTCGAGCTTTGGTTGACGTTTTCATTAACCTCCTGGATTCCCTGACTGGCTTGGGCAATGTTATTGGCAATCTCACGTGTTGCTGCGGTCTGCTCTTCCACCGCAGTGGCAATTGTTCCTACAATATCATTCACCCCGCCGATCACTTCGGAAATCTCGTTAATTTCTTTAACAGTCGAGTTTGTCGTTCGTTGAACGTCATCTATCTGGCTCTTAATATTCAGGGTAGCTTGGGCAGTCTGTTTTGCCAGATCTTTAATTTCATTGGCAACTACTGCAAATCCCTTTCCGGCTTCTCCAGCTCGTGCCGCTTCTATTGTTGCATTGAGCGCAAGGAGGTTTGTCTGCTCTGATATTTCAGTAATCGTCTCGGTCACCATACTAATTTTCTGAGCCGCTGCCCCTAATTCTCTCATTTTCTCAGAGGCACTCATTGCCTGGGTAACTGCTTTGCTCGAAACATCTCTTGCCCGCTCTGCATTATCAGCTATTTCGTTGATGGTAGAGGTCATCTCCTCTGCGGCGGAAGCAACCATATTTGTGTTGGTTGATGATTCCTCCATAGCCGCAGCCACATTATACAGATTGGCCGTCATCTCTTCAGAGGCCGTCGTAACAGCGTCGGCTCTATGAGAGGTGTCGTTAGCCCCGGCCGATAGTTTTTTTGCAATTGCTGATAGCTCAAAAGCGGAACTGTTGACTTGAGCTGAGTTTTCAGCAATCCTTTTGATCATTCCCTGTAGTTTTTCGATAAACGTATTGAACCAGAAACCAAGTTCCCCAATCTCATCTTTTGATTTAGCGTCCAGACGCATGGTCAGGTCGCCTTCCCCCTCGGCAATGTCCTTGAGACTTGCGATTGCCTTTTTCAGAGGCTTAACAATATGCCCAGCAAAATATGAGACAATAAAAACAGTTAAAACTGCTGAAACTACAATAACTGTAAGACTGGTATCCCGAATGGAATGAACAGCCGTCATAAACTCTCCTGCTTCCTGTGTAGCACCCACATGCCAGGGGGCTACAGTCAATGAAGCAAAACCAGCAATTTTATCTACACCCTTGAAGGTGTATTCCTCGACTCCAATTTCCCCGGCCAGCATCCTCTGTGTGATTTTTTCCATACCTGCAAGTTTCGTAAGCTCAAGCTTTAAAATATAATCAGGTACTGGATGAGCAATAAATAAGCCGGTCTTGTCAGTCATGAATCCATAACCGGTCTTGCCAATTTTTCGTCCTGATATTAAATCGGTAAGAAAATCCACCTTGAGCACAAGAGCAAAGGTTCCAAGGAACTCTTGGTTTTCTAATTTAACAGGGGAGCATATTGTTAAAATCAGTTTATTCGTTACTGCTGATCGAGAGACATCGTCTACAACTGTCTTTCCTGTAGTTTTCACGCTCTTAAAATATTCTCTATCAGCAAGATTCATTGGTTTGTACACCGTCCCATCATCGAGTACTCCGGTCAAACGATTGCCCTCGGAATCTGTCACATAAATGCCTTGATAATGCGTACCCATTTTAGAAAATTTCTTTCCAAGAGTTTGATAGAGAGCATTAATCTGATCAGTCGCCCTATTGACTCCTGCTTGTTTGATGAGAGTAAGAGTATTGACGACCTCATGATCAGCTGCAAGGACATCTGCTAACTTCATTTCTTCTGTCAGCGTGTTGTCAGCCAGTCGTGCAAGGTCTGCCGCGACACTTTGAGCCTGATTTTTTGAGAGTTCTAAAAGGGCATTCGACGATTTAGATAGTGAGAGTAAACCAACAATGAGAAGCGGCAATAAAACCAATGTTATTCCACCGGCGACTATTCTGAATTTAATCGATGTGATTTTCATGAGAAGGTTCCCTCTGCACTGTTGTTTATAAAGAATTCATAAAATTTTCTTCAATTACAACATCATTTAATGAAGGGATTGGGTATATCGAAAATCCAAATCCCTTCGCTACAACTCATAGAATCTCGGAACAATTAATGGTATCCTAATAAAATCGTTATTGCAAAGTGACTAAAGAATATTTATTCCTAAATCTCATGAAAAAATATTTCTGGAAAAATTATATTTGCTTCCTACCAATATCATTTTTATTTATAATAATGTACCCCGAGAGAGGAGTGAAAAATTAGTACTTTTGAAAATCAACCCGCATAATCTGTGTGGGTTAGTCAGAATGCTTCGGTTACCCACCTTTCTTAATGGTGAGCCAAGGATGGATAAATCAGTTAGAAGTACTTAGCCAGATAACAATATGAGCCACAGCATGGATAAAACAGCATGGTGGGATTCGAAACTGCAGATGGGTCCCAGTACCATTGACAATCAACATAATTTACTGACTAAACGAATCGAAGATATCAATAACTTGATTAAGGCGGGAACGGACACAAAGATACTGTTCTTCCATCTCAGCATTCTTCTTAACCATGCATTACAGCATTTCGAAATTGAAGAAGAATATTTCAAAAAACATCCTGAACATAATCGATGCTGCCTGGAAAACTACCAGATGGTAAAGAACCTAAATGCATTCATTGCCACGTTAAGAAATAAGACCAAGAATGGGAACCAGGAACAATCCAGCTTTCTTGACACATGGATTCAGGATCACATTCGGCAATATAACGGTTTATTTATTGCCAACGAAATATTCAACCTCAGCCTGATGACGGAAGCTGAACAAGCCGAACTCAGTCCTGACTTCACAGAAAGACGCCGCCACAAACGGATACATCGTGAAGATGTTGTTGACGGGGAGGTCAAGGTCCTTTGTTACAACGCTACTCAGAAAAAAAATGGGACTGCAACCATCGTGGATATGAGTACTGGAGGACTAATGCTGATGACTTCAAGTGACACACACAGGCTAGATGATTTGCTGGTTGTCACATGCAGCATCGGGGCCATCTTCAAAATGAAGGAAAGTGTAAAAGTTAGAAGGGCCAGCGACAAAATTTATGGCGTAGAATTTATTTCTCCATCTCAAGAAACCATGAATTTTTTCACGAACCTGTATGGGGCGGTTCATTTACGCAAATAATTTTAAGACCTTGCTTTTTATCCATATTTTTCCTCCCACTGTTCAAGGGTTAACTTCCTTGGAACTACGAGATATCCGACTTTTGATCCATGACCTTCAGACGGTTCATCAGTGAATACCAGTTTTTCATACTCATCTTGGTAGATCACCCCGCACCCCGGTCTCTTCTCTGTCTCTTGTTGCTTGGATTCCAGTTTCTTCAGGGAATTTTTCAGTGTTAGGTAACTCGACATATAATCCTCCAACATTATGAATTTAAGTTGAAATGCAAACCAGCAAAGATTCCTACCGGAATATTTCTGGCAAAAATATACACGCCAAGGGCACCACCCCCCGGCATTGAAAAAAAAGGGTCCAAGGCCTCCCGAGGTCAGGACCTGAATAATATACCCATGGCTATTGCCGATCATTCATTTTACTCTCTATATTAGCGAGGCGCAGTTCCAGGTCTCTCACCTCAAGGGCATTGATATGCCTTTCACATGATCTACTCAGAATTTCGCCCTCGACCGGGGAAATTCTGCCTTCAGCCACTGCATCCAGAACAAAGCCTGTCAGCACTGAGGCATCAGCAATGCTTTCAATTCTCGGAAGGTCAGTTAGGACAATCGGTTTGCTCTTGCAGACTGGCACCAGTCGCTCTATTGCTGTTTTCAGACAAGCAACATTGCCGTCCAAGGCAAGTTCTATAAGTTTCCTGCTTAACGCCTCGCCTTCACCTTGAATCAAATTCTCTGCCGCTAAAGTGACGCCGTTCTTGCTTCCTACTGGTCTACCCTTCCCAAACTTGTTTCCAGGCTTAAAGCGACTAAAATGCACGTTTGCTGACGAGCTGGTTGCGTTGCTGTGCTTAGTGTTGTGTCCGACCAAGAATGCATTGTAGGCACCTCCTCGCCGTTTCTTGACGGGCTTACCGCAGCCACAACCACACAATGGAGTCTTTATGTTATCATTTTCATTTTCCATTTGTCTTACCCTCTTGCTTATATTTTTATTATATCTCTATATTACAGGTAATTATATTATAATTTGGTATTTGAAGCAATGAGAACAATATACTTTTAACGTTCGATATATATTTACGATTAATATTGTTTTAACGATTGACTATTATATTTCATTAATGCTATCTCTAAATCAGATATTGACGTTTACATGAAATTTTAACTTTTTTGGAGGAAAATATGTCTCGAACAATCGGATACTTGAGGGTGTCAACTGCTGACCAGGACCTTGAGAAAAACAAGGCAGATATTTTGAAGTTGGCAAATGAAAAGCTGCTGGGAAACGTTGAATGGGTCGAAGAGAAAGTTTCCGGTGTGAAAGACTGGAGGAAGAGAAAACTTGGCGAAACGTTTGACACCCTGAAAAAGGGCGATGCTATCATAGTGTCAGAGTTATCAAGGCTGGGGAGATTTGCACTGCATACAGGAAACAATATCCATTGCTGTTTGAACTGAAGGAACAATCTTCCACTTCTGATTTTCATGAAGAAGCTGAAAGGGAGCGGTGCTCATAGATCTAAACAACGGGTAATAATCAGTATTGTTGGATAGGTAATATTGAACAAATTCAAATATAAAACGTCAAATAAGTTCAAGCCGGAAATCTGGGTATGTGCCTCTTGTAAAAAGGGAAAAATTGACTCTATCTTAACCGGCAAATGGAAGTTGATTGACCGGAGTGCTGATCCTGCAATTTCGTGTGATGTTTGCGGCAAGATTGGATGTAAGGTTGTTTTGATCTGATTCAACGGCAAGTTCAAATCCAAAATACGCTTTGGAATAACCTGTTGGCAACAAGCTTCACGTCGATTGCCCTGATTTTTTCTTTGTTCATGGGAAAGGATGCCATCAGAAATGCCACTTTGCCAGTCTTTATTTTGAGTATGAAAGTAGGGCTTGCGGTCTTTGCTGTTTTTTCATACCTCGGTGTTATAATGTCTTTCAGAAGAGGGACGATACAGGCACGTCCCTGAAGGAAAAAAACAGGGTTTAATGTTGTAACGAAGAGCATCCCCGGTAACTATACGGGGAGCCGGATATTAGCTCTAATTCAATTCTCGCTTTCAGGTTTTGTGAACTCAAAAGGATATCGGTCAATCAAAATGTGGGGGAAACCCCATTGAGTCCACCTTTGCCACGGTACGTTTGACAACAGCAATTCGTTCTTATTGCCTTCTCCTTTTCCTTGATGATATCAAACTTTTCAACCACTCCGGAAGAAGAGGGTAGTCGCTTGAAAACAATAGAAAAATAGGCATTGCCTCCGACCCTCTGCTTCGTTCTTCTAAAACGAGCCCGTCACCAACACCCATCAGAAGGCCAAAAAGCCACCAAGGATGCATGAATGGCCGCACCCATATGCATGATCGGGTCCATTTTTTTGCAGCCTTGGGCCATTAATTTAACCGCTAAAAAATCAGTCCGAGAATTTCAAGAAGCCCAGGCACTACCCATGCCAGCAGGTGATCTGGTCCTCTCCTCTTTCTCTGGTCATGAAAACAACACACGGACTTGGCCCCCTTGTTTTGCAAAATTCCTTATGGCTACGCCTATGGGCTTTTCAGAGGCTGTACTTTTTTCTGATTACTATGGCAATTTTCAGATGAATCTACATCTACAGGGTAGGCGATTTTGGAATTTCCCACTGACACTTGAGTCTTTGATTCTTCTTGACGGCAGCGGACAGTTAGCATGATTCGTGAGATAAATGGACACGACAGCTCATCAATCTGATTGAGCGGCAATGAAAGATGAGGGCCTGGGCAAAGTGACTGTCCGATGTATTTTTACGTCCGCATTCATTTCGCTTCCTTTTCCGTCTTGAAGCTTTCCAATAACGCCCTTATATCCTCAACTCTCCATGCCACAGCTCGAACGCCAATTTTTACCGACTTAGGGTACGTTCCTTCCTGAATGCCTTCATACCATTTAGAGTGGGACACGGGGATTATCGCCGGGATTCCAGCTTTGGCATCGCCTATGATTTGGGCTAACCGGAGCAGACCTGTCTCGGGTAGCTTCGGGATATCATGCTTAGACGTCACGGGTTCAACCGATACTACATTGATTTTTTCTTCTTGCGTTTCTCCACCATCAACCTTCACTTCCCTTTTAGGAGGTGAAGGCTTTTTCTTCCTGATTGCAGATATCGGGCTATTTGCTTCATTGCTCAGTTGTTTCTTTTCCCCAGAGTCTGCGCTGGTAGATTTCTTCTTATTAAGTTCATCCAAGGCGCTCTTGCGAAACATGAATTTTTTATTTATTGGCAAACAGCCTGCCGGACGCAAAATATGAGTTGCCATGTATGATACGTTTTTAGGAACTTGTCTAAATTCGGCCACATCGTTTGATTCCTGATTTTGGGGGGAACCTTCTTCAGTTCTGTTATCTTCCGGCAAACTGTCCGTTTGGTGCTCAGAATCTGAGCAGCTTATTTCATTTTTATCGACGCTCGGGAGTAGACCGTAGCCTTGGAACCCCCCATTGATATACTCTTGCAACTGATAAACTTGCCCATTTGAGGCCTCAACATAGGTACCATTCAAACAGATGCGTTTTGGCTCGACACTGCCGTTTAAACGCTGCAGTTCATACTCAATATCTAAATATCCCCCACCTTCCATGGATAAATCAAAATAGCCTTTTATCTGTACAACGGTGTCACCGGGCATTTCCATGCCCAGAATATGAATTGGCGTTTTCTGTGGTTCCCCTCCCACACCTGCCTGAGTATAACGTTTCGCTGGCGTACTATCCAGATAAACAGAAACCGTCAAGGGGCCTTGAAGAACTAACCGGTAAACATCGGCTTCATTTACCATCTCGCCAGAGAGTAGTGATAAGTGCTGAGCTGCTTCTTTCAGAGTGTAAAATTCTTTGAAACTTGGCTTGTTATCACCGTTCTTTCTCTGTGATTCCATGGTAATGTATCCTTGTTGAGACTTTATGAGAAAGCTACAGCTTGCGAAAGTTTGAATAATGGATGATTCACCAAAAATCCTATTACCAGTGCAAAATCATCTTTTCTGAATGGATGTCTGGATAGGATAAACAGAACTGTTTGTGATATTCTGCGGTTAATGTCGACCGACAAAAAAAGACACCCCCGCCCAGTAAAAGAAACACTTATTGAAAGAAGGCTATCTGAAACTACCTTAGAACTCAAGGCGTTATTGTAAAATTTGAATGATTTCTTTTCGATGGAACAAATGGTGCCCAGACAACAGAGGAAGCTCTGGGTTGTCCGCAAAGTATTTTGCCAGCAATCATGAATGTACCGGGTCCAAACTTCTTCAAGCGTTACAAACAGCCCGGAACAAACGGCAACCAGACGGCAACCAAATAGCATGAAAATAAAAAAGGAGTTAAGCCATTTCGGCTTAACCCCTTGATTTTATTGGTGCACCAGGAGGGATTCGAACCCCCGACCTACGGATTCGTAGTCCGTTGCTCTATCCAGCTGAGCCACTGGTGCCGATGAAGAACTGTTTATATACTGCAGTTTCTCTCTTTCCTCAAGCCTGTTTTTTGGCCGGGTTCTCTTTTTCAATCTTATGGAAGATAATCTCGTTATCAGACGGCTTCAAAGCGGGATTGGCAATAATCAAGATTTCCGTTTCATACCGTTTTTCCAGATCGAGCAGTTCATGCCGCTTGTTGTTCAAGAGATACTGCGATACATCCAGCGGAAAATGGCATTCGACCTGCCGCACCTGTTTCCTGCTGGCTCCGGTCTGAATTCTGCGAAGATAGAAGAGGGCCAGCGTCTCAACGGAACGAACAGTCCCCCTCCCCTTGCAGTGCTCGCAGACACGATAGTTGCCGGCGTCGATAGGCGCTCCGAGTTTCTGCCGGGAGATCTGCATCAATCCAAACTTTGAAATCCGGCTGATATCGACCTTGGCTTTGTCCCTCTTCATGGAAACCTTGACCTGCTTTTCCACTTCCCGGATATTTTTCTGCAGGCGCATATCGATAAAGTCAACGACGACCAGCCCGCCCAAATCACGCAGCCGCAGCTGCCGGGCAAGCTCTGAGGCTGCTTCCATATTAGCCTGAAAGATCGAAGCCTCAAAGTTCTGCCCTTTGGACGTGGAACCGGAATTGACATCAATCGCTACCAGCGCCTCGGTCTGATCAATGACAATGGAACCTCCGGAAGGCAGATTGACCCGTGGTTGATAGATGGACTCTATCTGATCTTCCACGCTGTACTGGTTGAAAATCGGTCTTGACCCCCGATGCAGCTTAACCCTGACAGTTCTCTGTTTTGCCGGCAAAAGCTCGACAAATTCCTTCACCTGCTCCAGAGCGGCGAGATCATCGACCAGAATCTCTTCTATGCTGGTATCAAAATGCTCACGAAGAAAGCGCAGGACACTGTCGTGGTCCTGATAGATAAGACCAACGCCCTCCATGTCCTGTCCCTTCTTTTTGACCTCACTCCACAGGCGGAGCAGATAGGTGACATCCCGTGAAAGAGCGGCCCTGTTAATATCGCTGCTGGCAGTCCGCACTATCCAGCCGATTCCCTCGGGAATGGACAAAGACTCCATGATGTCACGCAGCTGCGTTCTCATCTCTTCTCCGGAAATCTTCCGCGAGATCCCCGATGAATCAGAACCGGGCAGAAGGACCACACAACGGCCGGGAAGCGAAAGGTAGGTGGTCATATTGGCGCCTTTGGTCCCAATCTCTTCCTTAACGACCTGGACCAGCACCTCCTGCCCCTTTTCCAGGACATCGGTGATGCTCAGCTTCTTCCATTGATGCTGCTCGATCAGTTTTCTGGCCTTCTCGCTGACATTCTGCCGGTAATATTCGGGATGGATCTCTCCAAAGGGAAGAAAACCGTTTTTCTCAGTCCCGTAATCGACGAAGGCAGCCTGAAGATTGGCCTCCAAAGCCACGATCCTGGCCTTGTATATGTTATTTTTCGTGTGAGTACGCGTAACAGTCGAGACATAAATGGACTCGAGACGCCCATCCTCAAGCAGGGCGAGACGGCACTCTTCCGGTTCCTCGGCATTGATCAGGAGTTTACGGACAGGCTTGGGACCTTCCTTCAACTCCACCTGCTCCGGTTCTCCGGCCTCCGGCTCATCCAGATCCTCGTCGGCATCTTCAGAAGAATCCGAAGTCTGCTCCGCCTTGATTTCCTCGGTTTTTTTGTGCCCTCTTCTTCCCCGGCGAGACCGTCCGCTTTTTCTCTTTTCGCCTTCTCCGGCGACAGGAGCCTGAGGTCCGGTCCGGTCAACCGCGCCCTCTTCAGACGACGCGGCCGAATCCTCCGGGACCATCTCGAATTCAACCACTGGGGCCGGCATCTCACTCGTATCGGGCACAGTTACGGAGGCAGTTGCTTCAACCGTTCCTGTTTCCCCTCCCTCGCTGATGTTTATCGAGGGGGAATTTTCTCCAGAATCTTGTGGAGATACAGTCTCGTCCTTCTTTACTGATCTTTTCCGGGGAGGCCTTTTCCGTGGTTTTTTCTCAGGCTCCTGAATGGCGGCCTCAACGTCCTTTTCTTCGGATTCCACCTTTTGAGGCGGGGAGGGACGTTTTCTACTGGCCCGCTTTCGCGGCGCCTTCACAGGCTCTTCCTGAACTGCCGCGCCATCTGCACTCGCGCCAGCGTTCACACTAACAACTCCATCCGGAGCTTCAGATACATCCTGAGAACCCGCACTCTTCCACCAGGCCCCTGTCGTGGCCTTCCCTTCTTTTTTTTCGTCTCCGGATTTTACAGCAGCAGCTGTCTTTTTCGTACGTGTTTTGTTTTCTACCATTTGCACCCTTTCTGGCCGGGTTCATTATTAAGGGAAACTCAAAAATTTTTCCCCGGCACACTGTAAACGATCAGACCGAGTTTTTCAAACTGTCCGATCATTCAAAACTTTTCAACGATTCCGACAGACTCTGCTGTCAAACCGTCAGACACGGCGTCTTCACAAAAGACTCTGAGAAAAAAATGAACCCGGGGAGCAATACCCCGAATAATCTTCCTTCAATGAAAACGCCTCCAATTCTCAACCAGGTACCCGCAGCTTTATGTATTCACTTGCCGAGCAGTATTATTCCAAGATGGAAGCACCCTTTGCAATTTCCTGCGTTACAGGGGAAATTATTTTTCAACTCGCAAACTTCCTTCCCGATAAACGGATGCTATTACCTTACCATATTGCAAACTTACACACCATAAAGAAATTATTTCCAAGAGAATACACCCTTGCGGGGGTAGCGGGAAAATTGACAAGAAAAACATTTTCATTCTCTGCGAGAAGCAGTAAGTTAGACAGAAAATAAAACAATTCCTTCTTATTACCAACCTCCATCCACAACCGGACAGGTGGTTCCAGGTAACCGGAAAGGCACATTTTTGTCTCAGTCGGGATTGTGCAGGATTGCAGAACGCTGTCAAATTCCCACTGCTTGCCAGATTTCAGAAAATCCGGGGAAGGTTGGCTGCTGCGTGGTATATTTGTTCAGCCGGATCAGATGTTCCCGTATCCTTGCCATGCAGGATATCGCAGAAAGAAGAACAAGACGTTTTCCTTATAAAGGAGTTTCCTTGTGACAATGCTCTTGCCACAATCCACCATATTCAAATGTTCCCTTACCGCATGCATTGCCTTTATTCCCCTGGCCTGCACGGCTAGCGCCTTTGCTGAAAACGTCAACACGGAAGAATGGCAGATTACCGCTGACCGGATCATCAGGTTCGACAATCCGGAAAGTGTCGTTGCCGAAGGGAATATAGTGTTAATAAAACGGGAGAAGATCCATCCGCCGCCACCTCCACCGCCAAAGGCAGGCAGCAGCACCGGCACGTCTGATCTTCTGAAGGGCGCGCCTCAGACGGCTCCATCACCCCCTGCGGACGCTGCACCAAAAGAGCAGGAACGCTTTGAGACCAAATCCACCATCAAGGCTGACTGGATGGCCTACGATGTCGCTCAGGGGACCATGAAACTCCGGGGCCACGTCGATATAACCTCCGGGGAAGAGAAACTGATAGCTGAGCACGGCGTGGTGGATCTCACCCAGGATACGGGAACCTTTTCTGACGCCACGGTAACCCTCAGCAGGAACGCCCTCCATCTTGAGGGAAAAACTGTTGAAAAGACAGGGGTTTTTACGTACCACATTGTTGACGGCTGGGCCATCACCTGTAAAGTGGATAAAGGAGAAACGCCGCCCTGGAGTTTCTCCAGCAGCGACGCCACCGTCACGCAGGGGGGCTACGCCCTGATGAAAAACACGACATTCAACATTCGAGGCATCCCTGTCTTCTACACGCCCTATATGGTGATTCCGGCAAAGGACACCAGGCAGTCGGGATTCCTCTTTCCCGAAATGACGCATTCAACCAATAACGGCTACGGATTCAACCTTCCCTTTTTCTACAACATTTCCGATTCGTCCGATGCAACCTTTTTTTCCGAATATTATCAGAATCGCGGATTTATGCCGGGAGCGGAATTCAGATATGTCATCAGGGATGACGAGAAGGGGACCTTTGCCGCCAGTTTCTTAAACGACAGCCTGTCAGCTCCGGCGGGAGACAGGAATGCCGACCAGACTGCCTATTACAACAACACCCTGTTCACCCATACCAACTCTGACAGGTACTGGATTCGGGGTAAAATGGACACCACCTTGGGCGATGATGTCATTGTCCGCCTGGATATCGATGCTGTCTCCGACCGGGATTATCTGACAGAATTCAACGCAGGCCAATACACGGGCTTTAATGAAGCGAACAACCGGTTTCTCCAGGCCTATGGCCGCGGGTTTCAAGATGCAACCCAGGACCAGCGAGAAAACACCCTCGGCGTACTGAAGACCTGGACAGGGATGTCTCTTGTCACTGAGGCTGTGGCCATTAACGACGTCCGGGTTCCCACCCCCGGCCCCACACCGCTCTGGCAACTTCCCGGAATGGATTTTTCCGGAGTGACCCCGATCCGGAATTCCAAATTCAATTTCAGCTGGGATGCCAGCTATGTCGACTACTGGAGGCAGGACGGTATCGGAGGCCAGCGGCTGGATCTCTATCCCAGGATCAGCACACCGCTGCCGCTGGGAGATTATCTCGAATCACGGGCCGAGGTCGGAGCACGGCAGACCTTTTACGATGTCCAGTCCCACGGGGACAGCACCTGGGACCAGGGAGACAGTCCAAGTCGCACGCTGTATGATTTCCATACGGACATCGGCACTACACTGGCCAGGGATTACGCTATTCAGGCAGGAGACTTCCATGTGCTCGACCACAAGATCCGTCCCTATGTCCAGTATGACTATCTCCCTAACGTAGGCCAAACCGCCTTGCCTGATTTTGACGCTATCGACCGCATTCAGCCGGCCAATACCATAACCTACGGAGTCGACAACTTTTTCGACCTCTTCAAAAGCGCCACAAATCGAGACTTCAGTTCAAACAGCGAACTCACATATATCAAGATGAAGCAAAGCTATTATCTGGGGGGAGTACGGCAAAACATTCTCTATGACAGCAACAACAACCTCCTGCCAGCCGATGAGACCAACAAGCCCCTCTCTCCTCTCGATACGAAATTCGGCTGGAAACTCACCCCGAACCTCGATATCATCTACGGTGATGATTTCGATGTCTACGGCCACGGATTTCTCATCCACTCCCTGGGCGGCTCATACAGAGACAGCGCAGGCGACACCTTCGCTCTGGACTACAGTTATAACGCCCTTCTGGATGTCAATCAGATAAACGTTCAGACCCAGGCGCACCTGTTCTCCCATATACGCGGCGAATTGATGTTCTCCCGGTCGTTAAGCCAATCGCAGACCAACACTGAAAATATTGCGCTCATCTATCAGGCCGACTGCTGGTCTGTGCAGATACGATCAATTTATACCCCGACGGACAGCAGCATCATGCTGATCTTTAATCTTGCCAACATGGGCACAGGCCTGCCAATATCCTTGTAGGATTTAAGAAAATCATGCAATACGATGTTTTCAACGGCGATGCAGACGGAATCTGCGCACTCCACCAGCTCCGTCTGGCAGAACCTGCACCCGAAGCCGTTCTGGTTACCGGAGTCAAACGCGACATAGCCCTGCTCTCGAAGATAACAGGACTTGCAGCCTGCTTAATAACGGTCCTGGATATCTCTCTTGACAGCAACCGTTCTGCCCTTGAGCAGCTTTTACAGGCCGGCAACAAAATCCTCTACATCGACCATCATTACGCCGGCGCCATCCCGGAATCCGCCCATCTCACGGCCCGCATCGACTCTTCGCCGGACCGCTGCACCTCCCTCATCGTCAACACCCTTCTCAAGGGCCGGTTCAGTACATGGGGAATATGCGGAGCATTCGGAGACAATCTCCACGATGCGGCCAGAGAAATCGGCTCCTCTCTCCGCCTTTCCCCGGATGATATGGTTAAGCTCCGCGAAGTTGGAGAGTTGCTCAACTATAACGGATACGGCGCCACCATTGAGGATCTGCATTTCCACCCCGCCCGCCTCTACCATTCCCTGGAAGAATTCGAGGACCCTTTGGATTTCCATGCCGAATCAGAAATGCTCCCCGCCCTGCGGGATGGCTTTCAGGAAGATATGTCGCAAGCCCTCGCCCTGAAGGAAACGGCAAGCGGCGGCGGGAACCGGGTGTTTTTCTTCCCGGCGGCTCCCTGGTCGCGAAGAATAGCAGGCCTCTTCTCAAACCTGAAAGCACGGGAACAGGCTGGCATGGCCCATGCGATTCTCATCGACAACGCCGACGCCACCTTCCAGGTCAGCGTCAGGGCGCCGCTGACTGATCGACGCAACGCCGATGCACTCTGCCGGACCTTTCCGACAGGCGGCGGCCGGGCGGCGGCAGGCGGCATCAATCGTCTACCCCCAGCGTGCTTTCGATCC